>Ga0315543_1005299_pt1 | contig 10134 bp, 12 predicted proteins | sample SalMarSW160210MG_2_FD_203098 | JGI IMG/M metagenome (GOLD analysis project Ga0315543, IMG submission 203098) | Salt marsh sediment microbial communities from the Plum Island Ecosystem LTER, Massachusetts, United States - Salt Marsh Sediment SW1601-210 ...
AATAGTCCGGGCGCATGGACGCCGGCCAATCTCAACGCGGTTGCCCAGCGCCCCAGTGCGTACGTGTGCCCCAGCGACGATTCCGAACCCTTCACGAAGGAGTTTTCTCATCACACGGGCGACTGGCCGGTGGCCACGTCACCTTCATCCCCGATGAGATCGATCTGGCCATGTATCGAAGGCTCTCGGAAATTGCCGATGGAGCAGTTCTCGACATCGACTATTAGAGCACATTTCAAAACCAAATTGGCAGGCATAGGGTCACTGGGAATGAGCGTCCCGGCGCGCCGGGAAAGGCCCAGTTCTCAACCTTCTGGGGCACCGCTGCGCTATGCCCTAGCCACCCCCGCCGACGCCGTATGACTGTCTGAACAGGGAGAAGGTATCGTGTTCGTCAACCGGGTTGTGGCACAACAGCACGCGCTCTTGCTGCTGGCAGTGGCCATTTGTTTGTCGGCCGGTTGTTCCGATGGGCGTCCGACGCGGGTGCCCGTCGCGGGCAAAGTGCTCATCGACGGGAAACCGCTCGCGCTGGGCTATATTCGCTTTATCCCCGACGGCGCGCGTGCCTCCGGCGGTGAAATCGGGCCCGATGGACGTTTCGTTTTGACCTGCTACGATGGGACCGACGGAGCGGTGATCGGTACCCATCGCATCGAGGTCACGGCCTGCGAAGTGATCAATCCCAACACGCGCCGTTGGCACGTGCCGAAGAAATATGGGAAGCACGATACTTCCGGCCTGAGCGTCGAGGTCAAGGAACCGACTGATTCGCTGGTGATCGACCTCAGCTGGGACGGCGGGGCCCCATTTATTGAACGAACTGGGACCGAACCAACGCTACGGTGACGTCGTGCTCCAGGTCGGCCCGTGAGCTACTGCTCCAACCTGGAACCGTCGGCCCTCGGCGTGCATCCTGCGAAAACAAGCATATTATTACCCTGCGCAAAGGCAGTGAATCTGCCGGGTGGCTGGGACATAGCGCAGCGGTGCCCCAGATGACTTGAGGACATTTGAAAGACTTGGCTATTGCCGGGTGCCCAGGAGTGAGCGCAGCGAAGGCCCGGTCGTTTGGACTCTGGGCCACCGCTATGCTATGGCCCAGGCACCCCGATGATGGTTTGGAAATTCGCTCTGGTCAATTCAGACAGGAAGACTCGTCATGAATGGCCGTGCCATACGCCGATCGGGCTCGAAGGGATTCACCCTGGTCGAGCTGCTCGTGGTGATCGCCATCATCGGGATCCTTATTGCTTTGCTGTTGCCGGCGGTGCAGGCGGCCCGGGAAGCGGCCCGACGCATGCAGTGCTCGTCGAACCTGAAGCAGATTGCGCTGGCCTTAGGATCGTACGAGAACAATCACGGCCGTTATCCAGCCGGTCGAGTCGGATGTGACGGCGCTCAGGAGGAAGGATCAAACGTACCTTGTTTGCTGATACGTCAAGCCGTCGGCACAAGCGGCCTGGTGGCGATTCTGCCGTTCGTCCAACAGCAAGCGGTCTACGACATGTTCGATTTCACCACGGGGCCCTGGGCAATCTACACCGGCACCGCCGTATGGCTTCCAACCAATCGGGACGCTCTCGCCCAACGACCCGAGGTGTATGTTTGTCCGAGCGACGAATCGGGGCCCGTTTCTCCTGCTCATGCGGGGAACGCCTAAAGAGAAGATCGCCACAGGTAGCTATGCACTCGTGGCCGGCTCATTTGGGGCAGACGACGGCGGTCTGAGCAACACCATGTTCGCCGGTGAAGTGGTTCAGTCCGACACGCTCCCTTCGTTGAATTTTTGGAGTGCAGGAGTCCGCGAATTGTGTGTCCACCGCTCAACCGCCAATCCGTTGAACACGCCACCGGGCGAAGGCTGGACGTTCAACGTGTACGGCTACGATGTCAATGGAGCGTTTGCCAGCTGGCATGCCGATGGAGCCAACTTTGCGTTTGGGGATGGGCACGTCGAATTTCTCGAAGACAACATTGCATTTCGTGTATACCAGGCACTTTCCACGCGAGCCGGAGGTGAGGTACTCGAGGTGGACCCCATTCTTTGGACAGCGAACGGGGTTGAATAAGGTGTAGTGGGTTGGGCTTAGCGGCCCGCCAGCCCCCTCAAAGGGCTGGCGCGGACGCAGAAGCTTGATCACTTGTTGAGTACTGGTGGATTCTCCCATTTTTTGCGCGCGACTTCGTGTTGATTTACCGAGCCACGGCGTGGTCGCACTCACCCGGAAGCAAAGTATACCGCCGCCGGCGTCCGGTAGTCCAGGGCCTGATGCGGACGCTGGTGGCAGTAGAAATCGAAGTAGCTCGCCAGCGAGTCCTCCGCTTCCCAGCCCGATGCATAGTCCTTCAAGTACACTTCCTCGTACTTCACGCTTCGCCACAGTCGCTCGACGAACACGTTGTCCAACGCCCGGCCACGCCCGTCCATGCTGATCGCCACGCCACACGCTTCCAGCCGCCCGGTGAACGTGGTGGCCGTGAACTGGCTCCCCTGGTCGCTGTTGAAAATCTCCGGACGTCGTCGGCCCAACGCCTCGTCCAAGGCGTCGAGGCAGAAGCTGCCGTCGAGCGTGTTCGACAACCGCCAAGAGAGCACGTAGCGGCTGTACCAGTCGATCACGGCTGCCAGGTACAGAAAACCGTGACGCATCGGCACGTAGGTGATGTCGGTGCTCCACACCTGGTTGGGACGCGAAATCGCCGGATTTCTCAGTAAATACGGGCAAATCTTGTGTCCGGCCGACGGCCACGTGGTACGCCGCTTCGGATAAATGGCCTCGATGCCCAGCCGCCGCATCAACCGCCCAATCCGCTTGCGATTGAAGCCAAGGATCTTCGCCATCTTGCGGCTGCCGTAAAAGGGCGTCCGCAAAAACTGCTCGTCGATCCGCCGCATCAACTCCAGGTTCTCCGCCGACTCGCCGGCGGGCGCGTAGTAGCACGTCGATCGCGCTAGGCCGATCAGCTTGCACTGCCGGACGATGCTCAGTTCGCCATGCTTCGGTTCGATCCATCGACGCTTCTCCTCAGCCGAGTTCGGCAGCCTTTTTTTTAAGCCAGTCCACCTCCATTTTCAGCCGGCCGATCTGCTCGTAGAGCTGCTCTTCGCCCGCTGACGTCTCATCCTGCTTCCGGCTGCGTCCGTCGGCAAACAGCTCCGCCGCCTGCTCCAGAAGTTGCCTTTTCCAGGTCGATACCTGGTTGGCATGGACCCCGAACTTGCTCGCCAGTTCGGCCGTCGTCTTGTCCCCGCGGGCCGCCGCCAAAGCAACTTTCGCCTTGAACGACGCCCCAAATGTGCGACGCTTCTTGCTCATCACATGAACCTCCTGATAGGCTACTCCAGAACGGATTATACACCTTATCAGGCTGTCCAGTTTTCGGGGGCCACCTCAGAGAGAGAACGCAATGCACGCTCGCCGCTGGACACCCGCGTCGCGTGCCGGTCGTCTCGGCCGGCGATGCCTGTGGCTAGCGGTCCTCGTTCCGATTCTCGGTTGCGGTTCCCGGTTGCCGTTTGCCATGGGTACGGTGGAGGGTACCGTCACGTACCAGGGCAAGCCGCTTACATACGGTCGGGTCGTGTTTCTGCCGGAGCAAGGCACGCCCGGCCCGGACGGGTCCTACCGGATGAAGACCGTCGATCGCGACGGTGCGGCGTTAGGTTGGCATCGGGTGACCGTACACTGCCGTGCCGGGGTCATTGTGAAAGAGGATCAGAACCGGCCGGAGTCGACGGTTCCGAAAACACGAATCCCAAGGAAGTACTCCGTGGCGGATCAGTCTCCGTTGCGTTTCGAGGTAAAGGAGGGACGAAATGAGTGGCCCATCGTTCTGGAGTGAGCGGAACAGGCCGGCCTTTACTTTGGTCGAACTGCTCGTGGTCATCGCCATCATAAGGATTCTCATCGCCCTGTTGCTTCCGGCCGTGCAGGCGGCCCGCGAGGCGGCACGCCGGATGCAGTGTGGCAACAATCTGAAGCAAATCGCCCTGGCCGCGCTCACCTACGAGAGCCAGTCCGGCGTGTTTCCCGTCAATTTCCCGCAAGACCGTTGTCCAGGTGACCATCCCAACATGGCTACAAACGGGGCGAGCTGGATGATCGGGATTCTCCCATTCCTCGAGCATGGCAATCTGGTCGAAATGATGGATCTCAGCGGCACCGCCGCCAGCGGTCACGGGATATTGAATGCCCAGAACCAGAGCGTCGTCGGCAAGCTGGTTCCCGCCTACCTCTGTCCGAGCGATTTACTCGGTCCGGACAGCCCGGACGTCGTCCGGACCGATGCGTGGCGCTATCCCAGTCAACACAGTGTTCCTCTTGCCACGATGAACTACGCCGGCGTCATAGGACCCCACGTGCCGCTGGGCGGATCCACCCCGTGCACGTTCGGCGGGCTGCCCTACTGCAACAACCTCTGTGATCCGGGATCAGCGGGTATCCTCGAATGCACCGGCACCTTCTGGCGACACAGCTACCTACAGCCGGTGACCCTCAACAGCTTTGAAGACGGCACGAGCAATACGATCATCGGCGGCGAAATCGTGCCCGAGTACGACCACTTCAGGGTCTGGGCCTTGTCGAACGGCTCCATCGCCTTCACGAGCATCCCCATCAACTACGTCGACCGCGACGCCATCGGCGACTGGCTTGCTCTGGACAACACGGGCTTTCACAGCCGGCACCCCGGCGGGGCGTTTTTCGCCTGGGCCGACGGTCACGTCTCCTTCCTCGACGACGCCATCGACATGGCCGTGTATCACGGCGTGAGCACCCGCTTCGGCGGCGAAACCGTCTCGCCTCCGTGATGTCCTCAGGCACCATGCGGCACGACCGATCGGCATCGACGTTCTCAATCCTACTCATGGCCGGGCAACGTACGCGAGTTGGCGGCGGTCATCGATCGAGCCGCCATCCTGGGCAACGGCCAGCGTCTGGAAATCAATCCGCATACGCTTCGAGCGCGAATGCGCAAACTTGGAATCGACTGGAGGCGGTTTCACGATGATTGACTTGTCCCGAACCTCGACAAGGCACGAGAAGAGCCGCAGCCGAAGATTGACTGGGGTAAGCTGCCTTTTGCAGAGTGCAGTCTCGATAGATGCACAGGCGGGGACGGGGAGACGGGACGCGCAGCAGCGGCCAAATGACAGGAATCCTCAATATGATCGGAAACGATCTCGCAAAGACGGTGTCACCGGCGGACGGTTTCCCCGAGCCGCGATTGCTCGGCTCTTAACCCCCCTTGAAATGGTACAGCCGGCCCGTACATAGAGCTGTTCCGGGTGGGTCATAAGGTAGAGTTGAACAGAGTCCGACAACCATCAACAAGGAGCCATGCCATGCACACTTCTCACGCGCGGTTCTCGTTTCTCATTGCTCCGTTTCTCGCACTTGGCCTTAGCGCCGAGCCTCTCTGGGCCAAACCGATTTCGTTCGGCTTTCCATCGACGTGGGACTATATCAGGACCGGCATGGACGCGTGGGGACGCCTGCAGGATATACGAGGCGGCGGGCCGGTTCTTCCGCGGCGGTCGAGGGGCGTCCGAGGCTCGGGCCACAGCTGGACGACAACCTACGGCCCCGGCTACGGCACGCCGCACGCGGACCATGGCGCCCCGGCCTACCAGCCCGCTCCGCTTCCACCCAACGCGGCCCCCGCACGGGCGCGGCTTGCTCCGAATCCCTTGCCCGGCCATGCACGCGTGCCCGGTCAGATCAGGCGCATCGGCGAGAAGTTCGGCAGCTTTCGAGGCGGGGCGATCGTTAACCCGGCGGACAGCGAAGTCGATTTGAACTACGTGCTCGACGGTAGGGCGTACACGTTGCCGCCGGGCCACTATCAAGATCTCGGCTACGGGCGCCAATGGGTCATCGAATTCCACCGCGGCGGCTCGTTTGGAACCGCCAAGTACACCGTCGGTGGTGTGAAACATGTCTTTGTGCCGACCGAAAAGGGCTGGGAACTGGTCCGCCGAGAGCCGAAGTCGTAGGGCAGAAAGCCCGGCCGATCAGACCATCACGTCCGCGGTTTCGATCTGCGTGCTGCAGCCAGTAGATCGGCAATCTGGTCGCGCGTCCGCGCGGCTTGCGCCGGATCGCGGCCGTCGGTGAAGACGGCCACGGTGACGTCGTCGTGCTGGAGCAAGGCCGCGAAGATCACGCCGGAACGCTCGGCCGACGAGGCGTCGCACATCAGCGCGCCGGACTCGGCGGCCAACCGGACGACGGCCGCGTTGAGTGAGTCGTCGTCGCTGGCGGCAACCACGAGAAACACGCCGTCGAGATGAGCCTCTTGGAACGAATCCCGCAACCAGCGTATGCAGCCGGCCTCGATCTGGTCGGCCAATTCCTTGGTGACCGTGGGCGAGACGACCAGGACGCTTGCCCCGGCGCGGCTGAGCGTAAGGGCCTTGCGAGTCCCTACCGCTCCGCCGCCGACGACCAGGCAGTTTTTGCCCCGCACGTCGAGTCCCACCGGCAGAAACCGCAGCTTGTCCGAGGAGTCGTTGGTCATATCTTCCTAATCTTATACAACAGCCGGACGATGGCAAGATCGCCGCCAGCGGTCATGTCGGGCCCTCTTGCGTCCGGTGGCCGTGAACCATAGGATCAATTGTTGGTAGATGGGGGCGTCTCGGTCGGGCTATCGCCGTGCCATTTCGGAGCCCGGACCAGCCTGGGGGGCGTTCTCCCCCAGCGTTCCGCCATGACGGCAAGCCTTTTTCGATTTTCTTCGAGTTCTTCCCCGAATAGCCTCTTTAGCACATGACGACCACACCGAGCAATCCCCCTACAACCGTCTATCTCGTGGGCGCCGGTCCCGGCGATCGCGCCTTGATCACGTTGCGCGCAGTGGAGTGCCTCGCCCAGGCCAACCTGGTCCTTTACGACTATCTCGTCAATCCCGCCATATTGGAGCACGCCCCCACTTCCGCCGAGTTGGTGTGCCTGGGCCATCACAGCACCGGGCGGGCCCTTTCTCCGGATGAAATCATTGCCCGAGTGATCGACGGAGCCCGAGCGGGCAAGACCGTCGTGCGACTCAAAGGCGGCGATCCGTCGGTCTTCGGACGTGGCGCGGACGAAATCGAGCCGCTGCGCGAGGCCGGCATTCCCTTCGAGATCGTTCCCGGCATCACGGCCGGGCTGGCCGTGGCCGCCTATTGCGAGATCCCCGTCACGCATCACGACGACGCGTCGGCCGTGGCGCTGGTGGCCGGCCAGGAGCGCCAGAGCAAGGAGGTATCCGGTCTGGACTACGGCGTACTGGCCGAATTCCCCGGCACACTGATTTTCTACATGGGAGTGAGGAAGGCTTCCGAGTGGAGTCGGGCACTCATCGAACACGGCAAGCCGCCCGACACGCCCGTGGCGATCGTTCAGTGGTGCAGCCGCCCGCGGCAACGGGCCGTCCGCTGCACGTTGGGCTCTGTCGTCGAAACGGTCGAGAAGCAGTCGCTTCGTCCGCCCGCGGTGTTCGTCGTCGGCAAGGTCGTCCACCGCGCGCCGCCGCAATCCTGGTTCACGGCGCGACCGCTTTTTGGCACGCGCGTGCTGTTGGCCGGATCGCCGGGCATGTCCGAGCGAATTGGCGACCGTCTGGCCGCGTTGGGAGCCGCGTGTATCACGCAGCCGGCGATTCGAATCGCCGAGCCGCCCGAGTGGGCGCCGGTCGACGCCGCGCTGGACGGGCTCAAGCGGTACGATTGGCTGGTCTTCTCCAGCGCCAACGGCGTCGACTACCTGTTTCGTCGGCTTTTCGATCGCGGCGGCGACCTGCGGCGACTGGGGCATGTGAAGTTGGCCGTTGTCGGCTCGGGCACGGCCGAGCGGCTGGGGAAGTACCACCTTCAGGCGGACCTGATGCCCGAGCGGTTCAACGCCGAATCGTTGGCCACGGCGCTAGCCGCCGAAGCGAAAGGCCGACGATTTCTGTTGGCCCGGGCCAACCGCGGCCGGCAGGTGCTCGCCGAGCGGCTCAAGCAGGCCGGCGCTCACGTCGACGAGATCGTCGTCTACAGCAGTATGGACGTCGAGGAGCCTGGCGAGGACGTGGCCCGAGCACTCTCGGCCGGCGAAATCGACTGGGTCATGGTGACCAGCCCAGCAACGGCCCGGTCGCTCGTTCGACTTTACGGCGACGCCTTACGGGGTGCTCGATTGGCAAGCATCAGCCCGTTGACTTCTGAGGCACTCAATGAACAGGGCTACGAAGCCGCAGTAGAAGCGTCGGAGCATTCGGCGGCAGGGCTAGTCGACGCGATTTGAAAAAAGGTGACAGTCACCAAATTTGGGAGATCTGGGCGACTGCGGTAGGCTCATGCTAATTTCTCGGAGAATATCGCCTTGGTCTTGGCAGGCATGGCTTTTACCGAAACGTTCCAGTCTTGCCACATTTGGTGGCTGTCACCTTTTCATTCTACATCATGCTAAAAGCTACTAAGCGGCACTCCAAGCATTCGCTTCTGCCCTCTGTAAACGAGGAAAACCAGAATCCCAGCGAACATTGTGACCAATGCTGACGGTTCGGGCACAGCCACATTGACTCGGGCGCCTTCGTCAAAGGATTCACTAAAATACGAGAATGCCTCAACTGTACCGGGTCCCGATCCGCCATACGGTGATTTTACGTTGCCGTCGATGATGCCGTTGTATGATACTGCAGATATGCCGCTGAGCTCTGCGTAGGTAAGTCCCCCATCAAGGAGCGGAAGTAGAGAGTTGGTCCAGACCCCCGTACCATCTGGTGCACAGTAAGCTACCGCCCCCTCACCGGCTGCCGCAAATAGTGCCAAGTTGTCAATATCACTGAGATCCTGGCTTCCCGGGCCGTCTCCCCCAATGAAGCCTCCTCCATGGCAAGAATCTAGAAACACTACCTTCGATACGTCATCAAGTGATTCATCAGCCAAGATGTTCCGCAGCGTGTCATCCGTCATGCTCCCGTGTTCCACAGGATTAATCGTCTCGTCCACTCCCAATGTCAATGCGGCGCGCTCTCCGTAAAGGTGATAGTTGGCAGCATCGGTTACCGGATTACCTGTCGTCCAAGATCCATGCCCAGAGTAATACACTATTAGCTGATCTCCTGACTTGAATTCCATTTCAGAAAGTTCACGCTGCAAATCACTGCCAAGTGTGTCAGAATCACTATATGTGTAAATGAGCGTTCTCACATCGTCTGCCCACGACAGTGCTGCCTCCATATTCTGAACATCAAGGTCGCCTCTGAGTCCATCAGCAATTGGTCCACTTGATCCGAACAGAGGTGCCCTGCTCCCAATTAGCACAGCGTGAGTCTTAGGGCCCTGGGGCTTCTGCATCGCTTTTAACCGGACGTCATCAACATGAACTTGGTAAATTCCTGGCATACCGGACGGGTCTTCAGCACCGTATGCTGTGAATCGAATCCCAACTTGTTCACCCAGATACGGGTTCGATGCATCGACAGAAAAAGTGGTCGACGAGGGTAACCACTGTCCCGGGTTGGGGGTAACGCTCGTGTCATCTACTGCCAAGACGTTGTTGCCTGCCATAAGCTCCGCGCGGTAGGAGGGAAACCATCCGTTCCCACGGTGTCCAATAAAGTAGTCTAAGGTGTAATCGGTGTTCGGCTGCAGCGTGGCTCCGAGTGATTGCGAAATCGAGATATCTGAAACGCGAATAAACGCCGAGTTCCTTCCATCGGGAACAGTGCTTGTGACGCCGTCGCCATCGGTGGCACCAGGATATTCTGTATCGGTCCAGTTTTGCGGTCCGGCGAAGTACCCGTCGACCGACCACCCAGTTAGAGTTCCGTCAACCCACCAGCCATCTGAAAGAACTTGGGCTTCAAACGATGGATTGACGATGGCGATGTCCTCGGCACACAACGGCGTGGAACCGAGCGATGCTGTGAGAATGAATATGGCGTTCAACAATGCTACAGTGAGTTTGACCTGCCGGCACATTAGCGGTCCCCTTTCGTCGAGTGTGAAGTCCTAGTATTGAACGTTGGAAGCTAGTGTCCTGAGTTAGAAATTCATAAACAGTATTTTCTTGTTGGGCTAATCGTGATACATTGCCGTGCGAAAGGAGCTTTTGCATGGCAAGGGGAAAACGAAAAGCCGAGTTGGTGTTGAGTGGT
>Ga0315543_1005302_pt1 | contig 10131 bp, 11 predicted proteins | sample SalMarSW160210MG_2_FD_203098 | JGI IMG/M metagenome (GOLD analysis project Ga0315543, IMG submission 203098) | Salt marsh sediment microbial communities from the Plum Island Ecosystem LTER, Massachusetts, United States - Salt Marsh Sediment SW1601-210 ...
GCGTCAGGGTAAGACAGCTTGGCAGACCTGTAAAATGTACGCTTGAGCATTCAGGAACGAAAATAGGTATCAGTTCAGTTGTGCTTGAGGCTGATAAGATTATAAACCTGCCGAAGCTCAAGACTCATCAGCAGCTTATAGCAACCATCGCAGTCAAGAATATATTCGGCTGTGTGAGCGGAAAGGCAAAGGCAATCTGGCATTACAGAAAAGGCGCGACTTTTGACAGTTTTTGCACAATGTTGATAGATATTTACAAGCTGCTTGGTCCTGTGCTGACGATTATTGATGCCATTATTGTAATGGAAGGTCCCGGCCCTATAAGGGGTGAGGCCAAAAAATTCGGCTGGATAATCGCAGCCATTGACCCAATAGCTGCAGAAGTTGTATGTTGTGATTTGATGGGACTTAGCCCCCAGCAGCTGCCTTTAATAAAAACTGCTGAAAGATTAGGTTTTGGCTGTACAAATAAACAAAACATTCAAATTGTCGGTGATTCACCGCCGGCGGGTGCGCCTGTAAAGCTTGTTCCAGCAGAATTAACACCGCTGAGATTTACACCGGCCAGAATCGTCAAAAGCATATTACGGCAGATTTTTATCCTTCTAAAAGCGGAAAAAAGGCTTTAAAATCATAATATGGAAACTGTTGTCAATGTACTGGGCATAGAGACGAGTTGTGATGAAACGGCTGCTGCAGTGGTGCGTAATGGAACGGAGGTGCTCTCAAGCATTATTTCCTCACAGATAGAACTTCACCGCAAATACGGCGGCGTTGTGCCGGAAATCGCATCACGTGCTCACATCGAAAAGATTTACCCGATTGTTGAACAGGCAATCAAACAATCAGGACTTGACAGCAATAGTATAGATGCGGTAGCAGTTGCAAATCAGCCTGGACTTACTGTTGCGCTCATTGTTGGAATAACGGCGGCAAAGACGCTCGCACTTGTGTGGCAAAAACCTTTAATTGCGATTAACCATATTCACGCTCATCTTCAGTCGGCAATGATGGAAACAAAGGATTTACAGCTTCCTGCCGTGGCACTCGTTGTCTCGGGTGGGCATACGAGTTTGTATGAATGCAAAAGTGTCCTTGAGCTTGAGCTGCTTGGCTCGACCATTGACGATGCGGCAGGTGAGGCCTTCGATAAGGTTGCATCTATTTTGAATCTGCCTTACCCCGGCGGGCCGAGCATTGAAAATGCCGCAAAAGGCGGAAATCCTGCTGCAATTGATTTTCCCAGAACGATGCTTGCGAAAAATTCGCTTGATTTTTCGTTTAGCGGCCTGAAAACCGCCGTACTTTATTATTGTCAGGGTCAGGATATGAAGGGCCAAAACCGCGTTGACAGGATGAGTCAAAAGGAAGTTGCGGATATTGCAGCTTCATTCCAAGCTGCCGTTGTGGATGTTCTTGTAAAAAAAACCGAAAGGGCTTGCGACAAAGTCGATGCAAAGACTATTCTTCTTGGCGGCGGTGTTGCAGCAAATACTCTTTTGAGAAGTGAGCTTGAGAAAATGGCACAGCGGACTGATAGAAAGCTGCTGGTTGCACCGAAAAAATACTGTACGGATAATGCTATGATGGTAGCATCTCTTGGCTGGTATAAATACAAGGCGGGCTTGTTTGCCGATATGGCACTTGAGGCAAAGGCCGGCTGTTATGATTGAAAGGCGTATTATGCAAAAGGTAACAGAGATACCAAAATTGCCTGCTCGCAGGGTCGATACCCATAAAGGCGATTTCGGAAAGGTTTGTATAATTGCAGGCAGTATAGGTTTCAGCGGGGCTGCGGCAATTGCCGGCAAAGCTGCGCTTCGAAGTGGCTCAGGTCTTGTCCGGCTTGCGGTGCCGCAAAGTGTTCTACCGATTGTTGCTGCTATAGAACCCTGTTATACCACCATTCCGCTTGCCGAGGATTCTTCTGGGAAAATAAGTGCAAAAGCAGTTGATGCTGTTTTAAAGGCCGTTGAGGAAAACGATATTATTGCATTTGGGCCGGGTGTTGGTATGTCCAATGGCGTGAAAACGGTGCTTGAAAACCTGTTGCGACTTGACGGGATAAGACTCGTTATAGATGCAGATGGCTTGAATAATCTTGCTGCTTTGCAGGATTGGCCTGATATATGCAAAGCGAGTGTAATTCTTACCCCTCATCCCGGCGAAATGAAAAGGCTTTGGTCAGGGCTTTTAAGAACACCTATGCCCGACAATGGAGAAATTATAGCTGTTGAGTTTGCCCGTGCCGCCAAGGTTGTTATTGTGCTCAAAGGGCACGGTACAGTGGTTACTGATTCTGAAAAAATCTACGTGAATAATACCGGCAATCCCGGAATGGCGACAGCAGGCTGCGGCGATGTGCTTACAGGCGTTATTACTGCTTTATGCGGACAGGGACTTGATAATTTTAACGCTTGCGTGCTGGGAACTTATATTCACGGCCTTTCAGGAGATTTGGCGGCAAAAGATAAAGGTCAAATAAGCCTGATTGCTACAGATATTATAGATTATCTGCCGCAGGCTTTCAAAAGTATCTGAGGGAATAAATAATCGGTTGCTATCTAAAATGCAGCAGCTATCGACTCGGCATTATTTATAGCCGTTTCTTGTGCTTTTTTAACGGTTTCCTGGTCACTTAACGTGGGCTGATAGATTATTGTTTTAATGTCCGTAAAGCCGATAAATCCCAGGATGAATTCGAGATATTTTTTCTGAAAGGCTATCAGCGAATCATTTTCATAACTTCCTCCGCGGGCAAGTATCAGGCATAGAGGCTTGTTGCCTATAGTGCCCTTATAACCGGTATTTGTTACTGTGAAGGTATAACCCGGCTGAACTATAATATCGATATAATGTTTCAATTTGTATGGGATACCGAAGTTCCACATTGGCGTTGAAATAAGATATTTATCAGCGGATTTAAACTGCTCGATTATTTTTTCAATCTGTGACCATTTTTTCACCTGCTCAGCGGTTTTTTCCTTTCCGTGCATGATGGCATATTTTGACTCTGCCGCGAAATTGTCAAATTCAGGCAGGGACTGTTTAAACAGGTCGATTGTTACAATTTTATCCTGTGGATTTTTCTGCTGATATGCGGACAAAAAATTCTGTGCCACCGTATGAGAATGACTTCTCTGGTCCCTTGGAGAGGCTTTTATATAAAGAAGCGTTGCCATAAAGTTGCCCCTTTATGTAAGTTCAACCGACCAATATGCGTGGTCAAGAAATTGTTTCCAGCTATGGTATCTTTCACTGCTTAAGTGAAGATGGACTGTCGGGTTACGTTTTGGCTTTGTCGGTTGTCGTATAAGTGTGAGGCCGGCCTGCTGCGGCATTCTGCCGCCTTTTTTGGCGTTGCAGTCGGTACAGGCACAAACAAGATTTTCCCAGGCTGCCGTTCCGCCGCAGCTTTTCGGTATGACATGGTCGAGAGATAACTCTGTTGTTGGAAATTTCCTGCCGCAGTACTGACATCTGTTGCCGTCGCGGGCAAATATATTGCGTCTGTTGAATTTTACATCGGTTCTTGGGAGTCGGTCGTAAAACAGAAGTCTGACAATCCGCGGCACGGCTATGTGAAAATTAACCGTGGAAATCCAGTCGTGTTCATCCGGTTCAAATGACCTTTTTATCTGGCTGATATCTATCCAGGTGGCAAAATCGTAGTTATAGTACTGACCCTGCTCGTACGAAATAACCTCTGCGAGCTCTCTGCAAAGCATACATAAGGCTCTTTTGACGCCTATGATGCGCAACGGCATATAATGCTTGTTCAGCACAAGCACATTGCAGTTCAGAACTGATTGTAATTCGGTTAAAGCCATTCCTCCTCGCTAAAACCATTAACTGTTTAATATCAAAAGAGAGTTTTTGCAAATTATTTCAAAACTTCTACTGATTCAGCCCGAGGTCCCTTTTCGCCCTGAACTGTCTCGTAACTTACTTTGTCACCCTGATTAAGTGTTCGAAGTCCTTTTGCTTTGAAACTTGTGTGATGAACAAACACATCAGGCTGACCGGTAGCAGCTTCAATGAAGCCGTAACCCTTCTTGGGGTCAAACCACTTAACAACTCCCTCTGCCATACGAGTACTCCTTAAAGAACCTTAACCTTTCTGCCGGACTGCCGACAGACAGGTTCGCTAAATATATTTTTATGATGCCGTAACAATTGATGTTGAGAATATACCTGTTCTTACACTTATGCCGAAACAACGTTGCTGCTCAGCTTTTCCTTCATCAGTCGGCCCATTTTGAATTTTACCGTGCGCTTGGCGGGAACCTTTACCCTTTCGAGAGTCTTGGGGTTCTGTGCGATCCTGGCCTCGCGAGTGCGGACTTCAAATACGCCGAAGTCCCGAAATTCCAGTCGGTTGCTGCTGCTGAGCTCTGAAATAATTTCATCAAGGAAGGACTGAACAACTCGCTTTACCACAACTCTTTTGGCCTGTGTCTTTTCCGCAATCCGGTCAATTAATTCTTTCTTCGTTATTGTTGTCATAGCATACCTCGTATCAACAGAGAGTTTCAGGAATTGGTTTTTTATGCTGTATTGCCCTAAATACGTCTTTCTTAAGCTATTATTAAGTTCTCAATGTTACTATTACCTACGGTTGAAGTCGATTATTAAAAACCGCAAATCACTATACAGTAAAGACTTCTATACAGCAAGCACTTTTTTACAGGATTTTTGAAGTTAAAATATTGAAAAATAGCGAAAAAAATTGGTTTTTTCTCCAGCCCCGATAGTATAAAAAAAGTGGTCTAATTGCTTGACCTATACGTCAAAATGGGCAATAATCCCGCTTTCTCAAAGTAGAATTTGGGTGAAAGGCAGCAAAATTGTCTCATAACATACTGTCAAAAAAGCAGTTATGTTCCAATGTCTTTATGGCAGATATTGAGGCTCCATTGGTAGCGGCAGCCGCAAAACCCGGCCAGTTTGTTATCATATGTTTGTCAACGGCTTACAGCGAAAGAATCCCTCTGACGATAGCAGGCTGTGATGCAAAAAAAGGAACAATTCGCCTTATCTGGCAGGCAGTTGGAAAAAGTACCACTGAGCTTGGCCAACTAAAGGTTGGCGACGCAGTAGAAAATATCCTCGGCCCACTGGGTAAACCAACCCATATTGAGAAATTCGGCACCGTTGCCTGCGTTGGCGGAGGGATCGGCAGTGCACCGCTTCTGCCGATAGCAACTGCAATGAAACAGGCAGGCAATAAAATAATTACTATTATCGGCGCGAGAACAAAAGAACTTTTAATTCTTGAAGATGAATTCAAGACCACAAGCGATGAGTTAATCATAGTTACCGATGACGGCTCTTACGGCAAAAAGGCGCTCGTAATAAAACCGCTCGAGGAGGTTTGTAAAAGAACATCAAAGCCCGACTTGGTTGTCACAATAGGGCCGGCAATAATGATGAAGGTCTGCTGCGAAGTTACGAAAAAATACGATATCTCGACTGTTGTTTCACTTAATACTATCATGGTTGACGGCACGGGTATGTGTGGAGGATGCCGGGTAGAAGTGGGAGGCCAGACAAAATTTGTCTGTGTTGACGGGCCTGAATTTGACGGTCATAAGGTCAATTTTGATTTAATGATGAAAAGAATGCAGGCCTACAGAAAGCAGGAACAGCAGGCGCTTGAAGAATACAAAAGACATAAATGCAAAATCGGTCTCGATGACTGACAGGGAGAATTTGTTGGACGAACAGCAATTACTTAATGAGCTTTTGGAAAAACACCGAAACGGGACATTAAAGCCCGCGGATAGATTAGCCATACCCCCACAGCCGATGCTGCAGCAGGACCCGATAGAACGGCGAAAAAATGTCAACGAAGTTGCACTGGGTTACACTGAAACACAGGCAAAACTTGAAGCCCTGCGATGTCTTCAGTGCAAGAATGCGCCTTGTGTGCAAGGCTGTCCTGTAGGAATAAAAATAAAAGACTTTATTGCTGAGGTCGCCCTTGGCAATTACAAGAAAGCGCTCGATATAATCAAGGAAAATTCACTGCTTCCTGCCGTATGTGGCAGAGTCTGTCCGCAGGAAGTGCAGTGTCAGCTTCCCTGTACGGTCGGCAAAAAATTCAAGGATGTGGAAAAATCTGTTTCAATAGGCAGGCTCGAAAGATTTGTTGCGGACTGGGGCAAAAAATTCCACGATGAGTCAACTCCTGCTGTGGCAGCGGAGACCGGCAAAAGAGTTGCGGTAATAGGCTCAGGCCCCGGCGGAATCGTTGCCGCTACCGAGCTCAGGAAAGCCGGCCATGATGTAACGATATTTGAAGCCTTTCACAAGCCCGGCGGCGTAATGGTTTATGGCATCCCGGAATTTAGGCTTCCGAAGGTAATTGTGCAGCAGGAAATCGACCAGCTAAAGAAAATGGGCGTCAAAATCATCTGTAATTTTGTTGTCGGCAGAACCAGAACTATAAGACAGCTTATGGAAGAAGACGGCTTTAAGACTGTTTTCATCGGCGTTGGTGCCGGCCTGCCGCTATTTATGGGCATCGAAGGTGAACACCTTGTTGGCGTTTACAGCGCAAATGAATACCTGACCCGTGCGAATCTTATGCGGGCTTATGACTTTGGCAAAGGGGCTGATACGCCGATTGCAAAATCAAAAAAGGTTGCCGTTATCGGCGGCGGAAATGTTGCGATGGATTCTGCCAGAACAGCCGTCAGGCTCGGCGCTGAAAAGGTTTATCTTGTTTATCGGCGAAGCGAAAAGGAAATGCCCGCACGTGTGGAAGAAGTCCACAATGCAAAGGAAGAAGGTATTGAATTTCACCTTTTGCAGAATCCCAAAAGAATTATCGGCAGCAGTGACGGCTTGGTTACAGCGATTGAATGTTTGAAATATCAGCTTGGCGAACTGGATTCGTCCGGCAGGCGCAGGCCTGTGCCGATTGAAGGTTCGGAATTTACGATTGATGTCGATACGGTGATTATTGCTATTGGCAACGGCGCAAATCCCTTGATTGGCCAGACAACGCCGGGGCTACAATTGAATAAGTGGGGCAATATTATTGTTGATGAGAACTGCAAGACCTCTCTTGAAGGCGTTTACGCAGGCGGGGATATTGTTCTCGGCGCCGCAACGGTAATTTTGGCGATGGGCCAGGGCCGCACCGCCGCATCTGCGATTAACGAATATCTCAAAGGAAAGTAAGGAGATAGGATTTATATCTCAAGCAGCCAATTACTTCGTTGCTGAATAAGTTTGAATTGGCCGCTTAATTTGTTACCTTCAAAGGTTATTCTCATTTTTTTTTCAGAGCTCGATTCAACGGTACAAATTCCCTCATCGATAATTTCAACAGTTCCTTTGCCGTTGTTGACTGGGCCCTGATATGTGAGGAATTTCTTATCGTGGTCAAAAATAGGTGTTGCCTTGGTTTTTTGCGATGCTAATTTCTCAGGCGGGGCCTCCAGCCGCCAGGTTTTTAGTTTATCGCCCCATTCAATCATTAAATCCCAATGAATTTGTCCCTCGCGTGTGTGTTTATGAATAACAAATTTTGTTTCAGCCATTTGCTTGTATCGCCGTTATAGCTACAGTAGCCGCGATGTCGTCGCTGTTGCAGCCGCGGGAAAGGTCATTGACCGGCTTTGCAAGACCCTGCAGAATCGGGCCATAAGCGCTGAACCCGCCCAGTCTTTCCGTCATTTTATAGCAGATATTGCCCGCCCCTAAATCCGGGAATGTAAATACGTTAGCCTGGCCTTTTAGAGGGCTGTCGGGGCATTTTTGTGCAGCGACTTTCGGTACAAAAGCGGCGTCAAACTGCAATTCGCCGTCGATTAGATATTCGCCTTCAAACTCCTTTGCAAGTTTTTCCTTTGCGAGCCGAGTTGCCTTTATCATTTTTGCAGGTTCTTCGCCTTGGGCTGAGCCTTTTGTCGAGTAGGACAAAAGTGCGATTTTCGGCATAATGCCGAATTGTTTCGCAGTTCGGGCTGTTGCAAGTGTAATGTCGGCGATTTGTTCGGCATCCGGCTCTTCGTTAAGGCCGCAGTCGGCATACAGAAGGGTCATTTTACTATTTGTCATAAAGAACATACTTGAAACGGTCTTGATGCCTTTGGCAGCTTTTATGATTTGCAGGGCGGGTCTGACGGTATCCGGTGTTGAGTGTGTAGCTCCTGAGACAAGGCCGTCAGCTTCGCCGTTTTTTACCATCATCGTACCGAAGTACACCATATCCTTAACGGTTTTAAGAGCTGATTCGGGTGTAGCGCCTTTGTTTTTGCGAAGCTGATAAAATTGTTCTGCGTAGTCTTTTAATTTATCACTAGTCTGATTATTTATGATATTAATGTCGTTTGAATTGACTCCAAGATTTTTAAGTGCGCCAGCGATTTGTTTTTCGTCGCCGAGGATGGTAAGTCTTGCCATTTTACGGCTTACGATTTTTTTTGCCGCTTTGATTGTCCGCTCATCGCTGCCTTCCGGCAGGACGATGTGCTTGAAAAGGCCGGCGGCTTTTTCAAGTGTTTGCTCTGAAAAATCTTTATTTGATTCCATATTCTTTATTCCAATTTCATATTCGTGTTCATTCGTGGTTAAGTTTGACCAATCGCGTCTGGCGGGACTCGAACCTGCAACCTTTGGTTCCGTAGACCAATGCTCTATCCAATTGAGCTACAGACGCAAGCCTTTATTTTGCAGTATGTTACAGTAATTAATCGCAAAAATCAAGTATTTTGAATTTACTTTACAAACAAAGGTACACTTTTGCAAGAACGTGTTCCATATCATCATCGGTGTTTACATCGAGCCAGTTAACATTTTTGAAGGTTTTGAACCATGTTCGCTGGGCCTTGGCGAAGCGGCGGGTATTGATTTTTATCTTTTCAACGGCTTTTTCGAGAGTTTCTTTACCCGCAAGATAGTCAATAATTTCAGCGTAACCTATTGCGCTGCGGGCCTGCAAACTTAACGGTTTTTCTTCGGCGAGCAGGCTTTTAACCTCGTCAACAAGGCCAACTTGGAGCATTTTTTTTACTCTTGCGTTTATGCGTCTGTTTTCCTCGCCCTTTTCCCTGCGCAATCCGATAATTTTCCAATCACCTTTAGGCCCCGGTAAATCAAATTGCTGCTGGAAACTGGAAATGGACTTTCCCGTGAGATAATAGACTTCAAGCGCTCTTATTATTCGCTTTTCATCGTTGTAGTGTATTCTATCGACGGCTTGGGGGTCAACAGCGGCAAGTTCCTTATGCAATTCTTCAAGCGAGGTTTGTGCGATTTTTTCTTTAAGCTGGTGGCGGATTTGCTCGTTTGTGCCGGGGCCTTCAAAGATTCCATAGAGCATCGCTTTTATATACATTGCACTGCCGCCTACTGCGACAACAGGTTTATTTTTCGATTCTATTTGTTTGACAGCTGCATCTGCCAGATTAAGAAATATATCAACGCTGAAGGACTCGCTTGGCTCAACAACGTCAATCAGGTGATAGTTTATCTGCTTTTGGGCTTCTTTTGAGGGTTTTGCAGTGCCGATATCCATCCGCAGGTAAACCTTCATTGAGTCAATGCTGAGTATTTCGGCATCGAGCTTTTTTGCTAACTCAAAGGCCAGCCTGCCTTTGCCGCTGGCGGTTACCCCCAAAATTAGTATCCTTTGCTTGTTCATAATTAATATTTGGCTGTAAGAAAATTTAGAAAAATGTATAATAGCAGGTTTGTGAAAAAACTCCATAGTGTGGCTTTTATGGCCGAGAAAATAGGGAAAATAGATATAAGAAGCGAACTCAAACAGAAGGCACAGTGTGTCAATGGTGTCATTGTCGCAGCGATTAAGGATTTTGACGGTATTCCTGACAGGCTGAGGGAAGCTATTGAATATACTCTTTCTGCGCCGGGCAAGCGGGTAAGGGCTGCGGTTGTCTTGTGGTGTTGTGAGGTTGTAGCAAGTAGAATTAATAAAGATGCCGAAATGGCGGCGGCGGCGATTGAAATGGTTCATACTTATTCGCTTGTTCACGATGATTTGCCTGCGATGGATGATGACGACTGGCGCAGGGGCAAACCAAGCTGTCATAAGGCTTTTGATGAAGCGACGGCTATCCTTGCCGGCGATGCGCTTTTGACGATGGCATTTGAGCTTTT
>Ga0315543_1005303_pt1 | contig 10131 bp, 8 predicted proteins | sample SalMarSW160210MG_2_FD_203098 | JGI IMG/M metagenome (GOLD analysis project Ga0315543, IMG submission 203098) | Salt marsh sediment microbial communities from the Plum Island Ecosystem LTER, Massachusetts, United States - Salt Marsh Sediment SW1601-210 ...
TACAAGGTGTATACTAATCTGAAAAACGATGGCAACATCCGCCTCGTCTGGATTGGTAGTAAAAGCACATTACGTTACCTCGCAGAAATCAAACCCGCCCTTGAGAAAATCGGCTCTCGTTTCAATAACGTAGCTCTGAAAACAATATGCGATGAATTTCTCGATTTGCAGAATATACAAGTTGAAAAACACAGGTGGTCTGAAAAAACGCAGGTAGCAGATTTGGCTACGAGCGATATTGGCCTGGCACCATTGCCGGACGACCGTTTTACCAAAGGCAAATGCGGCTTTAAGGTCTTGCAATATGCAGCCGCAGGCCTGCCCATAATCGCTTCACCTGTGGGCGTTAATGCTGAGTATGTCCGTGATGGCGTTACCGGCTTTTTCGCCACAAGTTTATCTCAGTGGTCTGACCGAATTACAAAGCTAATAACAGACCACGATTTAAGAGAAACGATGGGCCAGGCAAACCAGAATATGGTTCAGAGTTTTGATGTCGATATAATTGGCAGGGGGCTTGTTAATGTGATTGTAAAGACTTTGGAAAACTTAGCTGTAGAAGGCGAATCACCATAATCAGCGGCGAGGCCGGCTGGATTTATCAAAGTAGGATATTATGAGCGCGATAATTAAAATTGACCTTGATAGCTTGATTGAAAGTGGAAAGAAAGTAATTGTTGAATTGGGTTGTGGCCTTAAAAGAAAAGAGGGAAGAATTAGCATTGACAGGATTGATTTGCCAAGCGTGGATATAGTTTCTGATTTGGAGGAGGGGCTTTCTTTTCTACCCGATAAATCGGTGGATGAAATTCATTGTAGAAGTATTCTTGAACACATAGAGAATTTTGAGAACCTGATGCGAGAGATGATCAGGGTTCTGAAAAGTGACGGAATAGCTTATATTTTTGTGCCTCATTTTTCCAATCCATACGGTTATTCAGATTACACACATAAAAGATTTTTTGGTCTGTATACCTTTTATTATTTCGTAGACACAAATCGCCAGCTAAAAAGAAAAGTCCCTGATTTCTACACGGATTTGAGAATAAATATCATATCTCAAAAACTCGTATTCAAATCCCCGTTTTGGTTTAGAAGGAAAATCAAAAAATTTATTGGGTTTATATTCAACCGCCATCAGTCATTGCAGGAGTTCTATGAAGAAAATCTTTGCTATGTATTCCCGTGCTACGGCATCGAAGTAGTATTCACGCCGGGCTCATAGTGGGTACACAACCTGCGTCTTTTGCCCGACAAATCTTGTATAACCACTTATATTTATGCACTTTCATCCCATCGAGGTCTGTTAAAACAACACCATTACCTGTAACCAAAATATTTGAATGCTTTAAGTCGCCGTGAGTGATTCTATATTTGCCTAATCTTTCAAGCAGCTCCGCAAGCTGCCCAGCTACCATTGAGTGTTCCTCTTCAGTGATACTATCCCGCAGAAAATCATATAGCATTTGGCCCTCGACGTATTCGGTTATCAGATAGGATTTCCATACGAGCTTATATTTACGATGCTCGAAGTAAGCCACTGGTTTCGGCGTAGGTATTTGCAGCATCCTGAGCCGATGTGCGTGCAGCCATCCCCGTCTGGCGCGGGACTTTTTTATTGTATGACGCAGTGAGTGGATAAACCCCTTATGATTATATCGTTTGACCACCAAGTCTTTACTATTCCACATCAATCGGGACACATAGCAGGTATTGCCGTCCTTGAGAATCTCTCCTTCATCCATTAAAGCATCTATTTGTTCTATAAAATTAAGCGGCTCTGCCTCCGAACAAAATGCCTTGTCAAATACGCCGATAAACTTCTGACTTCTGACCCTTCGACTTCGCTCAGGGCAGGCTTCTGACCCTTCGACTTCGCTCAGGGCAGGCTTCTGACTTCTGACTTTTATTCGCAGGTATCTCTTACTTGTTCGCAGGCACTTTTTTAACCCTTTCTTGGTACCTTTTTTTCGATGTACTATTACCTGTTTTTGAATTATTGCTCGGTCTAACTTTTCAAGATGCCATCCGCCCTTCGGCAGTGAGCTCAGGACAGTCGAACTGCGGGTGCTAAAATACTCCTGACAAAGCTTTTCAATAGACACCGTATCGCTGTCCGGCAAATAGCTCGCTAACATTGCTAACTGAGAAAGACCGGCATTCTTATCAACTTCGTACCGCAAGAATCGCATCTGGCCTGGGTCAAGTATAAAGACCTTGTCACCAGCCAACAGGAAATTTCCTAAATGCAAATCTTTTTGTAAAACCCCCTTGTTGTGTTGTTTCGCCAATTCCTTACAAACCAGAATCAACAAGTCCAGCTTCTTAGCCGGTTCTGCTGTTTTTTGAAACGCATCCAAAACTGTTGATGAATCAGCTATTTTTTCCACTACTACCACCGATTGGCCATCTTCTGTTTTCCCATAGAACAAGGGTTCAGGCGAACTTAGTTTTAACTTCGTTAGCTTGTTCAATCCCTCCCACTCTCTTTCAAGATGACGCCTTGAGCTGAACTTATGCGAGAATACTTTTGCAATCACACTTCTATCATTCCACAAGGCATCATAAACCTCACGCCTGCCGGGAATAACCCGCAAAAGGGACGTACACGATAAAGATTCTTCTTTATTTTTTGAAGAAGTGTGCTTAATTAAAAGTTGAAATGGAAACTTAGCCATCCGATTTTAACTTTAGCGTAAGTGCCTTAGCTGAATTATGATATTTCAACGCCCGACAATAATTATGCCTAACTGGTTGGCGAGTTTTATTGTCTCAGGTTTGTCAATAATTATTGTTTTACCTGCTTCAACAACGACGCACTTGCCTCCGTTTTTTGCTAAACTTCTAATGGTGTCAGTACCTATGCATGGTACATCAAATCGCATATCCTGATTTGGCCTGGAGGTCTTTATTAGTGTCCAGCCACCCGATTTACAAATCTGTCCCGCCCGCTCAACCATTGCCGCTGTACCTTCTGTCGCTTCGACAGCGATAACCTCTTTCTCCTTCACTGCAATTGCCTGGCCGATATCAAGTTCACAAAGCTTTTTCACTATGTCCCAGCCAAACTCAATATCACTTTCAATTGATGCGCTCATATGATGTTCTGTCATCACGCCTTCGCTTGCCATATGCTCCTTACAATACATTGTTGAGTTCTCCAAAACAATTCCGCCGCTGGCAAGCTCGTCGGCTAAAGCACAGAGCAGCGAGTCATTAAGCTTAGGTTTGCCTCGCAGCCGCCAGTAGTATGTCCTGAATGCTCGCCAGTCGGGTAGATAGCGCAAAATTCGCCAGGGCGTAAAAAGCTGTCCCTTGGCAACTCGCCCAACCATAATCGTTCGCCTTACGCTGTGCTTTCTTAACTTTCGTATCCAGGCCCCGGGCCGGGCAAGCGCAACTTTGTAAAAAACATCAACTTCATCAGCTAAGCTCGGCTCTGCGTTATCCCTCAGGCCGATACAAATTACTCGTAAGCCCGCATGTTTAGCGCCAGCCGCCACAAGAAATGGCAATCTGCCCTCTCCTGCAATCAAACCAAGTACATCTCCATGATTTGACTGACCATTTGCGACATGCGATTGACGTTTGAAAATCGAAAATCGAAACTTGTCCGCCGTCCGTCTGGCGGAATCGAAAATCGGAAAACGAATATTCATAACTATTGTCCATCCGACTTTTCTGGTTCGGATTCGACAGACGGAGCAGTTCGTCCAATCAGATTTTCCAGCTTGCGAATATTGTGCCGCATCTCCGGCAGGTATTGTATCATTCCATACGCTCGTTTGCCCTGGCCTGCCTCGATAGCAGGTGCGCCCAATACCACTTTTCCGTCTGGGATGTTGTTAATAACCCCAGCTTGTGCTGCGATTGTAACATTGTTTCCGATATTGATATGACCCACGATTCCAACCTGCCCGCCAACTACGCAATGATGGCCGAGGTTGGTCGAGCCGGCAATTCCCACCTGGGCCACAAGCAAACAATGCGGCCCGATTTTTGCGCCGTGGCCTATCGTAACCAGGTCACTTATCTTGCTGCCCTGACCTATAATAGTATCACCGAGAGTGCCTCGCTCTATTGCACAGCAGGTACCGATTTCCACGTCGTCTTCTATAATCACAATACCAATTTGTGGTATCTTGTGATGTACACCCTTATGGCTGGCATAGCCGAAGCCGTCTTCACCAATTGTCGTATTCGCATTTATTATCACGCGATTGCCTATTTTGCACCCATCGTAAATGGTAACATTGGGATATATTATGCTGTCATTACCAATTTGCACACTTGGCCCCACATATACGCCGGGGTAAATTACACAGCCGTCTCCGACCTTTGCATCATCAGATATTGTAACAAAATCATGAATTTGGCAGTCTGCACCGATTTTTGCGGTATCCGAAATCGAAGCCCGTGGGCTAATTCCCACTTTTTTGTGTTTGCGATGGCCGTGCAACAGTACCATAATTTGCATAAATGCGTAGTAAGGGTCCTCGGCTATCAACAGAGGAACCAAAGTATTGGCTCCTTCTTTGCCTACGATTACCGCACTTGCCTTGGTTGTTCGCAGCTGCTTGGCATATTTGCGGTTGGTTAAAAAGCTAATATCGCCTTCGCCCGCACGGCCAAGTGTTGAAGCAAACTTAATTATTACGTCAGGGTCGCCGACAATCCGTCCACCCACATATTCAGCTAATTCACCTAAAGTTCGTTCTTGCATTTACACAACCTCATCTTAGAATCCCATTTTAACTTGGTTATAATATAGAAACCTATGTATAAGAACTTTTATTATAGCAAAAAAGTTTGTATATAGTCAACTGTTCAAATCTCCGTAAAAAGGGCTTTTTTGGGAGTTTTATACCTTTTGGCCTCTGCTGCTCTGTAAGTCGTATGTAGAGTATGCTTCCGGTTATGGCTCGGCCTCTCGCCTCCGGCGAAGCCTTCGGCGGAGCTGAGTCGCCGAGACAAACTGCACACCATTATTTGCTGGTTATATATTTCTCGGCGGCGGTGGTTTTTATAAGCTCATATCCCTCGATTTCACTCGGGGCAGGCTTTGGCTGTCCGGTCCCGAGCACACCTGTCCTGAGTACAATCGAAGGAGTCGAGGGAGAAGGAATCAAGATTGCCTCAGTTTGCGACATTGTCTCGATTAAGTCGAGACCTTTTTCGGCTCCCATTACACTGACCGCCGTTGCCAAAGCATCGGCGTCCATTGCATTTTTAGAGATTATGGTTACGCTTGATAGGCCTTCGCTGCTTATTTCCGTCCGGCGATTTATAATGTGGCTGTATTTTTTGCCGTCGATTAAGGTGAATCGCCTGTAGCCGCCACTGGTAGCAACAGCATCATCAGTCAATTGCAAAACCAGTAAAGTCATACCTGTTCCGACAGGAAATTCGAAATTCGAAATTTGTGATTCGAAATCCTCGGTAGGGTCCTGCAGGCCGATTAGCCAGTAGTTTTTGCCTTGCATAGGCGTACCAAAGCATCGAATGTCACCGCCGATGTCGACCATTGCGCCAATTGCACCGGCAGCTTGCATAGCTTCAACAGCTTTATCAATTGCATAGCCCTTTGCAATGCCGCCTAAATCGATTCTCATACCCTCTACTGCAAACCGTACGGTCAGTTCGTTGGCATCAAGGATGAGCTTTTCATAGCCGACCTTCGAGCGAGCTTCGGAAAGCTCGGCATCAGTAGGGACGCAATTACTTTCGGCTGCTAAGCGCCAAATATCAACCAATGGTCCGATTGTAATATCAAAAGCACCATCGGTGAGTTTGCTGAATTCGATGCTTTTTTGCAGGACCTCGAATGTTGGCTTGCTTACTTTTACCTGACGCTCAAACGCATCTCTGTTTACCAGAGAAATTTCCGAATCACTTTTGTAATTGCTCATCAAGTCATCGACTTTGTTAATCTCAGCAAAGGCAGCTTCGATAGTTTTTTTAGCTGTACTTGAATACTTCGCCACGGCGACGGCACGGGCTAACGTTCCCATAACCAATCGATGGCCGCTATCGAGTTCGATTTGCTGCTTGTGCTTAGCATAGAAATACAAAGCAACAATCAAGAAAACGCAAAGGATTAAGGTTAAGACCGAGCGAGTTTTTTTGTCCATATCAAAACCTTTCGACGAATTGTCATTGCGAGGCCTGCCAAGGCCGTGGCAATCTCAATTGTCAAAAGAAACGAGATTGCTTCGCTCTCGCCGCCGCGTAGCTTTAGCGAAGCGGGGTCGCTCGCAATGACAACCATAAGCAACACAATAATAAATAGAAAATCAGCAATAATCAATTTATAATGCGGTTATGAGCGAAAGAAAGGTGACAATATTATCCGAGCGGGTCGAGCAGGAGTTTCTGCCATTTGTTCGCAGGCCGGGCAGATATATCGGCGGAGAGATAAATCAAATCAAAAAAGACCTTACGAAATGTGTACTGACGGTTGCGCTGTGTTTCCCGGATGTTTACGAGGTTGCAATGAGCTATACGGGCCTTGCGATTATCTACGATATCCTCAATAAAATCGAGGACGTAGCTGCGGAAAGGGTTTTTGCACCCTGGATTGACGCTGAAAAAATCCTGCGAGAAAAAAATCTCCCTCTTTTTAGCTTAGAGTCCAGAGCGGCGCTGGCAGGTTTTGACATTGTCAGCTTTAGCTTAACGAATGAGCTTTGCTATACCAACGTGCTTAATATGCTTAACATCGGCGGTATCAACATACGAAGTGCCGCCCGCTGTGAAGATGAGCCGCTGATAATCGCAGGCGGTGGGATGGCAAACTGCTGTGAGCCGATGGCTGAGTTTATTGACCTGTTTGTATTAGGCGAAGGCGAAGAAGCTGTAATTGAGCTAATACAACTGATTAAGGATGAGAAAGGAGCTGGTACATCAAAAAAAGAGACTCTGCGGAAGATTGAGCAGGCATTTGACTGGGCTTATGTTCCAGCTCTTTATACGGGGGGCAAGTTACGAAATGCAGTTATTGATGATTTTGATAATGCTCCGGTGCCGCTTAAGCCAATTGTTCCATTTGTAGAGGCGGTGCATGAACGAGTAAGTGTTGAGATAATGCGGGGCTGCCCCGGCAGGTGCAGGTTCTGCCAGGCGAGTTTTTGTAGAAGGCCTGTTCGCTATCGCAGCGTTGAAAAGATTATCGATATCGCAAAGACCTGTTATCACGCGACAGGGTTTGATACAGTTAGTTTGCTGAGCTTATCGAGCGCCGATTATCCAAAATTGGAAGAGTTAATCACGAAATTACATAATTATTTTTGCGACAAATATGTGGGTTTGTCACTTCCAAGTTTGCGTGTTGACAAACAGTTACAAATACTTCCGAAATTACTGACTTCCGTAAGGAAAAGCGGCCTAACAATAGCCGTAGAAGCTGCAAATGAAAGATTACGAGAGATAATCAATAAGCCGTTAAAGGATGAAGATTTATTCGAGGCAGTGGAAGAAGCATATAGGTGCGGCTGGCAAAAGCTGAAATTATACTTTATGGTTGGCCTGCCAGGTGAGACTGAAGAAGATGTAGAAAGAATTGTAGAACTTTCATACCGATTAGCAAAATTGAGAAAAGAAGTAGATGGCAAAACCGGCCAAATCAATATTACTATAAGCTGGTTCGTGCCTAAGCCGCATACGCCTTTCGGCTGGCTTGGGCAAAGGCCAAAGACATATTTCGAGAATGCCAGAAGGTTAATACTCGATGAGAAAAGGAAACTCAGGGCTAATTTTTTGCATTTTAAGTTCCATAACATAAACCGCAGCATTTTAGAATCAGCGTTCGGGCGGGGCGACAGGCGTTTATGCGATGTTATTGAAGCGGCATGGCAGGGGGGTGCGAGATTCGATTTGTGGGATGAGTGTTTCGAGCCGGATATATGGCAGAAGGCATTTGAGAAATTCGGATTAGATTTAGATGAATTAGCACAGAGGCAATTCGATACTGACGAGACTCTGCCCTGGGAACATCTTGGCGGGCCGGGGAAGAAATATCTGCTGGGACATTTAGATAAAGCAATGAAAGAAATTGAGAATTTAGGATTAAGAATGTAGAATGGTCTTTATGCTCGATACTTGATACTTGATGCTCGTAATTTGTTAAATGATGATTTGGAAGAAGGGAATTTCTGAATGGCTAATCCGGAACATCTGAAAATCCTAAAACAAGGCGTCGAGGCCTGGAACAAATGGCACAAAGAAAACCCTGACGTTGAGCCCAATCTAAGCGAAGCGGACCTATTAAAAGCATACCTTAAGAAAGCAAACCTCAGCAAGACAAACCTCAAAAACGCAGAACTCGAAGGTTCGAACCTAGTTGACACGAACATTAGAGGGGCACTTCTGTATGAAGCTGGTCTAATTGATGCAAACATGACCGGATCTGATCTTCGCGGTGCTAACCTTTGCAAGGCTCTTCTTATAGGGACAAATCTGCGGAAGGCAAATCTCAGCGAAGTGTATTCTACGGAGGCAAATTTTTATCATGCAAAGCTACAAAGGGCCAATTTGAAAGGTGCAGACCTCACATATAGCATTCTTGTTGGTGCTAATCTCACTGGGGCAATATTAACGGGAGTTATGTTATATGGAGCATCACGGGACGGTTGGAAAATCAAGGATGTGGAATGCAAGCACATATATTGGGACGAATATGGAAAACAAAGGTCGCCGAAGGGCAGGGACCTTGAGCCGGGGGAGTTTGAGCGGCTTTATGCGGCACTGCCGACTATCGAATATATCTTTGAAAAAGGAATGACACCTATAGATCCATTGATAATGGATAGGGTGGTGCAGGCAATACGAGACAAAAGCCCGAAGTTCGATATTAAAATTGATTCGATAAATGCGCGAGGACTAGCACCATCCATTAAATTTACGGTTCAACACGAAAAACATAAGGAAAAAGCTCTGGCAGAAGTCAAAAATATTTATGAGGTAAAACTTAAACAATTGGAATCTGAAAGAGACCGATATTACGAACTTTTAGCACGTGCTTTAGATGCACCAAAACAGGTTAAACTTATTACTGCTGGACCGGGTGCTATTGTCGCAACGGATGGCTCAACAGTTAATATTCAGCAACATATTCATAATGCACTTGAATTACAAAAGGCGATTGCCGAAGAGCCGGAGAAAAGCAAAAATTTTGCCAGCGTGGCAAAGAAGGCGGCGCTTGATATTATTGGCGAAGCGATAAAAGATATAGCCAAGGGGCAGGTAAAAAAGGCGGCAAAACAAATTATCGAACTTGGTAAAGATTTAGGGCCGCTTATTGTCAAAACGGCAGCATATGGGTTTTTTAAGAGTATGTTGTAGACACGGATTGGCACTGGCTGAATTAGACACTGATTTACACTGAATTTTCAGACACGGATTTACACAGATTGACACCGTTTATTAGAGACTTGGATTCCTGCTTTCGCAGGAATGACCCCTGCCTAAGACATGCAGGGGCAGGCAGGTGAGTAAAATGGAATATTCAAAGTTGGTTTTGGAGTTGCCGGATTGGATGGAGGAATTCATGGCGGGGGCCGAGCGCATTTTTGCGAGTATAGAAGAACGGATGCATCTGGTTATTACCCTATCACGATTGAATATCGAGCATAAGACAGGCGGGCCTTTCGGGGCGGCTGTGTTTGAGCAGGAGAGCGGGAAACTGATTGCAGCCGGCGTTAATATTGTAATTGCTGCGAATTGCTCAATCGCACACGCGGAAATTATGGCTATAGGTATAGCACAACAGATGCTTGGTCATTATGACCTGAGCAGCGAAGAAATGCCTTGTTATGAGCTTGTAACGAGCACTGCGCCGTGCGCTATGTGTTTGGGCGCCATCCCATGGTCGGGTGTCCGAAGGGTTATATGTGGTGCGCGCGATGAGGACGCTCGCAGTATCGGATTTGATGAAGGAGCGAAACCACTAAATTGGGTATTATCTCTTGAGAGCCGGGGTATTACCGTTATACAGGATGTTCTTCGTGAAGAAGCTAAAAAGGTACTTTTGCAATACCAAGATTCAGGCGGGATTATTTACAATGCTCACCGAACGAAACCATCATAAAATCTTTGCAGCAGGTTCGATATAGCTTCAAATTTTCTTCATTCCTG
>Ga0315543_1005304_pt1 | contig 10130 bp, 10 predicted proteins | sample SalMarSW160210MG_2_FD_203098 | JGI IMG/M metagenome (GOLD analysis project Ga0315543, IMG submission 203098) | Salt marsh sediment microbial communities from the Plum Island Ecosystem LTER, Massachusetts, United States - Salt Marsh Sediment SW1601-210 ...
AATCTATGTTCGGTCATTTATTGGGGGCAGCAGGTGCAGTAGAAGCTATTTTCACTATTCTTACCATCAGGGATGGTATTATACCGCCTACCATAAATTATGATACCCCGGACCCTGAATGCGACTTAGATTACGTCCCTAATATCGCCAGAAGGATACAGGTAAATATAGCTCTTTCCAATTCCTTTGGCTTTGGTGGAGTTAATGCCACCCTTGCCTTTAGGAAGTTTGAAGAATCATAGTTCAAAAACGCTGTCCAGGGCCTCCCACAGCTCCTCCTCACTCGTAAACGCGCCAATTTTTATGTACTGAACTATACCTTCGCTATCGACGAATAATGTAAATGGGATATAATATCGTGAGTTATCTTCCTGGCAATAATTCACGAAAACCTCTCCATTATTATCCAATGCTACTATCATGGTTAGTTCATAGTCTCCGAAGAAGCTTTGTAAGAAACTTTGTACCGTTGCAGCACTTTGACCGACATCAATGGCTATGACTTTTATCTCTCCTTCACTCTCCTGGGCTACAGCCTCAAAATAAGGCAGTTCCATACGACAAGCGGGGCACGTTGTAGCCCAAAAGTTAAGCACCACCGGAGTCCCTTCCAGCTCAGACAGGGTTATGCTAGCCCCTGTCATAGTAGGCAAGGTGAAGTCTGGTGCCTTTTGGGATAGTAGCGATGAACTACAACTAAGAGTGCCTCCAGCCAGAGCGAGAACCGCGATAATCAGGGTTATCCGTATTAACTTTTTTGACATTCTACTGGCCATATTAGTAACCTCCTGGCATAAGCCCGCTGAGATAGTTTAGGTAACCGGTCAACATCAGAATTCCCATGCTGATAAGCAGTACCGCGGCTACAATTGAGGTGACGAAAGCATGGCGGCTAAGCCATCTTAGGTATCGGGATGCTGCCCCCAACAATAGACCCACGGCGATGAAAGGCAGCCCCAGCCCCAAACAATAAGCAAGTAAAAGATAAACTCCCTGCCACACTGTTTGTGAGCTCGCTGCCAGGGCTAGTATGCCCCCCAGAATCGGGCCAACACAGGGAATCCAGCCCAGGGAGAATATTACCCCTATTAACAGAGACCTCAGATAGCCTGTACCCTTGGCCCTGCCAAAATCAAGGCGTTTCTCATAATTGAGCCAGGGCACCTTAGTAGCAGCTATCAGGAATATGCCGAACGTGATTAATAGAGCACCGGCCACTTTTTCCAACACCCCCTGTGGCACCGCGGCTCCTAATAAGCCAAGAGAGGCTCCTAAAGCGGTGAAAACCAGAGAGAAACCGACTATGAAGCTGATGGTATGAAGGAAAATATGTCTTCGGTCAGCAAGGTCTGGAGTAAGAACTGATGCGCCAGCTATGTTGGCCAGATATACCGGAACCAGCGGTAAAATACAAGGTGATAAAAAAGATAGAATCCCCGCGACGAGAGCCGTTAAGAAGGTTATGCTCGACATCTATATCCTCTTTAGTATAGCAGCTATGCCATAAACTAAAAAGGATAAAGCTTTTGCTACCACCCAGTATTTGATACAATAATTGACCGTGGGGCTGTAGCTCAATTGGGAGAGCGCCTCCCTTGCACGGAGGAGGTCAGGGGTTCGAATCCCCTCAGCTCCACCAAGGATAACCATAGGCAGAACTCCGAGAGACTTCTTCATCTTCCCGTCTGATAACATCGGCAGAATGTAGTGTACTTGGGCCTTTTCTCCATCTATGTCAATTCAATTGGTGGAAGCCGCACGCTCTGTCCGAAGTAATATATAGCGGAAGGGAACTACTTCGTAAGCCTTGACGAGACAGGCCAAATGAAGGTATCTTTTAGTTACCTATCACTATCCGATTTTAACCCGATCCCAAGTGACGGGTTTTACATAAGGCGTGGCAAAATCAAAAGGACTTCCCAGCCTAGGGAAGGATGTAGAGTGAGAACTTGCATTCTTGTTATTGATCAAGGTACCACCGGGACAACAGCACTTATTGTTGACCGTGATGGGATCATACGTGGGCGTGGTTACGCCAAGATTACCCAGTACTATCCAAAGCCAGGCTGGGTGGAGCATGACCCCTCTGAGATTTGGGAGCAGACTGTACACGCGATCAACAAAGCCAAGCATGCTGCCGGAATTGGGAATGCCGATATCGCCGCCATAGGCATCACCAACCAACGGGAGACGACCATACTTATAGATAGAGTAACTGGAGAGCCTATAGGGCGGGCTATCGTGTGGCAATGCCGCAGGACGGCAGACAAGTGTGACCAACTCAAAGCACAGGGGATGGCCGAAATCATCCAAGCCAAGACTGGCTTGGTAATCGATGCGTACTTTTCGGCAACAAAGATACAGTGGCTTTTGGGGAATTTGCCCGGGATACGGGAGCGGGCAGAACGGGGTGAGATTCTATTTTGTAACGTGGACTCCTGGTTACTCTGGAAACTCACCAATGGCAGAGTACATGCCACCGATTTCTCAAATGCATCTCGCACCATGCTGTTCAACATCAATACCTTGAATTGGGATGACGAACTACTTCGACTTTTTAACATTCCGCGTTCTATGCTGCCAGATGTTTACCCCTCGATTAACATTTTTGGCTATACCGATGATGGGATTCCCATTGCTGGAGTAGCCGGTGACCAGCAGGCGGCCTTGTTTGGCCAGGCATGCTATCAGCCCGGTATGACTAAGGTGACATATGGCACAGGTGCTTTTGTGCTTATGAACATAGGCAAGAAACCTGTCGTAGCCAGACATGGCCTGCTGACTACTCTGGCTTGTAGCCTCGACGGCAAAGCAGAGTACGCTCTGGAAGGCAGTGTGTTTATTGCGGGGGCAGCTATTCAGTGGCTGCAGGATTTGGGATTAATTAGAGAGGCAGGGGAATCAGAGCAACTGGCAACGGAAATAAAGGATACCGGCGGTGTGTACCTGGTACCCGCTTTTGTTGGCCTGGGGGCACCTCATTGGGACATGTATGCGCGCGGTGCGCTCGTCGGGCTGACTCATGGTAGCGGCAGAGCCCAGGTTGTAAGAGCTGCTGTGGAATCAATTGCTTATCAGGTGACGGACGTTTTGGAAGCGATGGTGGCTAACTCTTGTCTTCGGCTGGCGGAGATACGGGTGGATGGTGGAGCTGCGACTAACAATTTCCTGGCACAGTTTCAGGCTGACATTGCCGGGGTAGAAGTATCTCGACCAAAAATGTTAGAGACGACGGCTCTAGGAGCAGCCTATCTCGCTGGCTTGGGGATAGGGTTTTGGAAATCTGGTCAGGAGATAGAAGCGCTACGGGAAGTAGGCCAGCGGTTCACGTCACGTATGGAAGCCACAGAACGCCAGGCGTTGCGCCGTGGTTGGGAAAGAGCATTAGAACGGGCCAAGAATTGGCTCATAGTAGAGGAATAAAGGTAAGGTACCAGAGCCTGCTCTGTCTCAGTGACATGACCTCTTTTGGACGGAGGAGGTCAGGGGTTCGAATCCCCTCAGTTCCACTTTCTCGGCTCGCGGTACCCAGCTATAAAACTCACATCGGCCTTCTTCAAAATGCGCTACCACTATCGCACGATTGGTCTTCACAATATTCGGTTTCATGTTCCTTTACACCCCGTATCTTGTTTAAAAGAGCTATAATAGGTTGTAATTGATATATATATATATACTTCGTATCCGGCTTGCATCTCTAAGCTCATATGATTATTAAGAACCGGATATGGAGTCAATATCAACGATAGAATTGAAATGAACCGGGGTTAATAGTGCGTGCACTGAGGTATTCCGTTCGACCTCTGCCGGTACTGAAATATTTCGGCCAGCTCTGCATCGTTCTGGCACTGCTTACGCTGGTGCCGTTAGTTGTATCCATTCTACTCGGCGATTACCGTGTTACACTCCGGTATGCCATTGTTGTAGCGGGTGTCTTTGTGACAGGGTTTTTCCTGCAAAGGCTGCCGACTCCCAGACGCATCCAAACGAACGAAGCCATGGTCGTTACAGCTTTGGCGTTTCTATTTGCACCGATGGTGATGACGTGGCCTACCATGGCTTCCGGCTTGAGCTTTACAGATGCGCTGTTCGAGACCATCTCCGCCGTAACGACAACAGGCTTGAGCGTTACGGCTTCAGTGGCAGATAAACCGGCTATTTTTCTATTTTCCCGTGCCTGGATGCAGTGGGTCGGGGGACTGGGTATCGTCATTCTCGCGGTGGCAACAATGATACGGCCGGGTCTGGCAGCCAAGCGCATTGGCGATTTGGAAGACTACGAGGCTGACCTGGTCGGTAGTACCAGGACACATGCTCGCCGTGTGCTTATTGTCTACTCAATTATGACCGGTTTCGGCATTATCATATTAGGTTTACTGGGCGCCGGATGGTTCAATAGCGTAATATACTCTTTCTCCGCAGTATCTACCGGCGGGTTTTCACCTCATAATGCCAGCCTGGCGGGATTTAATAGTCAGTGGCTGCAAGCGATGGTGATATTGCTATCAGTGGCAGGCTCTATTCCTCTGGTTTTATACTTCCGCTCGTTTAAAGAGGGCGGAAGAGTGTTAATACGAGACCGCCAGCTGCAGGGGCTTCTTATATCCGGTCTGGTGGCAGCGTTACTTATGGCATTATTTCTCACCCAGGATGGTTTTAGCTGGATTCAAGCCCTGCGCCATGGAGTATTAAACGCTTTTTCTGCTCAATCAACAGCGGGCTTCTCTACATTGGATATTTCTCAACTCAACGCTGGTGCAAAACTTACGCTTATTTTTTCCATGTTTCTGGGCGGCGGCGCCGGGTCTACTGCCGGGGGCATCAAGATTCTACGTTTATTGATTTTGGTGCAGTTTCTCTATATTTTTCTACAGCGCGCCAGTATGCCCAGGCAAGCCGTTGCCGAAGCTAGTCTTGGCAGGCGCCGGCTGGAAACAGACGAGATACAGAGCGCTCTAAGCATCGTTTTTGTTTTTCTGGCGTCCATTGCGATTTCATGGCTAGTATTTGTAGGCATGGGGCATAACCCGCTTGATTCGTTATTCGAGGTTGTCTCGGCGATTGGTACAGTCGGGTTATCGTCTGGAATAAGCGCTCCCGAACTGCATCCGCTTCTCAAAGGAGTTCTATGTGCGGATATGCTTCTTGGGAGATTGGAAATTATTGCATGGTTAGTGCTATTCTATCCTCGGACTTGGATTGGAAGAAGACTGGAGGAATAATATGAGAATTGTATTTTCAGGAGCCAGCTCGTTAACGATTACAACAGCTAAAACATTGATAAAACAGGGACACGAAGTGATTATTATAGAAGTCGATAAGGAAAAAATCGATCGGATTTCAGATGAACTGGGTTGCAGCTTCCTGCATGGCGATTCGGCCAGGCCGGCAATACTTAGTCAAGTTAACCCCAAAAACAGCGATATTCTATTTTGCCTGACCAACAGCGACCAGATTAATATCATCACATCCCTGTTGGGACGCTCGCTGGGCTTCAAGCGCGTTATAACCAGTATCGAAGATACGGATTTGGTGCAATTATGCCGTGAGCTCGGGCTTGAAGATACTATTATCCCGGTATGGGCAATGAGCCGGCACCTGGACAATATGGTACGCGGACTTGATAATATCAATTTATCTGCGTTGCTAAAGGAAGACGCTAGATTTTTCACTTTTACGGCTGGTGAGGAGGACGCAATTTGTGTTAGTGAACTGGGGCTTCCCAAAGATGCGCAGGTCGTTTTTTACTATCGTGACAACAAATTTCACTTTGTTGATGACGACACAAAACTCCGTAAAGGCGACGAGATTGTCATCTTAACCCATATCAAAAACATCCCTGATTTTAATGAACGCTGGTATCCGAAGGAAGTCAGCAATAAGAAGTCCAAGAAATGACCCCGCTCTACCACTCACAAATCCGCAAATACCTGGGGGGCTATTTCCTTTACTATCTTCCGCATTTCCTCGGCGACAGCCCTAAACTCAGGAAGCGCTCGCTTGGATGTGCGCAGCTTGATGATATGGCGAATTTCGCGGAAATTCCAAGTGCAGATTATCTGGGTCTCACAGGCGTTGGGAAGGACGTAGCGGGCAATCTCAGCTTTTATCCCCTTGGCCAATAAGTCACCATAGGCTTGCCAGCAAGTCGCCATTACCTCCTCGAATTGCTTATGGGCAGATTCGTTGTCTTTAATTGGAGGCGGCTCGATATATCTTGGCTCGGTTTCTTTTACATATCGCTGGCTTCTCTGGCTGTAGCTTGCCAATCTGTGCCTGACAAGCTCATGGGTCAGGACTCGGCTGGCACGAATATAGAAGGTAGCGCAGGCATGTTCAACCATTGACTCATGCCCGACATCCAGCCACTTCTGAATTCGGTCGGGTACCGTGCCTGTTCTATCTTGCGTGTCCCAACACAGCCTGCCTGCCGTCTCTATCAATTTTTCGGCATCAGGAGTGACGGCAAGTAACTTCACTTCCACGTCATACTTATCGGTCATTGCCTATTTATTAAAGCGCAAATTTTTTGTGGCGTCCCTGGAGGGATTCGAACCCACGACCCGCTGCTTAGAAGGCAGCCGCTCTGTCCAACTGAGCTACAGGGACAATCAAATTAAGTATAGCATGATAGGACTGGAATGATAAGAATAACAAGGGGGAGCTAGTCTTTGTGGGCCTGTGCTACATGCTTCTGCAATAAATATGGGCCCTGGCTTCTTTGCCACAGACAGGACATTTCATGAATCGCTGCCTCCACTATCTTTCCCCTTTTGCCTTAACCCTTCAGGATTGGCCCTTTTTTCTCTCTCTTCTCTAGAGTCAGTTACATAAAAGCCTGGTCCATTAAATATGATGGGAACTGGAGAGAAAAGGCGACGGGCAATCCCGTGGCAACTAGGACAATCAGCTATCGGTTTATCATGAAAGCTCTGCTTAAGCTCAAATTGCAGTTTGCAGTTCAGGCATCGGTATTGATAAGTAGGCATGGATATTCTCCTTTATTCTAAAAGAGGTGCTATTTCTTCTTCTGAGCTTTGCTCCTCCGGGTTTGGCTCCCCCGGGGCTGGTTCTTCCAGACCTGGCTCCTCGGGGCCCGGTTCTTCCGAGGCTTGCGCCAGTGAGACTTGTTCCTCCACTTTGGTCTCTCTTGCTTTAAATTCGCCATCCAAATTGACGGCGCCTATCTCATAGGATGGTTGATGAGCTTGCAGTACATGCTCATCCCAACAGTAGGCATGCACAAAGGCACCACAGGAACAATGGAAAACAACCCTGTCAAAAAGCAATGGATTCCCACATACAGAACAATTCATCTACTTGCCTCCTGTAATTAGCACTCTTAATACCAAAGTGCTAATTATAGCCTGCTGATAGAGTTTTATCAAGCTTTTTGTTGGCAGTTACCTTGTCCGTTATGGCTACCTTTGGCAGCAGGGCAAAACGCCCACTTAGTTGACAATCTGTTTTCATAGCCGTTAATATGGACTGGCTTTTATGGGCATAAAATATAGCGTGCCTGAGTCCTTCACATCTTATCGCGCCACAGTGCGAGTTGAGTTGAAGAAGGTTATCGATAGTTGTCCTTCCGTTCTTTGTAATATGCTGCGATATCATATGGGCTGGCAGGATGAGCATGGACATTCCTGCAGCAGAGAATCGGGCAAATTTATTCGCTCTTCCCTTTGCCTTCTTAGTTGTCAAGCGGTGGGGGGTGACATGTCGCAGGTAATGCCCGCCGCAGCAGCCGTCGAACTCATCCACAATTTTTCTTTAATCCATGACGATATAGAAGATGCCAGCTATGAGCGTCATCACAGGCCAACCGTATGGAAATTATGGGGTCAGTCTCAAGCGATAAACGCCGGCGATGCCATGTTCACTCTGGCTTATTTAGCGTTACTTAAGCTAAAAGAGAGGGGAATAGCTGATGAAAAGATCGCCAGTTCCACTAAAATGTTGAGCCTGGCTTGTCTGGAGCTTTGTGATGGGCAATACTTAGATGTCGAATATGAGAACCGTCTCGACATCACCATCGAGGACTACCTTGACATGGCAGCTAAAAAAACAGCAGCCCTGTTTGCTGTATCGACTTCTCTGGGAGCATACCTGGGCAGCGAAGATAGTAAGTTGGTGGATTTTTTTCACCTGTTCGGCAAAGAATTAGGCATAGCCTATCAGATTTATGATGACATATTGGGAATTTGGGGAATGGAGGAAAGCATTGGTAAATCTGTCAGCGATATCTCTCAGGGGAAGAAAACTTTGCCCGTAGTTTACGGATTGCAAAATAGCGAAGGCGAGGCAAAAGGGAGACTCGAGAAGCTTTACTCTCAAAAATCTATCGAGGGCGAAGATATCACTGAGGTTACGAAGATTCTGGACCACTTAGGCGCCAGGGATTATGCTGAGAATTTGGCTGAGCAATACTATTACAAAGCTTTGGCACACCTCGAGGCTGCCCGGCTTGACACATCCAGGCAAGCTCCGCTTAGGGAGACTACCTGCTTTCTATTGAAGCGCGACTTTTAGGAGGTAAAATGCCGAAAAAGACTGTTGAAGATATCGAGGTTAAAGGCAAGAGGGTTCTACTCAGAGTCGACTTTAATGTCCCCCTAAACATAAACACTGGCGCTATTAGTGATGGTAGCCGCATCCGAGCTTCACTACCTACTATCAAATATCTCGTTGACCATAAAGCCAAGGTAATCATCTGCTCTCATTTAGGACGCCCTGGAGGCAAAATAGTGGAAAATTTGCGGATGGCGCCAATAGCGCTGAGGTTGTCACAGCTTATGGGCTTGCCTGTCAGCACGGCATCCGATTGTATAGGGCCAGAAGTGGAAAGCAAAGTAGGGACACTCAAAGAGGGCGATATTCTGGTTTTGGAAAATCTGCGCTTTCATCCCGAAGAGGAAGCAGATGATGCCGGCTTTGCCCGGAAGCTGGCCAGGCTGGCTGATATTTATGTTAATGATGCCTTCGGCACTGCTCACCGGGCTCACGCCTCTATCGTAGGTGTAACTAAATACTTGCCGGCGGTGGCTGGCTTTTTAATGGCAAAAGAATTAGAGGTCATGGAGAAGCTCTTGCATAATCCCGAGCGACCCTCGGCCTGCCTTATAGGCGGTGCTAAGGTGGGCGATAAGATAGAACTATTGCAGAATATGCTAAAAAAGGTTGACATGTTGCTGGTTGGTGGTGGCATGGCCGCTACTTTCCTAAAGGCACAGGGATATGAGGTAGGGCATTCTTTAATAGAGGACGATAAGTTGGGCCTGGCCAAGAAATTGTTACAGGAAGCCGAAGAGTGGAAGGTACCATTTTTGCTACCCATTGATGCAGTTGTGGTGGAAGAAATCAAAGCCGGAACCCCAACTAGAGTAGTGCCAACAACTAATATACCATCGGGTAGCCATATCGTAGATATTGGCCCTAAATCTATTAAGCTTTTCTGCAACGAATTGAAAAAATGTCGTACTATCATGTGGAACGGCCCTATGGGTATTTATGAAATACCGCAATTTGCTCAAGGAACCAAATCCATAGCCAGTTTTTTGTCCACCCTTAATGCTACTACTATTATTGGTGGCGGTTCTTCTGCTGAGGTGGTTGATGAGATGGGACTAGCTGATAAGATGACCCATGTTTCCACGGGGGGTGGTGCCATCCTGAAGTTTTTGGAGGGTGTTACCTTACCTGGTGTGAAAGTTTTGTTAGATAAGAAATAATAGGAGGTTGTGAAATGCGAATTCCTTTTGTTGCTGGCAACTGGAAAATGAATACCACGGCGACTGAAGCCGAACGGCTTGTCCTCGAGATGCTTGATAAACTGGACAGGATAAAAGGAGTGGAAAAGGTACTTTGCCCGCCATTCGTATCTTTAGTTGCCATAAATATGATGCTCCATAGTTCGTCTATTAAGCTCGGTGGTCAAAATATGTATTTTGAGACTAAAGGGGCCTATACCGGTGAGATATCCCCGGTAATGCTTAGCGAGTTATGCGAATTTGTCATACTAGGACATTCTGAGCGGAGAGGTTATTTTGGGGAAACTGATGAAATAGTCAACAAAAAGGTAAAGACAGCTTTGGCAAACGAGCTTAAGCCTATCTTGTGTGTTGGGGAGA
>Ga0315543_1005309_pt1 | contig 10118 bp, 5 predicted proteins | sample SalMarSW160210MG_2_FD_203098 | JGI IMG/M metagenome (GOLD analysis project Ga0315543, IMG submission 203098) | Salt marsh sediment microbial communities from the Plum Island Ecosystem LTER, Massachusetts, United States - Salt Marsh Sediment SW1601-210 ...
TATTTTTAAACGGGTGTTGACAATTCGTTTTAAACTATTAAATTCAAACGAAAATGAGGAAGAAACACAGATGAAAAACAGAAAATATGCGATTTCACCAAAACGCGATGAAGACTACCCGGAATGGTACCAGGAAGTTATAAAAGCGGCTGATTTAGCCGAAAACTCACCTGTACGGGGATGCATGGTAATAAAGCCCTGGGGATTCGCTATCTGGGAAAACATAAAACAGGAATTAGATAAAAGATTCAAAGAAACCGGACATAAGAACGCGTATTTTCCCCTATTTATTCCTAAAAGCTTTCTCGAGAAAGAAGCAGAACATGTCGAGGGATTCGCTAAAGAATGCGCTGTTGTGACTCATCACCGACTGGAAAAAGGGAAAGATGGAGGGTTAGTGCCAGCGGGTGAGCTCGAAGAGCCTCTGGTTGTACGCCCTACTTCAGAAACAATTATAGGAGCAATGTTTTCAAAATGGGTTCAGTCATATAGAGACCTTCCATTATTGATAAACCAGTGGGCAAATATTGTACGATGGGAAATGCGTACCAGAATGTTCCTTAGAACAACCGAATTCTTGTGGCAGGAAGGACACACTGTTCACTCATCAGAAGAAGATGCAATGGAAGAAACATTGAAGATGTTAAACGTGTATGCCGATTTTATGGAAAGTAATATGGCAATGCCAGTTATTAAAGGCAGGAAAACCGAAAGCGAAAAATTTCCGGGAGCAGATATAACTTATAGCGTAGAAGCCATGATGCAGGACCGTAAAGCCCTGCAGGCAGGAACTTCCCATTATCTCGGACAGAACTTCGCAAAAGCCTCGGATATAAAGTTTTTAGACAGAGACGAAAAGTTAAAATATGCTCATACGACCTCCTGGGGAGTATCTACACGCTTAATAGGCGGTTTAATCATGGTGCACGGCGACGACGACGGACTTGTTCTACCGCCAAAATTGTCTCCCCTACAGGTCATTGTACTACCAGTGGCCTCAAATAATGAATCTAAAAATAAAATCTTCGAACATTGCGATAAAATAGAAAAACAGCTTTCAGAAGTCACCTACAACGACTCAAAGCTAAAGGTAGAAGTCGACAAAAGCGAACTGTCGGGAGGAAGAAAGAAATGGGATTGGGTAAAAAAAGGCGTTCCAATCCGACTTGAAATCGGACCAAAAGAAATTGAAAAAGGCGAAGTTACCGTAAGCAGAAGAGATAAATTTCCATACGAAAACTCATCATTGAAGGCTGCGGAGCTTGCTAACCTCACCCCAAAACTACTAACCGAGATTCAAGATTCACTTTACAATAATGCCACTAAGTTATTGAAAGATAATACAAAATCAATAGATTCCAAAGCTGATTTTTACGATTTTTTCACTCCTAAAAACACTGATAAGCCCGAAATACACGGCGGCTTTGTTCTCGCCTATTTTAAAGAAAACGAAGAAATCGAGAAAAAGATACGCGAAGATTTAAACGTATCGATTAGATGTATCCCACTCGAATATGAGAACGACAAAGAAGAAGGTAAATGCTTATTCACCGGAAAACCTACCAGACAAAAAGTAATCTTCGGAAAAGCTTATTAGCCTTTTTATATATCTTAACTTGATTTTTATCCTTATCTATGTTAATTTTCTAAATGTATACGGTAAAAGAAAATAAAAAAGAAAAAGCTTTAATAATAAGTCTGGTGAAAAAAAATGAAGAAAAAAGTGCAAAAATTGAAGAATTAAAGGAGTTGGAATCTCTTGCAAAAACCGCCGGAGCTCTTCCTATAGAAAAAATTATTCAGATTAAAGAAAAACCGGACACAGCTACCTACATAGGAAAAGGTAAAGCCAGTTATTTAAAAGATATAGACGTTGATATTCTTCTTTTTAACGAATCTCTCACACCTGCTCAAATATCGAATCTTGAGGAAATAACAGAAAAAAAAGTCCTTGATAGGCAGGACATAATTCTTGATATTTTTGCACAGCACGCACGGACAAAATCTGCTAAGATAGAAGTGGAACTTGCACAGCTTAACTTCCGTCTAAGTAGATTAACGGGACACGGAGTCGAGCTTTCAAGACTTGGAGGCGGAATAGGTACAAGAGGACCTGGAGAAAAAAAATTAGAAGTGGATAGAAGGAAAATCAGAAAAAGAATTAATCATTTAAAAAAGGAATTAAAAAAAGTAGAAAAAACAAGAAATATACAAAGGAAAAACAGAGAAGGAACTTTTAGTGTCGCATTACTCGGATATACAAACGCCGGAAAAACAACACTTTTAAATGCCTTCACTAATAGTAATGCGGCTGTAGAAGACAAACTTTTTGTCACGTTAGATCCTCTTACAAGACTTGCGAAAACTAACAATGGCAATAAGTTTCTACTTATTGATACAGTCGGTTTCATACGAGGAATACCAACTGAAATAATGTCCTCCTTTAAATCAACTCTCGAAGAAGCACAAACTTCTAATTTGAGAATTATATTGGTCGATATCTCCTCAGAAAAAATAGAAGAAGAACTCGAGGAAACCAGAAAAGTAATGGATTTTTTAGAAATTAGTGGTTTTGATAACATTATGGTATTCAATAAAACCGACCGAGTAATCGACCCGGTCTTTCTTAATCACATGCAGAAAAAATATCCTGAATCTGTTTTTATTTCCGCAAAGAAAAATAAAGGACTTAAAGAATTAATGGAGCGAATAGATGCTTATAAAAAGCGTTTCCGGAATTAGAGGTATTGTAGGTAACGGACTTGATCCGGAAATCATTTTAAACTTTGCCGCTAAATTCGGTGAATTTGCATCCGATGAATTTACAGGTAAAAAGAAAATAATCGTTGGTCGGGACTCAAGAGTTTCCGGAATAGCACTTAAAAACGCTGTAATTTCCGGTCTCTTAGGTATTGGAGTTGACGTAATTGATATAGACCTTACCCCCACTCCCACTTTACTATACAATGTAAAAAAATTGAAAGCTTCCGGAGGAATTGTTATTACTGCATCACACAACCCTGCCGAATGGAATGCTTTGAAACTTGTCGGTCCTGCAGGAGAATTTTTAAACGAAGAAGAAGCCGAAAAATTCCTATCAATGGAAAAAGATAAAATTTCCTGGAAACCGTCGAAAAATTATGGAAAATTAGAAACAAACAAAGAAGCAATTAAAGAACACATCAAAGGGGTCCTTTCAATCCCAGGAATAAACCCGAAATTAATAAAAAGTAAAAAATTCAAAGTTGCTTTAGATTGTGTAAACGGAGGAGCTTCATTTGCTTTTCAGGAATTTCTAAATAGCTTAAACGTTGAAATTTATCCGATTTTCTGCGATGGTAGCGGAGAATTTTCAAGAATACCTGAACCAAGAGCAGAAAATCTCAAAGGTTTAGCCAAAAAAGTCAAGGAATCCGGGGCTGATATAGGTTTTGCTACAGATCCTGACGGAGATAGAATTTCTATTGTTTCGGAAGAAGGAATTCCAATAGGTGAAGAATATACTATATCACTCGCAACAAAAGCCGTTTTAAGCAAAAAGAAAGGACCTGTAGTAGTTAATCTATCTACGACCAAAAGTGTCGAAGATATAGCAAAAAGAGCCGGAGTAGAGTTTTACCGTTCTCCTGTCGGTGAAGCAAACGTAGTCGAAGTAATGAAAAAGAAAAAAGCAGTTATCGGCGGAGAAGGCAATGGTGGAGTCATTAATCCTGAATTACAGTATACAAGAGACGGAATGGGAGCCATAGCTCTTATATTACAGTACCTGGCAGAAAAGGAAGATACGTTATCGGACATAGTTAATAGTCTTCCGCGATACAAAATGATAAAAGAAGCAATAAAAATGGAAGACAATAATGAAGGCAAAAAATTACTCGACAAAATAAAAGCTATGCATAAAAATATGGATATGGATTTAACCGATGGAGTAAGATTAACTAAAGATAATAGTTGGGTACACATAAGGATGAGCGGAACCGAACCGATCTTGCGAATCATCGCGGAAGCTCCAACTTTTGAGGGTGCAAAAGAATTAATAGACCTCATAAAAGAACAGGCGGAAAAATAAATGTGCGGAATTGTCGGCTATATAGGAGATAAAGATATCAATTCTGTTTTAATGGCAGGGCTCTGGAGATTAGAATATAGAGGATACGATTCATCAGGAGTAGCCTCCGTAATGGATGGGGATATTGATGTTAGAAAAGTAAAGGGAAGACTGATGAATCTTCAGAAAATACTTTCAGATAAACCTCTTTCAGGAACTATTGGAATAGGACATACCCGTTGGGCAACACATGGAGAGCCCTCGGACCAGAACGCTCACCCTCAAGTAGGTTGCAAAAATCAGGTAGCGGTAGTCCACAACGGAATTATAGAGAACTACTATTCTCTTAAGGAAGAACTCTTAAAAAGAAAACATTTCTTCAAATCCGATACCGATACAGAAGTAATTGCTCACCTTATCGAAGAAAATTATGAAGATGATCTAAAAGAAAGCGTTCTAAAAAGTATATCAAAACTTAAAGGCTCATACGCTATTGCGGTCATTTGCAATGCTGAACCGGATAAAATTGTAGTATACAAATATGGCAGTCCTTTAATCGTTGGTATAGGAAAAAACGAAAATATTATTGCTTCCGATATAACGGCACTTCTTGATCATACAAAAGATATTATTACGATGAACGACGGCGAACTGGGCGTTATTCAAAAAAATAAAGTCGAATTTTTCAACAATGAAAACAAAAAAGTTACAAAAGAGAAGAAAAAAATTAAGTGGAGTGCTGAAAGTCTTGGAAAAGGCGATTTTCCACATTATATGTTAAAAGAAATCCATGAGCAGCCGAATGTAATAAAAAAGAATATCAAACTTAAAATTAAAGGAAACGAATTCAATTTGGGGAAAAACTTCAATTTTTCTCCTAAAGAGCTGGCGAACTTATCTCATATAATAATTCAGGCTTGCGGTACCTCCTGGCATGCGGGATATGTAGGCAAATATCTTTTCGAAGATTTTGCTCGTATTCGCACTGAAATCGACATATCTTCGGAATTCAGATATCGAAATCCAATAAGAGATGGAGCGCCTCTTGTAATGGCAATAACTCAATCCGGAGAGACAGCAGATACTCTTGCCGGACTCCGGGAGGCAAAAGCCAAGTTCTTAAAAATTCTTTCTCTGGTTAATGTACAGGGAAGCACTATTGCGAGAGAATCGGACAGCACTATTTATTTGGACGCCGGACCGGAAATTGGAGTAGCATCAACAAAAGCCTTTACATCTCAACTCTTCCAATTATATCTCCTTTCATTATACCTGGCGAAACTCAAATGGACGCTTAATGATTCCGAAATCAGCAAAAAAATAAAAGAAATAAAAGCACTACCGAAAAAGATGAAAAAAATACTTGAAAAAGAGAAAGAAATAAAGAAAATAGCTAAAAAATTCAAAAACGCGAAAGATTTTATGTTTATAGGAAGAGGAATCAATTATCCGTCTGCTCTTGAAGGTGCTTTAAAACTTAAAGAAATTTCTTATATTCATGCAACCGGTTACCCTGCAGGAGAAATGAAACATGGTCCAATTGCTCTTATCTCCGAAGGAAGCCCTGTTGTTGCAATAGCTACAAAATCTTCGGTTTATGAAAAAATGTTAAGTAATATTGAGGAATTAAAATCGAGGAAAGCAAAGGTTATCGTTATCGGAACAGAGGGCGATAATATAATCAAGAAACTGGGAAACGATGTATTTTATATACCTGAATGCACGGAGAACCTATCCCCTATTCTGGTAAGCATACCATTGCAACTATTTGCTTACCATATAGCAGTTCTAAACGATAGAGATGTTGACCGTCCGAGAAATCTGGCAAAATCCGTTACCGTAGAATGAATATATTAATATTACTCTCTTTTACTTATTTAACCATGCCCTATAATGGGAAGGTGTTCTCTTCCGGTACCGCATTCTCTACAATTAAAGGAGAACCCGAAAATCTTTTTTGGAATCCTGCGGGAATGGGAAAAAATGCTTATATTGCATCATCTTACGATTATTCAAACATGATTTTTGGATCTTTTGGTAAAATATGGGAGCTAAATTCTTTCAATCTGGGTTTAGGAGTACAATTAATGCGCAGTGAAGGAATGATTAGAACAAATACGATGAATGATTCGCTAGGCATATTTAATTATCAATCTGCAACTCCCGTAATGGCGGGAAATTTAGATATAAATAAATACATTATAGGCGCAAAAGTCCTTTTTCCTTATACAACTGTTGATGAATACATGAGTTATGGAATTGGCATAGACATAGGCGGAATTTATACCTTAAACGAATTATTATCTTTTTCTGTTTATATACGGAATTTCGGAAAACAAATTAAAGCTTTTTTAACAGAAAAAGAGAATTTCCCGGTAGATTCAAGGCTTGGGGGACTCCTAAAATCTGATAAAATGATGTTTTCCTTAGAGTACAGCACTCTTCTGGACGTATGTTCTTCTATTTCTTACGATTTCAACAGAATATTTGGACTTACTGTCGGTTACAACAGTAAAATAGGTAAATTTAGCGGTATAGAAACTTCTAATTTAGCAGGTTCTTCCTTTGCTATAAACATAAAACACCGTAGTATAGATGTTTCTATTGGTACAGTATTTACCGGACCAGCGGGTTTAAGTAAAATACTCTCTATTTCTTTTATACCTTAAAACTTTATCTGCCACCCCGATACAGTCATTCTTCCTTACGGGGCAGGCAAAGGCACGAAGACACGAAACCCCTCACCCAATTTTATTGTATTTGTTTAAAACTCATCCCACAATACCTAACTGGAACAACAAATAACATTAATCACAAAAATTATTTTTTTCTTTGTGCCTTGGTGCCTTAGTGGCTAATCTTTTTAAAAAGTAATTAAAACCTATAAAAAAAGCAAAAAATCGCTCTAAAAGACCTTGACAAAAAAAGAAAAAATTATATTATATACCAGATCATTGATAATTGGATAGTTGTCAGGGTTCTCTATAATAAACTCTTTTTCATGAAGGGTTTGATCCTGGCTCAGGACTAACGCTGGTGGTGTGTCTAAGCCATGCAAGTCGTGCGTAGCTTCAGCGGTATTTATATTGCTGAAGTTTAGCGGCGGACGGGTGAGTAACGCGTGAGTAACCTGCCTTCGAGTTAGGAATAGCCTTGAGAAATCAAGGGTAATTCCCAATAATGCCAAAAGGTATAAGCCTGATGGTTAAAGATGTCCTATCTTTAGAAGATATCGCTTGTTGAGGGGCTCGCGTCCTATTAGTTTGTTGGTAAGGTAAAGGCTTACCAAGACTGCGATAGGTAGCCGGCTCGAGAGGGTGACCGGCCACGCTGGGACTGAGACACGGCCCAGGCTCCTACGGGAGGCAGCAGGCTAGAAAATTGGACAATGGACGAAAGTCTGATCCAGCGACACCACATGGGGGATATGAAGGCCTTCGGGTTGTAAACCCCTGTCAAAGAGGACGATGCCTTGAATATCCAATAAATATTCAAGGTGACGGTACTCTAGATAGGAAGTCACGGCTAATTCCGTGCCAGCAGCCGCGGTAATACGGAAGTGGCAAGCGTTGTCCGGAATCACTGGGCGTAAAGAGGACGTAGGCGGATAATTAAGTTGGACGTTAAAACCATCTGCTCAACGGATGGCTGCCGTCCAAAACTGGTTATCTTGAGTCTGGCAGAGGAGAGTGGAACTTCTGGTGTAGCGGTGGAATGCGTAGATATCAGAAGGAACACCGACGGCGAAGGCAGCTCTCTGGGTCAAGACTGACGCTGAGGTCCGAAAGCTAGGGTAACAAACGGGATTAGATACCCCGGTAGTCCTAGCCGTAAACGATGGGCACTTGACGTAGGCGATTAAGTCTGCGTCGGAGCTAACGTGTTAAGTGCCCCGCCTGGGGAGTACGTTCGCAAGGATGAAACTCAAAGGAATTGACGGGGACCCGCACAAGCGGTGGAGGATGTGGTTTAATTCGAGGCAACGCGAAGAACCTTACCTGGACTTGACATGTGGGAAGTAGAAACCTGAAAGGGTGACGACCGGTAACCAGCCCGGAGCCTTCACAGGTGCTGCATGGCTGTCGTCAGCTCGTGCTGTGAGGTGTTGGGTTAAGTCCCGTAACGAGCGCAACCCCCTCCTCTTGTTGCCATCAGGTTAAAATAACGCTGGGCACTTGAGAGGAACTGCCCCGGATAACGGGGAGGAAGGTGGGGACGACGTCAAGTCATCATGGCCCTTATGTCCAGGGCTACACACGTCCTACAATGGCCAATACAGAGGGCAGCAAACCCGCAAGGGGGAGCCAATCCCTAAAATTGGTCTCAGTTCGGATTGCAGGATGAAATTCGCCTGCATGAAGCTGGAATCGCTAGTAATCACGGATCAGAATGCCGTGGTGAATACGTTCCCGGGTCTTGTACACACCGCCCGTCACGCCATGGAAGTCGGCAGTACCCAAAGCCATCGACTCTTATAGGGCGATGTCAAAGGTAAGGCTGGTGACTGGGGCGAAGTCGTAACAAGGTAGCTGTGCCGGAAGGCGCTGCTGGATCACCTCCTTTCTACGGAGTAAAACTCCATTAGAAAAGTAAATGTGTATATCAAGCTCTGACAACTATCCAATTATCAATCAAATCAAAAAAACATATCAATCCCAATAATGTCTTTTTTGTAAATATAATTATCTTATTGTTCATCAAATTGAAGTAAAAATTTGGTAATAATAAATAAGAAGTACGCGTGTACTTAATGCGTTTCTTCAATAGTGAAATATTTTAAAAGCCAACAATTAAACTTGTATACGAGTAGATTATTTCAAATACTAAACAAACCATTTGAATGTTTCTTTAAGTCCTTCCTTGAGATTTATTTTAGGTACCCACTTTAGGTCTTTTGTCGCCTTCGTGCAATTAAGATACACTTGCGAAATTTCTCCCTCACGGGCATCCGCCAACTCGGGTTCCAAATTCTTACCTGAAATATTCTTTAATAATGAATAAAGTTCTTGGACCGTAGAAGGTTTACCTGTTCCAATATTATATATTTCTCCGTCTCCCCTATCCATAGATAGAATATTTGCCTCGACTACATCCGAAACGTAAATATAATCCCGTACCATAGTACCATGACCGTACAATACTGATTTCTTTTCTTTTATTAACTGGCTGCAAAATATCGCAACAACACCTGCCTCGCCGTATGGATCCTGTCTTGGTCCATAAACATTGCCATAACGTAGACAGGTAAAAGGGACGTTTTTCCACTGTGAATAAACTCTTAGATAATGCTCGCATGTTAGCTTAGTCACGCCATATGGGGATAAGGGTGCTGGTAATAATTTTTCATCCGCGAATTTTGCTGCTCCATAAATAGCTCCTCCAGTTGAAGAAAAAATAAACTTTTTTATTCCTGTTTTACTAGCGGCTTCCAATAGGTTTAGCGTTCCCCTTATGTTTATCCCTTCATCCCACATAGGTTTCTCTAAGGACTTCCTTACATCTATTTGAGCAGCAAGATGAAAAATAAAAGAAGGAGAATATTTTTCTAAGACAGAATATATATCCTCATCACAAATATCCTTTTTTAAGAATTCCGCCTTCTTATTTAAATTTTTCTCTGAGCCGCTTAAAAGGTTATCGATAATCAAAACTTCAAAACCCATGGAAATCAATCTATCTACAAGATGAGAACCTATGAACCCCGCACCACCGGTAACTAAAATTTTATTCCGCATTCTTGCTTGCCTCCGATCGCAAATAATCTCTTATAAACACATCGATATAGCCGTCAAGTACTTTTTTTGCGTCGCCTATTTCCGTACCGGTTCTATGATCCTTTACTTTCTGATAAGGATGTAGTATATATGATCTTATTTGATGCCCCCATTCTATATCTTTTTTATTTTTTTCCATCTTCTGTTTTTCTTTTTCCAATTCTTCCAGCCGCATTTGATATAGTTTTGATTTTAAAATCCTTTCCGCAATAACTCTATTCTGCATCTGAGAACGTTCGCTTTGACAGGTAACCACAATATTAGTTGGTTTATGTATTAAACGCACAGCTGTATTA
>Ga0315543_1005311_pt1 | contig 10117 bp, 8 predicted proteins | sample SalMarSW160210MG_2_FD_203098 | JGI IMG/M metagenome (GOLD analysis project Ga0315543, IMG submission 203098) | Salt marsh sediment microbial communities from the Plum Island Ecosystem LTER, Massachusetts, United States - Salt Marsh Sediment SW1601-210 ...
CCCTCGCTATTAAGTCATGATAGACTAGGGGTGCGTTACTGGAAATAGAAAGTGGGCCATGATGGATTCGAACCATCGACCCCGGCCTTATCAGGACCGTGCTCTAACCAACTGAGCTAATGGCCCTTGGTGGTCAAAATATAGCTTTTGTGAGAAGCGCCTGTCAAGCTATTCAGACCATGGACATGAATATGCCAGCAACCACCGAGGTGGCTATGGCACCCGCCATATTGGGTCCCATAGCGTGCATCAGTAAGAAGTTTCTCGGGTTAGCTTTTTGCCCCTCTAGTTGAGCCACCCTGGCCGCCATGGGAACAGCGGAGACACCGGCAGCACCAATCAAAGGGTTAATCTTCTCTTTGCGGAATAGATTGGCTATCTGTACTGCCCAGATTCCTCCGGCAGTACCAAAAGCGAAAGCTACGACGGAGAGGCCGATAATCATTAGTGTCTTGGGATTTAGAAATACTATCGCCGGCATTAATGCTCCGACAGTTAGCCCTAACAGGAATGTTAATACATCTACAAATACACTGCCTGCCGATGCTGCTAACCTATCAGTAACGCCGGTAACAGAAAGCAAATTACCAAACATGAGCATGCCAACAAGTGGTAAGCAAGCAGGGACGAACAGGCCAGCAATTACAATGACTGCGATAGGAAATATAATTCTCTCTAACCTGGAAACCTCTCGTGTCTGAGGCTTCATATATATCTGGCGCTCCTTCTTTGTGGTGAGCAATCTTATTACTGGTGGCTGGAGTATGGGCACTAGGGCCATATAAGAGTAAGCTACTAGAGTGATAGGGCCCAGCAATTGAGGTGCTTTAGCTACGGTAAGATAAACTGTAGGGGGACCATCGGAGCCTCCGATGATGCCAACGCAGACAGCTTCGTTTATGGTGAACCATCCTGTAAGATAGGCAATAAGGAATACAATAAAAACCCCCAGCTGGGCTGTAGCCCCAAACAAAAAGGATGAGGGGCGAGAGATAGCTGGTGAGAAATCCGACAGGGCACCAATTCCGAGAAAGATGAGTAGGGGAATTATTTCACTCCCTAACCCATAATGATATAGTAAGTTCAGAAGTCCTATTTTCCCTTCAGCTATCTCCTTCAGTCCACCTGACGCCGGCACTGGAATAACACCTGGTTCTGCCGGGGCATAAATCATTAAGCCAGCGAAAGGTATATTAACCAAAATTACGCCTATACCTATGGGCACTAGTAAAATAGGCTCCATCTTCTTGGCTGCGCCGAGATAGATGAGCCCACCTCCAATGAGGAGCATCAGGATATTGCCCCAGGTTAGCCCTCCGAAAGCCATCTCATATAAGCCGAACATCTTAACTTATATCCCGATCATTTAGATTCATCCTTAGCCCTTCGGGCTCTTCTCTGCATTACAAGCCCTATAAGCCAGATTACGATACTTAGAATCACCAATACGAGGAGAGTAGAGCCAAATCCACCGCCAGCAATTTTCGCCACCAATTCCCAATCTATCATCTTAGCTTTGTTCCCCTTCCTGCCAGATAAGAGCAGCGGTATGTTTTATGACTTCGTAGCTAAAACCGCGGTAAGCAAGGTAGCTTGATAGACGTCGGTAAAAGTCTGGATAATCCAAATGGGCAAGGGCCGACATCCGACTGGAGCCTATCTTATAGGCAATCTCTTCGTCATCTATGTCCGCAGTCACCTGTTCAATTACTTCTGCGGCTACTTTTTTATCTCTTAATTCCTTTTTTATTAATCTTTTGCTCTTGGGTTTGAATGATAGGCGGTTATCCTTCCAGAATTGGGCAAAGGCAAAATCATCGCTTAAGTTTTGCTCCCTGAGCTTGATAATTGTTTTCTCTGCCACTTCATTAGCAAAGCCGCGTTTGTGAAGGCATTGCCTGATTTCCCCTTCGCTACGCGGGCGATAACTTAGATAATGGTAGACTGCGTTGAGGCAATCCTGCATGGAATTACTATCTGCCAACGTACTTCTTCCTGAATTACATCAAGCTTCCTGTGAAAGGGTTTCTGAACCTTTCCCGGGAGAGATGCTGGGAGTAGCTGTTGAAGCTCTTATCGTGCTTTCTAGTTGTAAAGCTAGTTCAGGGTGCTGCCTGAGGTAATCCTTGGCATTTTCCCTGCCCTGCCCCAACTTCGTATCGCCGTAAGTAAAGAAGGCACCAGCCTTCTTTATCACGTCTGTTACCACACCAAGATCAATCAGATTTCCTTCTTTGCTTATCCCATGGTTAAACATAATATCAAATTCAGCGCTGCGAAAGGGAGGAGCTACCTTATTCTTAACTACCCTGGCCCTTACTCTTGCGCCTACCATTTCCGTGCCCTGCTTAATGGACTCACCCCGCCTCAAATCTATCCTCACCGAACTATAGAACTTAAGCGCCCTTCCCCCGGGAGTTATCTCCGGATTGCCGAAAACAATACCCACCTTTTCCCGCAACTGGTTAATAAAAATAACCGCTGTTTTAGACTTACTGATAGCAGCACTCAATTTTCTCAGTGCCTGGGACATCAATCGTGCCTGCAAGCCAACATGGGCGTCACCCATCTCGCCTTCTATCTCAGCTCTGGGCGCCAGAGCGGCTACACTGTCGATGACTACTACGTCTACAGCACTGCTTCTCACCAGGGTTTCTGTAATTTCCAGGGCTTGCTCGCCGGTATCAGGTTGGGAGATAAGTAAATCGCGCAGATTGACACCGCAGTTAGCGGCATAGGTAGGATCGAAGGCATGCTCGGCGTCAATATATGCAGCAGTACCGCCAGTTTTTTGAGTTTCAGCGATTATATGTTGAGCAAGTGTAGTTTTCCCTGAAGCCTCAGAACCAAATATCTCGGTAACTCGCCCTCTGGGTATGCCACCTATTCCTAAAGCCAGATCGAGAGCTAGTGCCCCGGTGGGAATGGCATCTCCAGCTACTCTAGCCGGAGCTTCACCTAACTTCATAATCGAACCTTTGCCATATTGCTTCTCGATTTGCTCGATAGCTAATTCGATTGCTTTTTCTTTCTCAGTAGCCATTGTTAAAGCATTATATCATGGCACTATAACCCATTTAAAGGAAAAATAATGCCAGGTACTCTTTAATGTGAAAATTTGCCCCAGTTTACCGCTGTCGTTAAAAACTAGGCTGTCGATTACAAGGGACCGATATTTCCCAGGAGCTCCTCCAAGCCTTTAGCTTGTTCCACATGATAAGGGCCCACTCTAGTGCGGCGAACTTCCACTACGGTAGCGCCCACCCCGAGTTTCTCTCCGATATCATGAGCAAGGCTTCTAACGTAAAATCCCGAAGACACATCACAAGTAAAAGTGAAGTAGGGAAACTGAAATTCCTTGAGTTTCAGAGAATAAATGCTTACCTTTTTAGGTGGTATATCTACGCTGATACCCTTTCTGGCTAGTTGGTAAGCTTTTCGCCCCGCCATTTTTTTAGCTGAAAACGGTGGAGGGGTCTGCCAAATATCACCATGAAATTCCTTCATCGCGCTTTCCAATTCCTCTCTGGTTACTTCGTCATCGCTTCGCTGCAGTACTTTCCCTTCGGAGTCAAAGGTATCTGTCTCTATACCGAGAACAGCCTTAACTTCGTAAGCCTTGTCCAGCTCAAGAAACAAAGAGGCGTTTTTTGTCCGCTTGCCGGTGAGAACAACTAAAAGCCCCGTAGCTAAGGGATCTAAGGTGCCAGTATGACCAACCTTCACGTTGAATTTCTTTTTTATACGCTGTACCACTTGGGAAGAGGTAGGCCCTTTAGGCTTGTCCACCAGTAACATTCTGTCCATCCCTCTAAGTATACCGAAAAACCTGGAGCTTATCACTCCCATTTCAGGTTCTGCTGTTACGAGGAGCGAGATTCCTCACTTACGTTTCGGAACAGGCTCCACATGGTGCAGATATGCTTACAAGACTGCCCTTGGTTGGAATACTACGCGAGGATTGACCGAAGGGCTTGCATTTGACACATATGATACGCCTCAAAGCACGGTTTGCGGTCTGTTTATGCTACACTTAACCCCTATGTAAGGGATGATTCAATCCGCTTGTTGCTAAAGACCAAAGGGATTTGAGGATATGATAGCTTTCTTACAAAACTTCCACCCTATAATCCAGGCTCTTCTGGCGACATGTTTTACCTGGGCTGTGACTGCACTTGGGGCAGCCGTAGTGTTTACAGCTAAAGATGTAAGCAAGAAGGTGCTCGACACAATGCTTGGCTTTGCCGGCGGCGTGATGATTGCCGCCAGCTACTGGTCCTTGCTTGCTCCGTCCATTGAAATGTCTGAAGGTGGAAATCTTCCCGTCTGGGTTCCACCTGCGGTGGGCTTCCTCATCGGAGCTGCTTTCTTGCGAGGTATTGACAAGGTACTTCCCCACCTCCATCTTGGCTTTCCCATTGAGGAGGCCGAAGGCGTCAAGACATCCTGGCGGCGCAGCACCCTGCTTGTCCTCGCCATAACTATGCACAATATCCCTGAGGGTCTTGCCGTCGGGGTTGCCTTTGGAGCTGTTGCCGCTGGTCTTCCCGCAGCTACTTTACCAGCTGCTATCGCCTTAGCTATCGGCATCGGGATTCAGAACTTTCCCGAAGGGCTGGCAGTCTCTATGCCTCTTCGTCGTGAGGGAATGTCTCGCCGGAAGAGTTTCTGGTACGGCCAGCTATCCGGAGCAGTCGAGCCCGTCGCCGGAGTCATCGGGGCTGCCGCCGTTATCCTGGCAAGGCCCATCTTGCCGTATGCTCTGGCTTTTGCCGCCGGCGCCATGATCTTCGTTGTGGTTGAAGAGCTGATTCCGGAGTCTCAACGTGGCGGCAATACGGATTTAGCCACCATGGGCGCCATACTAGGCTTTGTGGTAATGATGATGCTCGATGTCGCCTTTGGTTAGTCTATTTTCTCAGTGGATATGCTAAGCTGATTATGATACACCAGAGGAAATCCTGCTATTTTTGATTTTGGTATCGGAATGGTAAAGCTTACGTTCTACGGAGGCGTCGGGGAAATCGGAGGAAATAAAGTCCTCCTTGAAGATGATAAGGGGAAGCTTTTCCTGGACTTTGGCTATCCTTATAGTAAGTATCGAGTCTTCTATGAGGAGTATTTAAAGCCTCGACCCGGAGCAGGACTCCTCGACCTGTTAATAATGGGGTTGCTTCCCCAGCTTGAGGGCATTTACCGCGCTGACCTGGAGACAGAAAACCTATGGCAGAAGTTTCGCCAAGCAGAGCAATATCGCAAACTTGAAGATATAGATGGCATTCTACTGACCCACGCCCATCTCGACCACTCCGGCCACATATCTTTTCTGAGAGAAGACATCCCGGTGTACGCCACTGCGACCACAGCGTTTATCGCTAAGGCAATGCAGGACTCAGGCAAATCGCCTTTCGACCAACAGGTGTGCTATTTCACCCCCAGGGTGGAGGAATGTCTGGAGGGATGGAGGCAGGGGGCTTACGTTACCAGCAGTAGAGAGGACCGTCAACGGCGATTCTGCATCGCTGACAAACTCGAGCTGAGTGAGGAGGCTGAAAAATTCTGGGGAAGAGCTCCCCGAAAGAAGAAATTGGACTCACAACTACTGGACGATATTGGTAGATGTAGCTTCAACCTGCGTTGCTTCCCTGTAGACCACTCCATTCCCGGTGCCTGTTCCTGGGGTATTGAGACAAGCTCTGGTTGGGTGATTTACAGCGGCGACCTGCGACTTCATGGCGGGCACGGCGAACTCACCGAGTCAATGATAAGGGAGGCAGCCCAGCTACGTCCCAAGGCATTAATCCTGGAAGGCACTAATGTGGACAAAACCTCGAATGTTTACGAGCAAGAAGTGTATGAAAATGGCTTTAAAGCTATTAACGGTGCCGGGGGTCTGGTTATTGCCGATTTCTCCCCCAGAGATGTAAATCGACTGCTTACTTTTTTGCATATTGCCAGGGATACAAAAAGGAAATTAACCATTTTGCCCAAGGACGCTTACCTTTTAAAGACAATGCGCCTTCTCGAGCCAGAGATACCTGACATCGCCCAGGAAGATACCATTGCCATCTATCAAAAAACAACTGCCAGTAAGAGTCCTGATTCATGGTTGCGAAGTATCTACCAGGACTACTTCAGCAAGATTGTCTTGGCTAAGGACGTCAGTTCTAATCAGGGTGACTTCATCCTATGCTTCAGCTTCTGGGACTTGAATGAGCTGCCCAGCATACAACCCCGGGCTGGCAGCCTTTATGTCTTTAGCTCCAGCGAGCCTCACAACGAAGAACAGGAGATGGACTTCTGGCGCCTGCACCACTGGCTTGAGCGCTTCAAACTAAGGGCATTTGGCCTCCCTATGTACAGGAACGGCAAATGGGAAATACCGGAGGAAGAGAAAGGGTTACATGCTTCGGGGCACGCCTGTGGTCCCGACCTGCTGAGAATTGCTCGTGAGATTCATCCGGAGGTGCTTATCCCGATACACTCGGAGAAGCCCGAATTTTACGTGGATAATCTGAGTGACAGCGGAATAGATGTCATCCTGCCCACCGAATACGGGACAATTGAAATATAACCACCTAGCCCAGTACTAACAAGCCTCCTATGATCGTCTTCTAGGCTGGATTAGCGTTGACGATTATGGTGCTCATTACAATAGCGGGCAATAGCCCGAGCCTCACTATTGGCTTCAGGCAGGGATGCTCAGTTATGAATTCGGCCATCGGTGGACTGACTCTGTAATAGAAATCTACCAGAGCTTGTCCCAGGGGGTTGGTCAGCAGATATTCATCTCTGAACTCACTGAGAATTTGTATTTCCTCAGCCATTGGCGTGCCGTAGGCTGCAGTGGCGATGAAGCAGGATGATGGAGGAGGTGTAGGTGGGGATGGAGGTGGATGAAAGCGCAACGGTGGTAACTCAAGTAGCAGATTCCAATGGATAACCAGGCTTGTGGCGATTACGATACCTTTATCCTCTACTCCCAACGTGCGAAACCGGCCTGCAGCGGCCTGAATAATATCCTTCCAGTCGTCTACGTCGCACTGCCCGCTGTAGTTGTCTCCTGCGGCGATAGCAGTGTCGTCAGTCTGAAGCCCCACCGTGTGATAACTGCCTGCGGCGACCTGACTGATATCCGTCCAGTAGACGATATTGCACTGGCCATAGCTGTTGTCTCCCTTAGCGACCACGGTGCCGTCGGTCTCAAGACCAACTGTATGGAGCCTGCCTGCGGCGACCTGAGTAATATCCGTCCAGTAACCGACATAGCACTGGCCGTATTCATTATCACCAGTAGCGACGACGGTGCCGTCGGATTCAAGCCCTACAGTATGAGAGTATCCGGCAGCGACCTGTGTGATGTTCGTCCAGAGGCCGACATTGCACTGCCCGTCGCCGTTTTCTCCTGCGGCGACCACGTGGCCGTCGGAATTAAGACCTACCGTGTGATCGCCACCTGCAGCGACCTGTGTGATGTTCATCCAGAGGCCCACAGTGCACTGTCCGTCATAGTTGTCTCCCACGGCGACCACAGTGCCGTCGTCCTTTAGTCCCACTGTATGAAGCGTGCCTGCGGCGACCTGGGTGATATTTGTCCATCCACCGACATTGCACTGCCCGTAGTCGTTATCTCCCACGGCGACCACAGTACCATCTGACTTGAGTCCTACTATGTGATCGCCGCCTTCTGCGACCTGGGTGATCTCTGTCCAGCCGACATTGCACTGGCCGTAAGTATTGTCTCCAACGGCAACCACCCAGCCGTCGTGCTCAAGCCCCACTGTATGAGCCCCGCCTGCTGCGACCTGAACGATGTCCGTCCAGCTCTGGCTGCCGACGTTGCACTGCTCTTCATCGTTGTTCCCTACGGCGACCACGGTACCATCGGCTTTAAGCCCCACCGTGTGAGCCATGCCTGCAGCGACCTGGGTAATGTCAGTCCAGTCGCCGACGTTGCACTGTCCGTCGTCGTTGTTCCCTACGGCGACCACGGTGCCATTGACTTTAAGCCCCACCGTGTGATAGTTGCCTGCGGCTATCTGGGTGATGTCTGCCCAGCTGCTGACAGTGCATTGCCCTGAGGTGTTCAAACCCACAGCGACCACGGTGCCATCGGACTTAAGTCCCACCGTGTGAGTCCCGCCTGCGGCTACCTGGGTGATGTCTGTCCAGCTGCTGACAGTGCATTGCCCTGAGGTATTTAACCCCACGGCGACCACGGTGCCGTCGGATTTACGCCCCACCGTGTGTTTGCCACCTGTGGCTACCTGGGTGATATTACCCCAGCCACCGACATTACATTGCCCGTTGTCATTGTCTCCTACGGCAACCACGATGCCGTGGGATTTACGCCCAACCGTATTATTGCCACCTGCAGCGACCTGGGTGACGTCTCTCCAGTCGCCAACATTGCATTGCCCATAGGAGTTGTCTCCCATCGCAACCACCCTGCCATTGGCTTTAAGCCCTACCGTGTGAAAAACACCTGTAGCCACCATCGGGGTGCGTTTAGGCACAAAATTAGCTGTTATGGAATGGTTGGAGCTCATGATGATGTACGTTACGGCGGCGTCGGCATTGTCAATGCTGCCCACATCGCCTGTCCATTCGACAAAGCGGTAGCCCTCGTCAGCCTCGGCTACCAGGTCGGCCAATTCTCCCGGTTCATATTCAAAAGTCCCTTCTCCAGGAATGGTTACCGACCCTCCAGGGGTACTGTTAATAGTGAGTTCATAATACGGGGGAGAGGGAGCCTCACCACCACCACAGCCTACCATCCCGGCAATTAAGGCTGCCATAATCAAGAATATGCCAACTCTGGCTAAGTAATCATGTTTCCGCGAACTATGTATTGTTCTCATACTTCACTCCCTTCGTAACAGTTCGGTATCCCCAAAATCCTTATCCTTCCACAAGGCTTCAATAGGAGCTTAGCCGAAGGCTCCCGTAGATTCTTATTCTTTTCTCCTTCTATGGCGCTGCCTCGCCCAGATTCCATTTGGTAAGCTCGACCACAAGGCTTGCAGCGACTATGGTGCCGTCGGATTTAACTCCCACCGTGTGATAGCAGCCTGCGGCGACCTGGATGATATCCATCCAGCCACCAATCTCAAGTTGTCCGTAGCCGTTATATCCGGCACCGAAAACGGTGCCGTAAGAATTAACTCCCACTGTATGATAGCGACCTGCAGCGACCTCGGTGGTGTTCGTCCAGCCGACGATATTGCACTGACGGTACTCGTTATCTCCCACGGCGACTGCAGTACCGTCGAATTTAAGCCCCACTGTATGCAATTCGCCTGTTGCGATCTTAATAATGTCCACCCAGTCGCCGACATCGCACTGCCCATCGCTATTTGCCCCTGTGGCAACCACGGTGTGGTCGGATCTAAGCCCTACTGTGTGCAGTTTACCTGCGGCGACCTGGGTGATATTCGTCCAGCCACCGACATCGCACTGCCCATCGTCGTTCCATCCCACGGCGACCACGGTGCCGTTGGACTTAAGACCCACGGTGTGCTTCTCGCCCGCGGCGACCTGTGTGATATTCGTCCAGTCGCCGACATCGCACTGTCCATCGTCGTTCCATCCCACGGCGACCGTAGTGTTGTTGGAAGTGACTCCTACCGTGTGCCAGTAGCCTGCAGCGACCTGTTTGATATCCGTCCAGTTGCCTACATCGCACTGGCCGCCCCAGTTATCTCCCACGGCGACTACTGTGTAGTTGGACTTAAGTCCCACCGTGTGATAGCGACCTGCAGCGCCTTGAGTGATATCCGTCCAGTCGCCGACGTCACACTGCCCGGCGTCGTTTCCTCCCATGACGACTACGTTGCCATCGGACTTAAGCCCCACCGTATAATGTACACCTGCAGCGACCTGGGTGATATCAGTCCAGCCGCCAACTTCGCATTGCCCTTCCACGTTATCTCCCACAGCGACCACGGTACCGTCAGATTTAAGTCCCACCGTGTGAAAGTAGCCCGCGGCAACCTGGACGATGTCGGTCCAGGTACCGACATCGCACTGGCCCCAGTTGTTATATCCTACGGCGGCCACAGTGCCGTTATCCCTAAGCCCCACAGTGTGATACCAGCCTGCGGCGACCTTGGCGATA
>Ga0315543_1005313_pt1 | contig 10114 bp, 12 predicted proteins | sample SalMarSW160210MG_2_FD_203098 | JGI IMG/M metagenome (GOLD analysis project Ga0315543, IMG submission 203098) | Salt marsh sediment microbial communities from the Plum Island Ecosystem LTER, Massachusetts, United States - Salt Marsh Sediment SW1601-210 ...
AACTTCTCCTGCGAGAATTATGCCGATTAGCAACGGTAATATTGAAACGGCGAACTTCAGGATGGGAACGCTGATTCTGAATCCACAGTTGCGACACTCCGTGTAAGATAACGGACCGAGAGTGAATTTTTGCCAAGCGCTTATGGTCGGCTGATTGCAGTTGGGACAGTTGTACATTTGGTAATCCTTTTATATCACTGTAGTAATATATGAATAGACAAATGTATTGCCAAGATGTGGTGCCATGACAATTACCTGCAATACGCACTTAATCCATCAATCCCCATTTCGTAATTCAGGACTTAATCTGGAATCCAGACTCCTACTGATCTACAAGTACTTTCCCCTTGTTTTCGCTTTGAATTTGCTTAACATCATCTTCTTCTACTATCTTACCTCTTTTCACAACATCAAACATGTTTATAAGCGGTAGAAATAAAGGTCCACCTGGAAATAATCCGGTTGATTGGGCAATTACTCCTCTCGCAGTACTGTATAAATTCGCCAAGCATAATTCTGGAACATACTTGTCAACCTCTTCATCTGGTGTTCCCGGTGGAAGACAGAATATCCCCGACAGACCGGCAGAGATTTCCTGGAATTCCGATTCTCCCTTCTCTGTCCAAATGAAATGTAAAATCATCGACACATGGTAGCTTAAATCATCGGGATATTTCTGAACATTAAAGTTGATTCCGACATTCACTTCCTCTTTTTCTGGTACTTGGGCTTCAACTTCTCTTTTCTTATTTCCGTTGAAATCCTTATGTACTCGTGTGTGAATCTCAAGTTTATTAAATTTGCAGGATTTAAGCTGCAAAAGGGAAAGACTCATCCTTCTGCTCCTTGTTTCCCCTTGACTCTTTATGACCAAATAGCTCTGCCTGGGATTGGCTACAGGTTACTATTGGTTCATTGTATTTAATTTGAAAATCATGACTATATGATTTCTCTTTCGGCAAAAGGCGAGGTGGTACAATCTTCAAATCAAGTGCCAAACTAAGCTTAGCAAGCGTCTTAAGGGTCATGTTTGTACCATGATTAAGCAATCGAGAAATAAAAGGTTGCGACTTGCCAAGCCTGTGAGCAAGCTCATACTGCGAAATGTCCTTCTCTTTCATGCGTATACATATCTGATTATTGATATTGATCATTAGTTCTGCAGCAACAAATTCCGGATCTTTTTCCAAGCGCTCGAATTCCGACTTGATCCATTTTTCTTGCTTCATTGTTATCTCCGTTTTCTTACTTTTTGTGGATATCTTTTTATTAGTTCTTGTGTTAGGGAATCAAGATATTTGGCACAGCGATCTGATGCTATCTTAATCTGTTCATTCTGTTCAGCTTTTCGATTGCCCTCTTTTTTCCAGCCATGTGTTAGGATTATTTCATGGTTATGAAAACAACAGAAAATTCTGAAGGGTTTTATCTTTATTTCGTAAACGTCCTGATCTTTAGAATGGAGTTTTTTGAACTGTGTTTTATTGTTAGGTGGACCATTATTGGCTATATATCTGATTAATGCCATCAATGTCGTATATTTCTGAAGATTGCTTTTCTTGCATTTTTTTAAGAAATCATTTACATCACACCTATCACCTTTTTTAAGGGCGTAGATCTTGTACCGTGCTCCTGAATCAATGAGATCTCTTGACCAAGCCATATAACTTATAAGTTATCACTTGAAATAATGAATGTCAATGTCTTTCCGCAAATATTGTTTGGATTTATTTATTTCGTCTGTATGATATTTAAATGAAACCACCACTCCTTCAAGTGCGGTAAAACGGCAGGATTAAAACTTGTCATATTCCCTGCAGTATATCTACAATATACACAACCCTCACGGATTTGTCAAGTTCCCTTGCACTACCGCACTTAAACCATCAACCCCCTTAACCAGTCCATATCTATATTCGGGCAGGTTTTGGGTGTATCGCCCGGTTTCAGCAGTTCGTAATGTCCGGCAACGCTCAACTCCGGATGATCTGCTTTCAACTGTTCGATTATCCTGACCAGCGACTTGAACTGCTGCTGGGTGAACTGACGTTTGCCGATCAGACATACGCCGACGGAGTTGCGGTTGTGTCCCCTGACGTGCGCGCCGATCCTGTCCAGCGGTCTGCCGTTTTCGACCACGCCGTCCAGATAGAACTTCGGGCGTCGCTGGATATACGACTCCTCGTCCGGATAGCCGTTCAGGATTACGAAATGATAGCCGATGCCGCGCCAGCCGCGGGCGTGGTGCCAGTGGTCGATCAACGCGGCGTCACCGAACGGGGAGTCGCTGCAATGGACGACGATCAGGTTAACCCTTCGCGGCTTCGACGTCATCTGAATCCAAGCCTTTGTATATCCCTTCGACGAAATCCGCCACGGTTCCCTTGACCCGGTCTTCGATCCGCTCCCAGCCGGGTCCTATCCGGCGTTGCCCGAGCGCGGTCATCATTCTGCCCATTTTATATCCCCAGCCAAAGGTGCACTTGCGCGGCAGCAACAGGCTGATCAGGTACAGCGCCAGCGGTACAGCGACCGCACCGACGACGCCGGTTAGGATTGAGTTCCAGTCCATGTTTATCTCCTTATAGTTTGTTATTATCCGCCTTCCCCAGACAGACAGGAGTGTCCGTCCTCCCCGGAATGGGGAGCTTAGACACTCTTGTCTGAGCGAACTTTTTTCAGTTATCAAGTTATCAACGAACCAAGACTTGCCACCTTGCTTCCTTGCTTGCTTACCTTAAAGCTGTATCTCCAGTCCGATCTCGGCACGCCAGTACGTCCGTCGGTCGTGCAGTAGATGACCCTCCACGAACGGGCTGACTCCACCGTTCTCGTTAAACCGATGCTTCGTGTTGGCATCCCATACATGCACCTTATTGAAATCGGTGGTGAATAGGACCGATCCGTCTCCCGGCAGCGGTGCCCTGAAGATGATTGCGCCGCGTGGCTGGCTGTATTCATGAGTGGTCACAGCAGCGCCGACGCCGAAGAGCAGGATGTCTCTTCCAATAGATACAAGTTGCCGGCTGATCCCTTTGCTCGCAACGATCTCAGTGCTGTACGATGTGTAATAGGTATCATTCAGCCCCTGCTTGCCGTAAGCGGCATAGTTCAGGAAGTACCTGCCATCCTCTCGCTCCCATTCAAGACTGTAAGCGTGGAATTCATAGACAGCCTTACAGCATGCCAGGTAATCGAACGGTGCATCATCGAAGCTGGCGGATCGCAGTGAGAGCGAAATCGCGAGCGCAATGGGAATCAGCCATACCAACTATTCCGGCTCCGTGGGTTTACGCCGGTAACCCTGCTCGTTCAGCCAGTCATCGAAATCATCCGAAGGTCTCACCACCCAAGCGATACAGTAATCCCTGCCTGAGAGGTCATGTGATCCCCAGATTGCACCGGCATAGGCGACCACCTGAGTGCTGTCGCCCTCCAGCGCGACCAGCTCCACACATGCCTTGTCCGCCGGCAGCGGATGGTTGCCCGAGTCCTCGTAGATAAATAACGTCTGCATGTTACTCGCTGCCAGTAAAGCGGACAGGATAATCAATGATGTAAGAACAAGCTGTGTTATCTTATTCTGCAACGAAAAAACCTCCTTTCGAATTACGAATTAAGAATACTTTTTATGGAACGTAGTACCTACTTGAGTAAAAGGACGTAAGTAAGTTGTTGTCATTCCCGCGCAGGCGGGAATCCAAGCAACTTACGTAATATCAAATGCTTATCTGGATTCCCGCCTGCGCGGGAATGACAAATCAGCGACTTTTTATATGCCGATTATTTATGCAAGTAAGTAGTAGTTATTAGTCGGACTACCGACTAATGACTACCGACTACCGACTATTCTACACCGTATTTCACCGACAGGTAATTCTCGATCCAATCCTGTTCCATGTCGGTCAGCGGTCGTTCGTATATGATGAGTTCGGCGATGTCGCCGTCGAGAGGGTACTCGAAACTGCCATCCTTCATACGACCACTCACGGCGATCTCCTCGGTGTAAGCACCGGCGATGTTTGCCCAAGTCAGACCGGTCAGATCGGCTGGAGTCACGCCGATGTTGTTGTAATAACCTCTCAGGCTGTCCGAAGGATCAGCGCAGAGGTGCATAACGAAGAAGTCCGATTGACCGTCCGACAGGGTTTTAACGACCTGGACAATCTGGATGTCGTTTTCGGTCACCACTTGCCTCAATAACCCTCCGGGGTAATTGGTAACGAGGAAATACCAGTTTTTTGAAGTAACTGCACTCATTGCGCCGAAGAACGACCGGTAATTTGCGGGTTGACCGTCATCAACCGCAGTGACGATGAACCAGGTAAAGCCATCCGAGAATTCACCTTCCATCCGGGGCGTTATCAGGTGGTCATCGACGCCGTCGAAGCGGATGACCGGTCTACCGTTCTGAATGCCGGTCTTGTAAAGCGGACGGGAAGCGTTTGTTGTTTGGGCGGCGTTGTAACCGTTGCTGGACCTGTCCTTCCAAAGCGCTGCAACGCTGTCTGCAGGCGAGGGAGTAGTTCCCTCGTCATCCTGGAATACACCCCACCCGGCGTTCAGCCACAGCACGCAGCCGGGGATCTTCAGCGGGTTGAACTCCGCGGATATTTCGTCACGACCCCACTCTGACCGGCTACCTCTGCCATAGGGCATCTTCGAGCTCCCCGGACTCCATGCAAATTCGCTGGCTGACAGCAGCAACAACGTGGAGAAGAGGAGCGGGAGATGCAGCAGCTTCCTCAGTGTTCGCATATCAAGCTCCAGTTAACCTCGCAGGTGTCGACGATGTCACTTTCGAGGATCAACCGTAGATAGCCGCCTATCATCGCTCGTACCGGGAACAGCCACTGCCGGGCGGTATCGTCAAACGCCTCGAATTTCCAGACGCCGTAATCGGCGTGGTTGTAGCAGCCGTCTTCGACGAATATGTTTGAAGAGTCACCGTTCCAGAATGCCTTGGTGGTCGTATCGTATGCCGATTCAAAGCGTGCTGTCGAGACTTGAGCGGAATCGCCGGAACCGTAGCAGTTCAGTTTCAGTCCGACGGTGAAGACCTCCGGATTGAACAGACCGATATTGCGGTTGGCGGCAGCGTCGGCGCTGCTCGAGAATCCAACCTGTTGCCAGGCAGTAGTGCAGGGATGTGCCGCTCCCCGGATCTCGCCCTGACCGGTGTAGATTACGGGATAATGCTCACCGGCAAGGAAATCGCCGGCGCTTCGATTCGGCAGCTCGACTGATGTCTGACATAATCCGACTGCCGTGAAAGCGCCTATTAACAGGAATATCAATATATTGCGATACATTTAAACCTCCGTGATGATCAGTTTTTCAGGTACCCCGCGGTACCAGATTCCTCCCCACTTGAAGCGCGGGAGATTGTCGGCTTGCAAACCGTCGACCGCAGGATATGCCAGCATGAAGCCGGTCCCCCGCTGGGCGCCGCGGTAGACGAACGATCCCTCAGTTACCTTGATCAGCTCGTCGTAGTAGAAGAAGCAGTGTTTGCCGTCATATTCCCGTCCGGGAACATGTTCGCAACGACGGATGTCTTCACCGCATATCCCGCAGGTCGGCTTGCGAAACGTGAATCCGAGCGAAGCTTCGTTGTAGATCCCGCCGTCGATGTTAACTCTCAGATCTTCGCTGGCGGAGTGCAGGCGCATCCAGTAGAACTTGGGAACAATGTAGCTGATACCGGTCTGTTCGTTGCGTTCGATCTCGCCGCCGAAGAAGCGCGCCACGCCCAGCGTATCCTTGCGATGTCCGACCAACGCCGGCGCGCCCTGGACCATGTTCAGCAGCAGCTCGAGGTCTTCAGTGCGGAACCTGCCGAAGCCGGCGTCGACGGCATCACCGGCAAGTCGGCAGCGCCTGATGTATATGTCGCGCGCCGTGACCGGTACCGGCGGTGGGTTCGGCAGCGAGTTGATGATTCTGATATCCTCGTCGGAGACTTTGACTTGTTCGCTGAGCATGACGCCGGTTAGCTCTCGGTAAATCCAGTCCATCAGTTTGCCTCCCGTTTCAATTCAACGTAAATATCACCGCTCTCCTCGAACGCTCTGCGCAACTTGAGGAACAAGCTTTGCAGCTTCGGATTGACGAATTCGACCTCGCGGAAGAATTCGCTGGGGCAGGTGATGTTAAATGGATAAGTTTCTGTTAATTCCATTTATATTCCCTTGTAAATTAAAATTTTGGATTTTGGATTTTGGATTTTGAGTTGTAGTTCAAAATTCATAACTTAGTTAAGAACGACAGTATGTAAATGTTATTTTTGAAAAAGAACAGCTTGACTGAAAGCGCACTCGTACTTAATGTATCCGCCTGTGGCGGATTGACGGACAGGAATGTCCGTTCTCCTCAAAGGTTGTGGGGAGCTTAAACACTCTTGTCTGAGCGAACCTCTCTTTGGGCAGACAGCAGTGTCCGCCCTCCCCGTCTCAGTAGGTGGCACACTCCTGTGCCGCACCCTGCCCGACAGGAGTGTCGGACCTACTCGAATCATTCATCATCCCCGTCCTGCTGAAAAGCCTGTTGATAGCCGAGTTCACGTGCACCATCATCCTTCGAGATGTAGCCGCGTGTCACCTTCATGTCGGTATTCTCGATTCTGAGCTTGTCGGCTCTCACCCGCTCAAGCTCAAACGGATCTGGATGGTCTGCGAACCGATGCCTGACATGGGCTTTAACGCCCTGCATCTCCAGTTCCATGTTGCAGATCCAGTCGATCAGGTCGCAGCCGGATTTCTGATGCACGGCGACCATCTGCATCAGCAGGTCGAACTGAGACTGCACCCAGTTCTGCGTCGAGCGATGCGTACGCCCCAACACCCAGGGGAACAGCTTAAGCGAGGTGATGACGTCCTCTATCACCTGTTCGCGGTTGAGCCGCCAGTTCCAGTTGTGCCCACCGCCGCCGACCATGGTTACCTCAACGTCGCCCCAGGTGAAGACGTTCTGGTCCGGTTCGAGGTTCTGAAACTCGTTGACCATATCCTGGAAGTACTTGTTGGCACGGTCGGTGTATTCACTATCACCCTCCCAGGAGAACCGTTCCGGTCGACCGATTTTGATCTGCAGGCGCGGCGTTCCGGCGTTGTGGCTGGAGCGAGCCATGTCCTCCAACATCAACTGTTCGACCTCAGCGACGAACGGGATCGAAGCCAGCGGTTCAACCCCAAACGGGTTGGAAAGATCGGTACCCAGAGTGCCATAGAAGAAACGCTCCGGATCGAGCCTTGCCACGCCGCCCTCATCGCTGCTGACGTATGGAACCCAGCCCTTCTTCTCCTCGTGCTGCCACGAAACCCGGTAGGGATCGATATAGTGGAAATGATCGATGCATTTGGTGTCAGGGGTCAGGATAACTTCACCGGCAAACCTGCCGGTGGTGAAGATTTCGAGGAAGTAGGCTTCGGTCAGTTTGCTGATACCGGAGCCCCGTCCGTAGGGATGTTCCAGCAGCCTTGCGTCCAGTCCGGCAAGGATTTCCTTCGCGCGCCTGATTTCGCTGGAGGTTCCCTCGATCACCTGTGTCTGCCGGGTGGCACACAGCCTGACCCACGCCCATACACCGGCGGATATGATCGGAATGGAGTCCCTGAGCCAGCGGTAGAAATCTCCCTGAGCCGCACTGCTGTAATCGAAAACCTTTGACCAGTCGCTGCCGTAAGCGCCCTGCATTCCTCGACCCAGCCCGCGCGGCTCCCATACCCTCGGCGCACGCCTGATCCCTCGCCGAGGTCTTTCTGAATATTTTGCAGTTTCGCTGAGCTGCTTCGCACCGCGGACCTTGATCAGACCGTCCAGCGCATTGTCTGTTGTGTGTCTCTTCTTTTTCCAGAATGGCATCTATTGCTCCTTTTTGAATCGATACTCTCCCCCTCTGCTATTGCAGGGGGGGATAAAGGGGGGGGTACCTTAGTCGTTAGTCGGTAGTTGTTAGTCGGACTACTGACTACTGACTACTGACTACCGACTACCGACTACTGAAGATGAATCACTACCACTTCGCTCCCGCCACCTTCGCTCCCGACCAGCCCATAGGCTTCTTTCCCATCAGGTTTATTACCAGGTATCTCAGTGCGTCCATGGCATGATCGTGGTAATTGTCCTTGTCGGGCCTGTCGTGATCGGCGTCCCAGCGGTAGTGTTGAAGGTGATGCAGCGTCTTTCTTACTTCCGGCGAAAAGCGCAGCCTCACTCTTCCGCTCGCATCACACAGCAACGATTTGACGTGCTCGACGCCGGTCATGATCTCAGACTTGCGCCATTTCAGCTTAAATTTGGCTTTCTGCAACCTTTCCACCGCCGACAATCCGCTGTCACTTGCCGCCGCACCGGCGGGATCGCAGCCGCTCCAGGTGATGTCGTCCTCAATCAAACCGTGCCGGGCATCGATCCGTTTTATTGCATCCGACATCTCCTCAACAGTGTCGTCACGCCCCTCCCACTCGTCGAACACAACCATATCGCCGGACGGCGAAACGTGCATCCAGATCACGTAAGGATGTCGATAGCCGAAGTCGATGCCGCGGTAGGTTCGACCGCTGTCCTTCTTCCAGCGGAAGGGCAGCTCCAGGACATGCTCATCGGTCGAGAACTCATCGTAAACCCGGTCAGCCAGTGCGCTGAAGTCGAGCTCGTATTCCTGCCGCCAGCGAGCCTTCGACAGCCCGCGTCTGGCTTCTCGTAGCCATTTCATACCGCGTTCCGGGTGTTCCTTCCAGTGCAGTTGTGTGCGACCGAAGCCGTTTAACTTGTCGCTGTACAAATGGTAGAACATGTTGTCGGTGCCGTTGGGCGTGGATACTCCGACGAAGCTGCCGCCGGAGTCGATAGCCGGTTTGACAGCAGTCCAGATACCTTCCGAGTACGGCGTAAAAGCCATTTCATCCCAGAAGACTCCGGATGGGCTGTGCATCCGGGGAGCTTCCTCAGTTGCCGGGAGCGAGAGTATCCGGCTGCCCGATTTGAAAGCGATCTCCTTAACCTTGATCTGTACGCCTTCGCTCAGTTCGTCCGGCAGGTTGTTCACTATTATCTTCAGCCGTTTCAGCAGCTCCCGCGAATCGCGTTCGCCCTTCGACAGCATCAGGTAGATCCCCGGTTCTTCATGAACAGCCCGGTACAGCATCCAGGCGCAGACACTCCAGGTAGCCATCATCTGCCTGGATTTGCATACGATCAGGATGCGGCGGTCGCAGAGTGCGTCGATCAGCTTCCTGACGAACGGATAATCCGGAAACCGCTTAATCCCGCCGGTTGCGTCGAGGGTGCGGATGTTGTCTCTGATCCAGTTCCAGACTTGTGCTTTATTCATCCTTTATCCCTCATCCTTTATCCTTACTAAGTCCATTCCCAGCTCTGGTTGCTCTTTTTGAGTCCCTGTATCATTTGCGGAGACTTGAGGAAAGGTCTCAGCGTATGCCACGCCGCCAGTTCGTACTGCAGCGCCAGATCGCGCCAGCCCCGAGACCTGTTTTCAGCGGAGGTCAAACCATCGGACAGCGCTCGTGAAGCCAGCCCACGGCAGATGACAGCGAGGGTGAGCTCGGTTGCGCCGGTCTTAATTCCCTGGTTCGTGGAAGAGGCATCATATTCACCCTTCAGGTTGCTGAGTATCTTGTCCTCGGCTTCGGTGATGGCTTCTGAAATGAGTTGATCGGCGCCGGATGCGGCGGATGTCTGGTAATCGACCCGGATCGTCGTGTCCGGTTCGAGCGAACCGCTGGACTTCATAGTCACCTTGCCGATATCGTAATCGATTGTGTAATCAGTATCTTTGGTTAAGACTTCGTAACGGTGGTACAGGATTTCGACCGACGATCCGTTGGCGATACTGCCACCGTCGATACGGCGCACTCTGCCGCCGCTCGGATCGAATGCGTAGTCCTTATCCAGTTGATAGACGGTTGACAAGCCCTCGTCATAAGCGACGACTATCCTATCCGGCAGGAGTTTGTCGTAGCTGAGCTGCACCCAGGTCTCGCCGCTGAGTGTGACCCCTGATTGTTCGGTTGGAGTCATTGAGACCTGTCGTTTGACCTTCTCACTCGACGAAATCAATCCCCGATGTGGGATATACCCAACACCAGACGAA
>Ga0315543_1005322_pt1 | contig 10103 bp, 11 predicted proteins | sample SalMarSW160210MG_2_FD_203098 | JGI IMG/M metagenome (GOLD analysis project Ga0315543, IMG submission 203098) | Salt marsh sediment microbial communities from the Plum Island Ecosystem LTER, Massachusetts, United States - Salt Marsh Sediment SW1601-210 ...
AAAATACCTGCCGCCATCTCATATAAAAGTACAGAGTTTGAACATAAAGGAAAATTACACACATTAACTCACGAAAAAGCATTTGAATGTTGGGAATTTGTCGGTAAATCATTAGTCCAAGTAGGAAACACAATCCAAGAATTATTAAAGGCTCAAGTAACCTATTAATCCAACTAAACACAAGAGGCGTCTAAGAGGGGCGGAGCCCCTCTTCTATAATTATTCCCCCTCTCCTTCACCCTGCCTCAGAAGGAGAGGGGGATATAGGGGGAGAGGTTAATTAATAAAAAATATAAGGCCGTCATTTTTGACCTTTTCGGGACATTGATTAAAAATTTCTCCAGCAGTGAGTACGCGGCCGTCTTCGCGGAGATGGCGGATATCTTGTCTGTCCCGCCGGATGAATTCCTCAGTTCGTGGGTAGCGGCATTCGACCAGCGGGCTACCGGGGGATTCCCCACCACCGAGGACGCCATAAGAGACCTCTCCCTCAAGCTAAATCCCTGGGTAACCGACGCCCGAATCAAAGAGGCCACTCAAATAAGACTGGACTACACCAAGCGCTCGTTTATCCCGAGGAACGGTGCCATCGAGGTTCTCAGTTACCTGAGAGAGGCGGAATACAAAGTCGGTCTTATCAGCGACTGCACCTGTGAAATACCCAACGTCTGGGATAGCACGCCTTTCGCCCCGCTATTCGATGTTACCATATTTTCCTGTGTAGCCCGCATTAAGAAACCCGACCCGCGTATATACCTTCTGGCCACGGAACAATTGGGGGTCGAATCGCAGGACTGCCTGTATATCGGCGACGGCAGCAGCCGGGAACTGACTGGCGCTTTACAGGTCGGCATGCACCCCGTATTAGTTCGCAACCCTGAAGAGGATCGCAACGATGTATACCGTACGAATTTCGAGGGAGATAACTGGCCTGGCCCGGTAATATCGTCATTAAAAGAAGTTCTGGGATTGCTAAAGCAGTAGCAACCCCGCTCTACGAATACGCCTTCCGGCTTACACGCCGATTTCAAGGGCTATTAGAAGTACCGCCATCAGGTTGTTGAATGTGTGCATTATCATGGGAGCCCACAACGACCCGGTCTTATACCTCACGATGCCGAATATGACTCCCAAAACGAATATCGAGGCTATCTCGAAAAGGCCGTATTGCAGGTGAAACCCCGCCCAGACCAGCGATGTTAAGACGACCGTGCCGACAATGCCGATTCTGGTATGCCTGAAGCCTTCAAACAGAAAGCCGCGAAACAGGACCTCCTCAAAAAACGGCCCGAAAACAACGACGGCCATCCAGAACAGCGCCGGCCAGACACTGGTAGCGTATGCCTGTACCATAATATCCGAATCAGTAGCCCTATTGAGACCCATGTTTACCAGGACGGATAACACGATGTACGTTACGGAGATAGCCAGCGCTACAAGAACCGTACCAGTACCGATTGACTTAAAACCGAGGTAATCGCCAATGGTCGCGCCCCTGCGGACTTTAATAATGATAAAAATCAGGCCGATACATACAATCGCCGAGATAACAATAGCGAGAGAAAGAAGCAGTCCCAGGTCAATGGTCTCCAGCCACTCTAAAAAATCAAGTTCAGTTAAGTCAATTGACGTTTCGGTAACCAGCTTGGCGATGATGAAGATGACCGCGATTACCACCTGGATAACAACACTGATGAATATAACCAGAACGCCCCATCCCACTGTCGCCCAGAAGCCCCACACGCGTTTTTTTGTAATCGTATTTTCTATCTCGTAATTCACATCTGACCGCCAGACTCAGTATAGCGCCATGATATACGAACATAAACAGGAAATCAAGCAATTTCACCGAAAGCAATTATTAAAGAAGTATTGTGTTGATGTAAGATTTTCAGCCAGTTATAATTGAAGGGTGAAGATAATCCACTTCGCAGATTTACACCTCGGCGTTGAGAACTACAGCAGGATTGACCCTGATACCGGGCTATCCTCACGCTTGAACGACTTCCTGTCTGCCCTCAACCAGCTCGTTGACTACGCCCTTGAAAATGAGGTTGACCTTGTCCTGTTCTGCGGCGATGCCTATAAAACCCGCGAACCCAGCCAGACTCAGCAGCGGGAGTTCGCCAAACGCATCAACCGACTGGCCACCGGCAACATACCGGTATTCCTGCTGACGGGCAACCACGATATGCCAAATGCCAGCTGGAGGGCTACCGCCACCGAGATTTTTGATACGCTGGCGGTGAAAAATATCTACGTCTCGTCGAATCGACCCGACATCTATAAAATCCCGACGGCCAGCGGTGCCGTACAAGTCGCATCTCTGCCCTGGTTGAGACGCAGCACCCTACTCAGCCGCGAAGACATGAAAAACCTCAACCTTGACCAGATCAATGAGAAAATGCAGGAAGCGTTAACCCGGGTGATATCCGAAAAAGCTGCCGCTCTCGACCCCACCCTACCCGCTATACTGGCCGCCCATGTCTGGGTTACCGGGGCGAGGGCAGGCTCGGAAAGTATGATGGCCATAGGGCAGGAGCCGGCCGTCCTGCTCAGCAATATTAACCTGCCAGCCTTCGATTACGTGGCGCTGGGGCACATTCACAAGCACCAGGTCCTCTCGGAAAATCCACCGGTGGTGTACGCTGGCAGCCTGGAGCGCGTGGACTTCGGCGAGGAGAACGAGGAAAAGGGGTTCTACGTGGTAGACATCGAGCCGGACCCGGCCGGCGGTAAAAGGCAGGTATCCTTTGATTTTCACCCCGTTAACGCCCGCCGTTTTCTCACTATAGATGTCGCCCCGGAAGCGGACGACCTTGACCCTACCACCACCATACTGCGAGCGATATCCGGGAAGGAGACAGGCATCAGGGATGCCATCGTACGCCTGAAAATATACCTGCCGTCATTGCTTGAAGGACAACTCCGCAATAACGATATCAGGGACGCCCTGAAAGATGCCCACTACTCCACCATTGCCCGCGAAATACACCGCGAGACGCGCCTGCGACTGGGCGACCGCGCCGCAGAGGATATAAAACCCCTCGACGCCCTGAAAGCCTGGCTGGAAACGCAGAACATCCCGCCGGAACGTCAAAAAGTCCTGCTGGAGTACGGTGAGAAGCTGATAAAGGGCGAGGACGACCAATAAGAGGTTAGGAAACCTGTGTCTCGGCCTGATAGTGGTCCTTGGCGTCAAATATAAAGAACGCGGTTATTATCGCTACTATCGTAACCCCAATTGCCGCCCAGGTTAACACCGTATCAAAGCCGAACCTCTCCAGCAGATAGCCGCCGGGCAGCACGAATATCGCCCCCGTATACTGCATGGTGGAGTAGTAAATGCCGAAAATCTTGGAGCGGTGCTTTGCCGGCGCCTGGGTCATGATAAATACCTCGGTTACCGGCATACGCAGGGCCATATTAAGACCCTGGAGAAACAGGACGAAGTAGAGGCTGGGACCGAGCTCTACCAGTCTGAAAGCGTAAATCAGTATCCCGGAAACGAGTCCCGTGGCGATAATTACCTTGACGCTGCCTATCTTATCGGCGATAAAGCCGCCGACCGGACCCGCCCATAGCCCCGAGGAAAAAACTACGGCCATCAGCCCGCCGGCCATCGCGTTCGACGCCCCCAGCTCGTCCGTCATATACAGAGTAAGGAAAGGAATGACCGACATTCCGATACCGCCGCCGAGCACCATCATCGTTAAAAAGGCAATCAGTCGCCGCTTGTATCCCGGCTGCGGCGGGCTTTCCTCGATAATCTTCTGCTTGACCGTCGCCACGTGGCTTTTTCCACCACGCCGCACCAGATAAATATAGAAAATCATGGCGAACACGACCGTCGGTATCGCCAGGATAACGTACGAATACCGCCATCCGCTTTGCTCTCCGAATATGCCGACTATGGCGGCAGCGATAATCGGCGCCACGAAAAATGCCGCATTACCACCGACCAGGTGAAATCCAAGCGCCCGGCCGCGTTGCTTCGGGTCGACCGATGCCGATATGAGCGGCGTTGCCGCCGGGTGATATCCCCCGGATAAGAGCCCCATCACCATCAGGAAAACTATCAACATAACGAAGTTGGCGGAGAGACCGACGAGCACGCCGGCTACAGCTACTCCCAGAGTGCCGATCATAATCAGGGGAATCGGCCCGTAGCGGTCGGCGAACCAGCCAGCCGGCAGCTGTCCCGTGGCGCTGGCGAGAGCGAAAGCCATCGGTATAGTCGAAGCCTTGGTATATGTCTCTATCTGGAAATAATCGCGCATGGAGGGGAACAAAGGCTGCTGGAGTGCCATTATAAAATGATGCGCTGCATGAGCGATTATGAAGAACGGCAGTGAACTCCAGATAAATGAGCGTTTCTTAGGTCCGGGTTGTGTAATCGCTGTTTCCTTTCAAAACCGTTATCCGCCCGGAAGCAGACGGCACAACGTCATACCTGACTATTACCAAGGACTCACTGAAATATTGGATTACGAAGTTATAAAAGGGCAAATCTAAGCTAATTATATAATTTTTCGAAATATATTACAATATATCGCTTAAGCCTTTTCCTACTCCGGCCAGCTAGGAATCTGATGCAGGAAAAGTAACCGGCGCCCGGGATATTTTGCGCAAAATAAATAAGAGAGGTTGGGGAGGGGCTAAAGCCCCTCCCGGTTTTTTGTTTTCAGCACTCGTTCAGGATGCTGCCGCCGCCGACGAGAATTAAAATGAAGAGCAAAAAAAGGACTAATGTCCAGTCTCTATCACTCATTTCAACTCATCCTCTTTGTACAAAGAGGATTATTTAGTATAATGCGGAAAGGCAGGGCGTTACGGTTTATAGAATGTGACAAAATAAGCGGATTGGCCCGTCACTGATACCGAAGGAGACGAACAGATGACACCAAGAAAACCGTCCAGTAACGAGCCGGAAATTATAGAAATGCCAGCCCAGAAGATGGCGGCTGTTTACACCAGAGGTACGCCGGAGCAGGTATTTCCACAGGCCCTGCCAGCCCTTTATGGCTCGGTATATACTCTCAAGTTTGACTTAAGAAAAGGCGACGGCCCCGCTTTAAAAATCGACGGACTTCGCGCCCGCTACCCCGATGCTCACCTCGTCCCTATGGAAGAATGGACAAATGTCATCGGCCTGCCGGTGCCTGAAGATATCACTTCCCTCCCTCAGCAGGTAGGCGGCGCCGAGATAAAAATAGAAACCTGGGAATACGGCACCGTCGCTCAGATTCTTCACCACGGGTCTTATGAACATCAAAAAAATGCGGTCGTACGACTGCACCGTTTCATCATCGACAATGACTACGAGATAGTCGGGGTGTATGAAGAAGAATACCTCACTCTCCCCGACGCCAAAACACCCGGGACCATCATCAGGTACCGAGTGAGGAAGAAAGAGAAGTCCCGGAAGCATATCATCACTCCCAATAAGAATTGACAACCGTATTATGATATGTTACGATATATCGTCATCTATTTAGGAGGTTGTATATTGTGTTTAATAGACACTTCCCCCCGTTTGAGCGGCACCCGCGCCTGTTTGAAAAAGGCGACCTGAAATATGTTATTCTTAACCTCCTGAAAGATAAACCGAGTCACGGTTACGAGATAATGCGTGCCATGGAAGATACCTTTCATGGTTTTTATACCCCCAGTGCTGGCAGCGTTTATCCCACGCTTCAGATGCTCGACGACATGGGGTACGTCAGTTCTTCCGAGCGCGACGGTAAAAAAGTATATACCATCACCGAGGAAGGCAAGAAATTCCTGAAAGAACAGAAGGAAGTTATAGAAAAAATAAAAGGCCAGATGAAAGAATGGTGGGGCCCACGCGACAACGAAGAATTTCATGATTCCATCCGTGAACTCAGGAATCTCGGACACCTTATCGGCCGTAGAGCTCATAACCTGACACCGGAAAAGTGGGCTACTATAAAAGAAGCCGTTTCCCGCGCCTGCCGTGAAATCGAAGATATCATCGAAAAATGATAACTCCAATAAAAACAGCCAGCGATAGGATTCGAACCTACGACAAGCGGTTTACGAAACCGCTGCTCTACCCCTGAGCTACGCTGGCATGTGAAGCTAATTTTCAGTTTTTACGGGACTTTATGTCTACTATTGGCGACATTTTGGCGACGGAATTTTTGACCACCCCTTCCGGCAGCACTTCATCCAGTAGCGCCATAGCATCGGCCTGCATACCCTCTATGATATGAGAATAGACGTCCATTGTAAAGCCCACGCTGGCGTGTCCCAGCGCCTCAGAGATTACCTTTGGCTTTGCGCCGCGCAGTAACATAAGGCTGGCAAAGGTATGTCTCAAGTCGTGGAAGCGGACAGCGCCCAGTCCAGCCCTCTTTGCCATTCGGCTGAAGTTATGGCTTACCACGCCGGGGTCTAAGGGCTTCCCTTCCACCGAAGCAAACACAAGGTCGTCCAGGGCAACCTCTCTCCCTAACTGGTGGTAAAGCCTTTCCCTGTCAGCCTGGTAGTCTCTCAGGAATAATGCCAGTTTGGGCGTCATGGCGACCCGCCGCCGGCTGTGGGCTGTCTTTGGCTCTTTAAACTGGCACAAACCGCCACGCTTATATAGCACCTGGCTAACCGATATTGAGAGCATGTACAGGTCTATGTCTCGCCACCTTAAACCCAGTAATTCAGCTTGTCTCAGTCCAGTGGACACGGCGGTATAGATTACCGGGTAGTAATAGCTATCCTTTGCCGTATCAAGTAGGACTTCAACCTCTGAGGGCGTCAGTGTCCGCATAAGCTTCTTTCTAGGGGATGGTGCGTCAACCAAGTCACAGGGGTTACGACCGAGATACCCTTGCCTTACCGCATATTTCAGGGCTTGAGACAACACGCGGTGCTGGTGGTGGACGGTGCGGGCCGATAGGTGCTGGACTGCCTTGCCGTAATATGCCTGAATTACCCGGGGCTGAAGTTGTTTCAGCTGAATATGTCCGAGTCCTGGTATCAAGTGGCAGTCTATAATGGACTGGTAGCCGTCAAGCGTGCGCTGCGAGCAGTTAGTCTTGACATAGCCTTCCAGCCAGTTGTGAAGGTGCTCTGCCAGGGTGAGCCGTCCTGGCGGTGTATAGACACCCTTGTCCAGGCTGGCTAGCAGCTCAGTCAAGCGCTTCTGTGCATCGGATTTCCGGCTGCTATGTACCGTCTCGAAATGACGGCGGCGCTCACCGTCCGGACCGATGCCGGTGTCTATGGTGATCTGCCAGGAACCTCTAGACTTCTGCCGAATGTGTCCTCTCATTGCTATCTCCTTTCTTTAGTTTCTTCGCATATTTCCTGTATCATTTATACAGGACACAACTCACACCGCGTGCGAACTAATAGGGGGCGCAGTACGAATGGGTCCAAAGCATCATCAATCTCCTCAATTTTTTCATCCATCCTGTGACGCATCCCCTGTATCTCGTCGGCCATGTATCGCGGGTACAAATTTTGGAGCGCAAGGTTACACACCGTTGCCACCTCTTGAGCCAGCGCAGCCTCAGTTTCACTAAATATGAGTCTTAAATCATAACTGCCAGTTATAACTCTAAACTGCTGGGCATCTGGTAGAACTCGAAACTTCCGACGCTCAAGCTCCTCCTCGGGATTGCTAGCCGTGGCAACTTCCCATGCTGGCCAAAGCACCACATCGACTATCCTTTCTAGAGCATCCTCTTTTCCGGTTACTTTCTCGACCTCTTCTTTAAGATTTGCTTTTTGTTGTTTCATAAAATCCTCCACCACTTTGGGGGCTCCTTTTCTGATTTCTGCAAGAGCACTAACACAGGTACCCCAAGCCTGTTGCCACTCCTCGAAGGCCTGCCACCAACCTTTTCCACCGGTATGCTGTCGAAGGGACTCAAAAAGTATTTTGTTCTGGCGCTCCGTCTGCCGCTGTTTTCTCCTTGCCTCTCGAGAAGCCGAATGAAGCCCCTGCGGCAAATCCTTGGGCAATAGAGTATCAAGTACTGCTACAACATTCCGGTCCTCAGTAGGTGAATCGGGTATAGTGAGACGACCTACCAAGGAAGCCGCAAATTGGGTTAGGTCATCCAGATGCTTCTGGTGCATATCTGTTAGTAGTTGCTTTTTAATTTCGTCAGTGAGGATATCTTCTCGCCGTCCTGCTAGATAGGCCTTGACCGTCTGACGGTGGCACCCGATGGCCCGGCTTATAGCTGAAATCGACTCGCCTTGACGGTGGAGCTCGACCATGCGCCTGGCTTGGTCATCAGTCACCCGACTACCTTTGTGTCTTGCCATTTTTTGATACCTCCTCATTTCGTGACAGTTTCACCACCGACGCTACTAATAAGTGTACGATTATGTACATATATAAGATTATTTATTCATCGATTATCACTATTGACACCTGTTGTTACTATGTTCTATTGTACAAGCAGTTGGATAAGCTGTCAAGGGGATGCTGTGGCTGAGATCAAAGATGCTTACAAACGACGGTACAAAATGCGATCTCTTGGCGAGGACGGCCTGAATATTGTTGTGTCAATCCCCAGGGTAGTTATAGAGAGAGAAGCAGAAAAGCGCGGACTAACCATTAGGGGGTTCCTGGAGCAATTTAGAGCAGTAGCACAATTTGATAACTTCGAGGGGGTTGTCTACACCTTTGAGGGAATACCCGGGTAAGAGAGAGCGCCTTAGTCAAGCTAAAGAGGAGAGCAGTAGTGGAAAACAGCAGTGAGTCCCTCGTTTTAACGCCAGAAGAGGTGCGTAAGCTGTTAAAAATTTCGAGGAGCGTGCTTTATTCTGCTCTGGCGCAGGGCACCATTCCGTCAATTCGCATATCCTCTAGAAAAATCGTCATTCCCAAGCATAGGTTTCTGAGATGGTTAGACGAAGGCGGAGGAAACAATTTGTATCCAAAAGAATGAAGAAAGCTCCGGGGTGCTGAACCCGGAGCTTCTTTAGGAAGGGAGAGGCTGAGACATGGACCACTCTACTTCTATACGTAATACTCCAAGACAAGGCAAAGGTCAAGCGCCTTTTTCTAGCGAAGTACCGGAGCTCCTACAACACCACCTGGAGCATCTCCAGGCATCGGGCATCTCCATTGAGGTCATTCGGGAAAGGGGCTACGAGTCAGTCCTGGGCAAAAAGCGTCTGGCTGACTTAGGTTTCAGTAAAGCACAGCAGCGAACTCCCGGTCTTCTCTGTCCTGGGTGGAGCGCCGATGGGCAGCAAATCGGCTGTCAATACCGCCCGGAGCATCCCCGCGACGACCAGAATCTCGGCTGGTCGAGGATGGCAGAAGTATATCGCAAGTTGACCGGTGAGTATGTTAGTCGGGATACCATGAAGCGCAGATACCTCGAGGCTAAGCGCCGAATCAAGGATTCTCTGGAAGCGCCCACAAATGAAAGCTTATGTTGAACCAGAGGAGATAACTCTGATGGAGAAGGCGGCTACCAATCTTCGGGATCGGCTGCTGACCAGGCTGCTGGCCCACCTCGGCTGCCGTATATCGGAGGTCCTGGGTCTCACCGTGCAGGACATTGACTTCCACCAGGGTACGGTAACAATCCAGCACTTGAAGACCCGACTGAAGCTCTCCTGTCCGCACTGCTCATCCCGCCTCGGCCGGTCGCACCAGTTCTGCCCCAAATGCGGGCTCGAGGTGAAAGATGCAGTGGCTCGAGAGAGCGAACACCGCCGGCTGAGGACGCTGCCAGTTGACGAGGAGACGCTGGCGGTGCTCAAGGAGTACGTTGATCGGGGAGGGCCGGTGTCCCATGGCGGAAAGCAGCTTATCTTCGGCATAAACAGACACCGGGCTTGGCAGATCGTTCGGGAGTGCGCCAGAAAGGCAGGTCTCGGCAGCCTTCAAAACCCGGAAACAGGCAGGCTACGTGGTATCAGCCCGCACCGCTTGAGGGATGGATTTGCCGTTATGGCTGTGCAGCGGGATGACTCTACCGACAGCATCAGGATGCTGCAGGAGTGGCTCGGGCACGCCACTATCGGCACCACCATACGCTACCGCAAAGTAGCGGGCCAGGAGTTGAAAGACTGGTACGCGAAACTATGGTCTCGCAAGGAGGGGAGCAATGGTT
>Ga0315543_1005323_pt1 | contig 10102 bp, 18 predicted proteins | sample SalMarSW160210MG_2_FD_203098 | JGI IMG/M metagenome (GOLD analysis project Ga0315543, IMG submission 203098) | Salt marsh sediment microbial communities from the Plum Island Ecosystem LTER, Massachusetts, United States - Salt Marsh Sediment SW1601-210 ...
ACGCGAAGATATATTGGGACAAGAAACTCCTGATGTTGCAGCAGCAATAGAGAAAATGATTTTATTCAATGAAACATATCGCACCAACGACCAACAAAGAATTACGATGGATGGCTTAACCCATTCAATACAAAACCAGATATTAAAGGATTTGGGATTAGATGAGTTAAAAAAAGATATTGAGGAGTCCAAATAATGCAGCTTGAAAATACAATTCCACAACCGTTATTCAAAACAAGCAGTCCAACGTTCGTGGGAATGAGTTTATCCGGCCTTACTCCGAGCCGTCTTGTTGCTACTGATGCCGCAAGCGAACTTGTATCTGTTTCTAATTTGGCATCTTGGATTGCCGGAACGTCAAATAGAGTAACAGTAACAGATGACGCAGATGGCACGATAACTTTATCAGGCCCGCAGGACATACATACGGGAGCGAGTCCAACATTTGCGGGGTTGAATCTTGATGACACTGCTAATGACTATGTGGAATTAGGTTTCAATACTTCCGCAGATGCCAACTGTTTATGGCGATTTGAGCATAGGGAGGGAGAATTGTTTTTCGCGGCCAATACACACGGGGAATTTGTTTATAAGCTTGATTTAGGCGGTGGACTCACAGGAGATTTGTGTATTTTTGGTGAACAAGAATCAAAAATAAATACCAATCTGACTTTGACAGAGACCCTAAAGGTTGACTATATTGATGAATATAATTCTGGCCATACGGTGGCTTTTAATGATGGGATAACAATAGAATCTCTTTCCGGCCTTCTCAAAGCATCGACGGGTGTAGTTTCCGCTATAACAGTGGGAACAACTGCTCAATATCTTCGAGGCGACGAATCTTACCAGACGCTTAATCAAGCCGCCGTTGCAGGATTGACGACGGCGGATAGCCCGACATTTGCAGGATTAACACTTACTGGGCTTATCAGTATCCCCGCAACTTCGGCAACTATAGGCCAGATTCAGCAAAATTCTATTCGAGTATTTCATACATACGCAACAGACAATCTTTTTGTAGGTGCATATTCTGGAAATTTCACTACGAGCGGGGTCGGACAAAATGTAGGAGTAGGGTCTTATACTCTCGATGCCCTGACAACTGGCAGTATGAATATGGCTGTTGGTGGTTACGCTGGAACTTCAATAACCGAAGGTATTGGCAACATTATGATTGGGCGTTCGGCGGGCGCTGCTATAACAACTGGTGATGCTAATATGCTTTTCGGCAGAAATGCCGGTTACGCCATAATAAGCGGAAGCGACAATGTAGGCATAGGGACTTACGCACTTAATACCACTACGGGAAATTACAATGTCGGTATCGGGACGTTTGCTGGATATACGACCACTGGCTCGTCTAATGTTTTTATTGGCAATTTGGCTGGTGCATACTGCACATTAAGCAACCGTTTGGTGATAGACAATCAGAACAGAACAAACGAAGCAACTGAAATAACAAACGCTTTAATTTATGGGGTATTCGCTGCTGCGCCCGCAAATCAAACTTTACGGATAAACGCTCTTTTGGGAATAGGCAAAACCCCGACCGTTCCTGTGGACGTTGTAGGGGCGATAGCAAATACGACATCAATTACTGCCGGAACGGGGTTCGGCTGCAACGGCAGTGCTGCGCAAACAGCATACGCAAGCGGTGGCGCAGCCGCGACGACTGCTGGGGATTTCGGATTTGGTTCGGACGCCCAAAGGGCAGCATTGACAACATTAGTGGCGAATATAAGATTGGCGTTAGTAGCAAACGGAATAATGTCATAAGGAGCTTGAAATGCCCGAACCGGAAAAGCCAAAAATTGTCGAAACGATGACCAGTGAGGAACTTGGTCTTGAACTTGGCCGACAATATCAGCAACTTATACTAATTCAACAAAACGTCCGTGCTTTGACAATAGAAATTGAAGCGCGCCAGCAACGACTTTTTGCACCAGAGAAAGGAATAACCGATGATAAAGGAAAAACTTAATGGCTTTCTAACGCTCAGAGATATTGTCTATTGGATTGTCATAATGGGCGCGGTCGTTGGCCCTTATTTTCTGCACGAAAGAAGGATAGGAGAGATGTCAACAAACTTTGCTGTTAGGATGGGAGAAATGTCAACGGATATTGCTGTTATTAAGGTGCAGATTACGGAAATCAATCAACGACTCGGCGATTCGAGAGGGTTAAGCTGGGCGGAATGACGCCCATCTAATCCTCGCCCTCGTATTTGTGCCTGCTTATAAAAGCGTTTGTCCTTTTTGTCGTCACAAATAAGCCGACCTCTTTATCTTGTATGCAGGCAGGACATAACGGCTCGTATAATTTTTCAATAACCGCGCCTTGTGTGTCTCGAATCAAAACAAGCACAAAAGCCCACCCGTTTGATAGTGGGCCTCCGACAACTCCTTTTGCTCCGCATTTATGACAAGTCCCTTTCATAAAATCGCGTCGATTCCTCTTTCACAAAACAATCGTGCATATTGTCTCAATGGTATATTTTGCGGCCATTCAGGATGAGCATAAGAGCAAGGTAACTCTGGAATTGTTCCGAACAAGTGGCACACGGGCGGGCGTTGCTCATAAACAGCGCATCGTTTTTCGCTGGTCAGAAAAACACAGGTCGCGTCTTCGGTCAACGGCAATACAGTTCCGGCCATAAAATCCGTCAATTCATAAGGTCGTTGTGCTTTGTGCTTTACAGATTCCCATATTTCAGGTCTAAATGGCACACACCCGCAACATTCCCCGCAACCCGAACATAGCAAAAACCAGTTTGGCTCATTCATATATTATAAGTTCCGGAGGGTTGGCAACAAGCCAACCCCTTACTGCGTCGTGATTGTAACTGACCTGTGCCTGAGTGCAAGCCACAACTGGGCACAAGAGACAACCTTATAAGGCCGATTGCTCTGTCTTTTCTTCGCTATTGTCTTTGATTTGGACGAGTTCGTCTCGCGGCGTCACCGTGATAGTCATCCCATCGACTTTGAACCTGATTTTGCCATCCGCAAGCTGTTGTAGGTTTGCGCCTTTCACAAGGTCGAGGATTTTTTGTTTCTCGGCTTTCTCTCTTACAAGAGCTTCAATCCTCTCTGATTGTGCCGCCTGATAGCGTCGAGCTACGCCGATAATCTGCTTGGAGTTTGCTGGCGACACATCAATTAAATCAAGTTGTTCTCCTGCCGGTTCCTTGTTTTTCTTTGCCATAAGTTTTCCTTTCCGAAAATTATTGTTGTTATCATTTCTCTATTTCCTCAAGCTTGATGGCAATGCCTATTTGCGGATAACTATTTTGAATGTAACATCTTGTAACCATCGCTAAAGAAATCTGGCCATCGTCCTCGTAAAAAATTCCATTAAGTGCATCCGATACAAATTTGCCTATATTATCCCAATCGTTTCTTCGGCGCGTATAACAACTTGAAACATCGGGTTTTAATTCTCTTAATCCTTTTGAGCGATTGCCCTTAAAATGGCTGGCTGGCCGAGGAAACACGGCAACTATTTTTAGATAAATTGCACCAGTAAGCGGGTTTTCAGGTTTGTGTTGCATACACTTGGCAAGAAAATCCGCCTTGTCGCCAGCAGAGGGGTCATAGTTGCCTCTGAACTTACCCTTCTGAAAACTACGATGCCGCTGTTGCGCCTGCGGATTGCCTGGCACGAAAAATTCAATCATTTTATCCCCACAAAAATCTTCGGCGGAGTCGGCATTTTCTCATCATTGATGTTGGTTAAGCCAGTCAAAATCGGCGTCATCGACAAGAGCAACCTTCAAATCGGAAAAGTAACGGACGGCATCCAAAAGCGTCTTTGGAGTTTTCATTATCTGTCTCCATTTTTAACTCTGGCAATAACTTTTCGTGCCTTGTTCAATTCTGCTTTGTATAACACATCTTCCTTGACCTGTTCTTTAATGCGGGGCAACCAATATGCTAATAAATCTGTTAATATCCTGCAAGAATCAAACAAATCTGGGGCGGCAGCGATAAGGCGTGCGTTATCTTCGGCGACAGCAAGGCCAGTGTTGCTTGTGGACGCCATTGCTACAAGTTCACCGGAGTTCGCTCTAATCCCTAAATATCCGTCCCATTTTTGCTCATTAGCTGTTTTCCATTTTCCCGGTGTAAACATTTTTCTATCCTTTCCAAAATATGTTATTAACTTGTTCACAACTATATATATTATAAAGCATATTTCCCGCATATAGTTTTCGCAGACCTGGCCTTGCGTAAGCGGTATCGTTTTCATTTTACTTCCTCGACAGCGTATCCGCAGGCATTGTGATACAATCCCTTTTCTTTGGTCTGGTCGTTTTCCATAATCTCAACTTCATTTGCGGGAACATCTTTTTTGCAAAGTTCGCAGTGATATTTCGAGCCAGCGTTTATAACGGGTTCGGCCTCTTGCGTGAGTTCTTTTGCTGCCTGTTGTGCGAGATTCCTCGCATTGTTTAATTCTGCCAAATAATAACCTTCAACATTTGCTTTCTCTCGCATAAGGTCTTGTTCAATTTGTGCCTTTGTGCGGCGACGACGCTTGTTGTTGACGGGCGGCGGCGGAGTATTTACCACATCTTTGCTGTCGATGCGCTTTCGGAGGCCTTTTACGCCCAATTCTGCATCTTGCGCCGTATCATCAACAAAATCGCCGGTCATCTCGAAATTTTGATTGTCTGCTTGTTCGGCGTCAATCATTTCCGGCGTTTTGGGCAGATACTTCCAGATTCGCCGAATAAGCGTTTTGCGTTTCATTTCTTCTTCATCTGTTTTCCAAGGGCCATTATCTTTTGCTCTTGACCGTCCGCGTATAACTTCAAGTTGCGCGTTGGACATAATCTCGATTTTGGGGAATTTGGCCTCCTTGAGAAATGCGATAGCATAGCCGAACAATACAGGGCCAGCATCACCAGATACGCAAGGCCTGTGATGGATATAGGGTGCGCTACCAAGTTGATACTCGCACTTGTCTTTTTCGTGAACAAGTTGGGTATCTATGAAATCGACCTTGCCGGAACGATAAGTCAATTCGATAAACCCCTGATAACCCGGCCAGAAATTTGCCTCAATCTGTCCAGTCCATTTGTTTTTCAGGGGAACAAGATACGCCTGTCCCGTTTGTCCGGCAAAATCAAGTCCTAACTCCGCCGCCTTTATCGCTGATTGCAAGAAACTCGGCAGCGAACAGTTAGCAAGTCCACTGCTGCGTGTGCGGGCGAGCAATGCGACTTTTATAATTCGCTCCTCTGACATATATTTGCCCGCGACCGCCTTGACCATTTCCTTAAACTGCTCGCCTGACAATGCTTTTGCAAGGTCTTTAGAGCTACCTACGAGTTGGATGGGGTTTTTATTCTGCTGATTTTGCTCTGCCATTTGGCCTCCTTTTTTAACTGTTTTTTAATTTCTTTATCATTGGGCAACCTGTCAAAAAGTTTTTGCATCATTTCAAGGTGATACTTTTTCGCATCAGGTTTATTTTCGGTTATCACGGTCGCTAATGTATATTGCGACGGTTCGTGTTCAATATACCAAACAATTTCGCCAGTCCTCAGTAGTTCACAAGTTATAATAGCGGCAAATTTTTGAGATATTTCATCAAAACGCTTTTTACAGGCATCAGGAATATCAATTTTGCCAAGATTTTTAACAACAGAGCCATCGGAGCGATGACAATAACGATACGCATCAATTTCGACCATTTTGTGCCTCCAAAAAAAGGCAAGCGAATAATTCACCATTAAGGTCATCTACTTGTTTTTGTAATTCGGCTATCTCGTAGTTTGCGGCATCTAATTCATTTTGTTTATCGCAAACGGGACAGTTTCTGCTGTCATAACAAACCTCATCGTGGCTGTTTGAACACATCCATCTTTTCTCAAAATTCATTTTCTTCATCTCTTATCTATTGTTCTATAAGTTCTCTTAATTTATCTAAAGGTGGCAGATTAAAAAGGTTGTGTGCGCTACAAAACATAGCCCATTTAAGCGTTATGTGACACCCACATTCCAGAATTACAGAAGGCCAGCCAATTTCGACGGGAAGAGATATAATCGGTTTTTCTGCCATTTACTTTTTCTCCCAATTCACTTTTAATGACCCATAATCACATTGTCCCCGCTGCAATAACATTTTCGCTATAAAATTCCACGCCTGATACTTTTGCTTCATTTTTATTGAGACGGGCAAGTTCGCCGAGTTTCTTTTCATCTGGCAGCATAAATTCTCGTGGGATTAAATTGACATTGACAATGCGGAATTTCCATATTTCCCGCATAACGATACCAGCCACTTTTCCAACCTTTGGGGCAACAATCGGGGCTGGTATTGATACCGTCGCCGCTTGTTCTGCTCGCTCCTGTGCCTTCGCTGCCGCCCTATCGGCCCCCGCTTGGGCTTTAGCAGCTTCTTCCGCTTGGCCCTGCGCCGCTAATCGCTCCGCCTCTTTGCGGGCGGCTTCTTCTTTAGCTCGCCATTCGGTTTCCTGCCGGTCTTTTTCAGCCCGCTTTTTCGCTTCCTCTTTGCGAGCAATTTCGTTGAGACGTGCTTGTTCTATCTTACGCTTATTTTCCTGGTCTATCTGCCAATTTGCCATCGCGTGTTTAATTACCGCCTCTGTTTTTTCGAGGATTTCGAGAGGACGCCTGAAAAAATCCATTAAACGGGACTTGCTTTCATCGAGGGGTTTCGTCAAACTTTGCCGCATAACCGTCAATTCCTTTGCTTTTGACTTTACGGCTTTCAAGTCAAGCGCGGCTATTTGGTATTTCTCCGGCGTCGCTATGGCGTAATTTTCATATTCCTTTGTTGCTGCTTCGATTTCGGCAGCTTTGGTTTGGATTTCTACTGGCACTATGTCTGTCTGCATTTTTCATCTCTCCTTTACTATTTTAATGCTTCGATAATCATATGCTTCTCTAATTTTCTCCTCCGCTTTTCTGTGATATTGGAAATAAGTCGCCATCCCTCCGTCAAATGTCCCCGCTTCCGCATCGCCCAAAGCCGCCTTGAGCGCGAGGTCAGCCACCTCGAATACCTTTCCCGCTTCCTTGCTTCTGGCGGCTGCTTCCTGCCTGGCCCTTACTAATTCTGCTCCATTTGGTATCGAGATTGTTTTCTTCGGCACTCTGATAAGCCGTCTGATTGTTTCAGGCGAAGGCAAGGTATTCGGCGGCGGGGTATTGGTCTTGACATATTTGTTCCAGAACTCGTCACACTTTTCGACTATTCTGCCGATTATGTCTTTGTCCCGCTTTACCATAAACATTAAAAAGCCGCGATAAGCCACATCTGCCGGAACGTGGCATATATCGGTATCATTGCACAATATGTGACACCCACATTGCAGAATCACACGGTCAGGCACTTGGTCTGTGCCTTCATCACCCCATTTTTCTTCGCTGTAAATTGACTGCGATTTCGCCTCTATCGGCTCGCCGTCTTTTACAACAACGGCGTCGGGGTGGTCGATTAAGGAAACAGTTGAGGTTGGATTTATTATTTTTTCAGGCGACCGTGTATTGATTCTGCCGAGCAACGACCTGGCAAACATAAGCAGGGCAGGTTCCATAAACTTGCCTCTGCTCATCGCGGTCGTTTCTTTTTGGGGAGCAAACTCTTTCGTCTTGTCAAGATAAATGTCGTAAGGCGACCTAAACGGGTCAAGCCCGAAAATTGCGGGGACATCGCTCGAACCTATGTAATCTTTCCGTTTTTCAATTTGTGCTTTTGTGATTGACATATTATTTATCCTTTATTCACATCGTCCCTTTTTTGAGTTTTTTATCTCGTATAACAGACACATCAATTTCGTATAAGTGGTCAGAAGCCCCATTAAACCACGTTTCGGCACTTCTTTCGTCAGTGCCAAAATCTATTTTACGCTCCGCGTGAGCAAGAAACAAGCCGATGCAATAGGTTAATCCTTTGCCAAATTCGGATTCTCTTTTAGGCATTGGCTCTCCTTTATTTCGTCTTTATGGCCATAAATCTCATCCATTTCCCGCCTTACATCATCGCGGTCTTGCTCCTCGCGCTCCCAATCCGATGAAGTTAAAACGCCCATATTAACCTTTCCTATTTTGTAGCGACTTTAACGTAAACCCGTATTTCGTTAAAAGATTTCACTTCGTATCGCTCAAATTGCGCCCACTTTCCGATTGTCTCCCAAATCGCGGGCAAATCCTTTTCGGCAACGCGATAAGGGACTACATCCACTTCCTCGCCTTCGCTTTCAGGCGGGAAGGCGAAAAGGTAAAAGCCCTTGTTTATTCCTTTGCCGACATATTTAGCCGTGAAAGTCATTTATTCTTTCTTCGCCTTTTTAATAGCAGCATCAGTTAATTCGCTTGCCTTTTTTCTGTAGAAAGCGCGGAGTGCCAAATCAGGGCAAGGGGTATTGTTGCTCATTTCTGATTCTACTTTTAGCCACGCCATAAGCGCATCCAGCAAATCCTCAAAAAATATCAGCCCGAATCGGCCAGCGCTCGGGCCAACACGCCCACACCCATTGGCCTTTTGGAGAGGAGAATAAATGCGCTCCGGCTGGAACCGGAGCATCCCGCAGGTGGAGTCCATACGGGAGGTTGAGAGGATAAAATTATGTCGAGTCCTGCGAGGAATCGCCTTGATAAAGCCGTGCTACCGGACTTTAATAAGCTCACAGCTTGGGGGCCGAAGAGCTTTAAGAGATTGCGCCCGCAGGACTGTTTGTTTTGACTTTCACCGATTTCTAATGGTAGCACGGTCATAACATTCAGCACTTTAGCACATCAGCGCCTGCTTGTCAAGGGAAATGTTTGTTTTCTGGCATAAGACAGGCCAAAAATAAAAGATACCACTGATAACAACCCACAAACAATCCAGTTTTTCATTTTCTCAATGTCCTCTTTTTTAAGCCAAAAACGCAGGTCGGCTTCGCAAGATGCCCCACAATCGTTTCCGGCGCCCATCAAGCCCGTCCTCAAGGTTCGTCACAGAACCGGCAAGGATAACGCTTAAATTCGGGCATTGTGGCGCATCAAGCACGCTATAAGCTGCTATCGTTGTGCATTTGAAGCCAATATTCATACCCTTCGTCCGTTGATTGCCACCAAAAGCACGCCTGGAGCCGAATAGCCCCTTCGTTCAATAGCCGTTTCTGTTTGTAATACTTTTTCAGCTTTCTCAACACCTCATTCTGCGCTCTTTTGCTCAACTTGCAGCCGCGAATGGCCGCGTAAATCGGCAATTCTCGAAACGGGATTTTTTTGGCTTGCGGTTTAGGCATTTTAGGGGTCATAGGTTCACCGTATTATGAATTACTTTTGTCATTAGCCGCCCTGATTTTGTCACAATAAGTCGGACTGATTTCTATGCCGTAGCAGTTTCGATTGAGCCGCCTGCATACCCTGTTTACCGTTCCCGTGCCCGCGAACATATCAATTACCGTATCGCCCTCGGCGGTTGAGAATTTGATAATGCGTTCAATCAGGGCTTCTGGGTGTTGCGTGGGATGCCATTGCCGACGTTCTTTGAACGTGCCGCACACACGACTAAAATCCCAAACATCATCTGGAACGCGACCTGCTGGATTCGCTCGCTTGTCGTGATAAAGAGTTTGCCGCTTCGATGGTTCGCGTATGGCGTCGGGATAGAAGACGGGGTGATGAGCAGCATCGTTTCTGACCAATCGAATTATCGGCCTGAATCCATTGCCGCAATCTTTGTCCCTGTGCTGACCGAAAGTGAATCGCCAGATAAATAATTTATACGACCATCCCTCTCTCCCGCGATTCTTCCACCTAATATATTCGCTCAAGATATACGGTAACCATTTGTGATAAATACTAAACCAGACAATAGACGAGTTCACCATTGCTTTCCACAACGCCTCAGCCACAACACTAAGATATGCTTTATCCGGCAAAGCATCTTTGAACCCAACATATTTCAACCCTAAATTGTCCGGCGGGTCGGCGAATACCATTGTCGCCCTCGGTAATTTTGCAATAACTTCACCACAATCACCACAGATTATTTGATTTACAGCCATTTCACTCATCTTCCGCCCTGTGCCTCGTATATGCTCCGCATTTTATTGTAACTGACCTGTGCCTGAGTG
>Ga0315543_1005324_pt1 | contig 10101 bp, 10 predicted proteins | sample SalMarSW160210MG_2_FD_203098 | JGI IMG/M metagenome (GOLD analysis project Ga0315543, IMG submission 203098) | Salt marsh sediment microbial communities from the Plum Island Ecosystem LTER, Massachusetts, United States - Salt Marsh Sediment SW1601-210 ...
CGCTGAGCTATGAACAACTATTGGAGCATTACGGTCTTACCGATGCAACGGTTGTCAAGGCGGTGAAAAAGGTTTTAGGGTGACATATATGAAAATGATGAAGGCCGTAGTCAAATATGAAAATAAAGCCAATGCGACGGAATTGCGCCAGGTGCCGATTCCCCAAATCGGCGACAGCGACGTATTAGTGGAAGTGGCATACGTAGGCGTCTGCGGCACTGACCCTCATATGCACAATGGCACGGTATTATTTGATTTTAACTGCCCTTTTATTCTGGGACACGAATTTGCGGGCAGGATTGTCGAAGCAGGCAAACAAGTAAGCAATTTCAAGGTCGGCGACAAAGTTACATCTGAAACACACGCTGATTATTGCGGCCATTGCACCCTCTGCCGCACTAATAATTATCACCTCTGCAGAGAAAGAAAAGGGTTCGGTTTTCACGTTGACGGTGCATTTACAAAATATGTCAAGGTCCCTGCCAGGATTCTGCACAGCCTGCCGGAGGGCGTTTCACTAAAGGCGGCGTCAGTAACGGAGCCGTTCTGCGTGGCTTACAAATCAGTTATATGCAACAGCACTGTGAATCCTGGCGATACGGTAGTTGTGATTGGCCCCGGGCCGATAGGGCTGTTATGTATGAAGATGGCACAGCTTTGCGGGGCAAGCGAAATTATCGCTATCGGCACAGCAGGCGACGACGAGCGGTTGGAATCATCGAAGGAATTCGGCGCCACGGTCACCGTTAACAGCCGGCAACAGGATGCCCTGCCGAAAATAATGTCTTTAGGCGATGGTTACGGTGCGGATTTAATCGTAGATACCGCAGGGGCGGCTGAAACGCTGAAATTATCAATGAGCGCCGTGCGTCCAAATGGCCAGATTACAAAAATCGGCTGGGGACCCAAGCCCGTGAACTTAAGCCTGGACCCGCTGATTGCAAAATCTGTAACCTTTAAAGGACATTTCAGCCATACGTGGGATGTGTGGGAGAAATGTCTTACGCTGATGAGTAAAGGTCAGGTCGATTTGGAGCGTCTGGTTACACATGAGCTGCCGATTGACAAGTGGCAGGAAGCATTCGAGCTGGTGGAAAACAGAAAAGCGATGAAAGTGGTCTTGACGCCAATTGATTAAGGATGAACAAATGAAAAAAATAGGATTTATCGGATTGGGAATCATGGGCAAGCCCATGGCAATGAATCTTATCAAAGCCGGTTACAGTCTGACAGTTTATGATATCAGGCCCGAGGTAGCCAAAGAGCCCGTGGCGGCTGGCGCGAAAGAAGCCAAGAGCAGCAAGGACGTCGCGGCGCAAAGCGAGGTCGTAATTACGATGCTGCCTAATTCGCCTGAGGTGAAGGAGGCCGTGCTTGGGAAAGACGGGGTTTTGGAGGGCGCAAAAGCTGGATTGATTCTGGTTGATATGAGCTCGATTGCCCCGTTGGTTTCCAAAGAGGTCGCAACCGAGGTCGCCAAAAAAGGCGTTGAAATGCTTGATGCACCCGTCAGCGGCGGCGAGCCGAAGGCCAAAGACGGGACGCTTTCAATTATGGTCGGCGGTAAAAAAGAGGTGTTCGAGCAGGTTGAAGAAATCCTGAAGGTTATGGGCTCATCGGCGGTACTGGTCGGAGACATCGGCAGCGGGAACATGACCAAGCTTGCAAACCAGATAATCGTGGCGTTGAATATCGCCGCGATGTCCGAAGCGATGGTTCTTGCAACGAAGGCGGGTGTGGACCCGGAAAAGGTCTTTGCTGCCATTCGCGGCGGGCTGGCAGGCAGTACCGTCCTAAATGCCAAAATGCCTTTGGTTTTGGACGGCAATTTTAAGCCCGGCTTTAGAATCGAGCTGCATATCAAGGATTTAGCGAATGCATTAGACACTGCTCATTCGGTCGGAGTGCCTGTGCCTTTGACCGGCGGCGTAATGGAGATTATGCAGGCCCTTAAGGTTGACTCAAAGGCAGGCGATGACCATGGCGGCATTATCCAGTTCTACGAGAAGTTAGCCAAAGCCCAGGTCAGACGCCAAAAATAGTGAAAGGATTCTGTTATGCTGCTGATTGTACTTCTTGTCATCAGTGTGCTTTTTATTGTCATCTCGACAAGTAAGTTTCACTTCCATCCCTTTCTTGCCCTTTTATTTGCCGCAGTCGGATTCGGCTTGTTTGCCCGGATGCCGCTTGGCGAAATTGTGAACTCGATTAATGACGGTTTCGGCAAAACTCTTGGCAGCATTGGAATTGTAATCATTGCCGGAGTTATAATCGGGACGTTTCTTGAGCACTCAGGCGGAGCGTTTAGGATAGCCGAAAGAATATTAAAAATTATCGGCCAAAAACATGTCCCCCTGGCAATGGGCATTATCGGCTACTTTGTTTCTATACCTGTTTTTGCGGATTCCGGCTTTGTTATCCTAACGCCGCTCAACAGGGCGCTTGCCAAGAAAGCCAAGATATCCTTAGTGGGACCGGCAATAGCTTTGGCTGTCGGCCTTACCGCTACACATTGCCTCGTGCCGCCGACGCCGGGGCCTATTGCTGCTGCCGGCATACTCGGCGCCGACCTCGGATTAGTAATTTTCTTCGGCCTGATTGTTAGCTCATTTGCACTCGTAGTCGGCTGGTTATTCGCTACGAAATTCGCCTCAAAGATTTATATAGATCCCAGTCCTGAGCTCTCGCAAGAAGATATAGAAGCCAGCCTCAGCCAGGCTCCATCGGCATTTAAGGCAATGACTCCAATTATGGTCCCGATTTTTTTAATCGTGATTAAATCTGTTTCTGATTTTCCGACGCATCCTTTTGGTCAGGGCAATTTGAAGAGTATTGTAAGCTTTATTGGAGAGCCGGTTATCGCGTTACTTATCGGAGTGCTTCTGGCCTTTCGGCTTCCGAAAAAGCTTAATATGCATATGTTATCCACCACCGGATGGATTGGCCAGGCCATGTTAAACGCGGCCCTGATAATAATGATTACCGGAGCCGGAGGAGCCTTTGGAATGGTTCTGCGGAATTCACCTATTGCCGATGTTATTGGCGATACTCTGTCGAAAGCTAACCTGGGCATTTGGCTTCCGTTTATTATCGCTGCTGCCATAAAGACCGCCCAGGGCTCGTCGACGGTTGCGCTTATTACAACTGCATCTTTAATGGCGCCGTTAATGTCATCTTTGGGATTTGAGGGCGGAGTTGCCAAGGCCCTGGTCGTATTATCCGTAGGGGCCGGTTCGATGGTTGTTTCCCACGCGAATGACAGCTTTTTCTGGGTCGTTACGCAAATGTCCAGGATGGATGTCAAAACCGGTTACAAGACCCATACCTGTGCCACATTAATTATAGGTATAACTTCGATTCTGACCATTTGGGTCATCAGCTTGATTATCTTGTAATGTACTGCATCCCACACAGACAAAAATAACAATGGGCGATACAGGATTCGAACCTGTGACCCGCTGATTAAGAATCAGCTGCTCTACCAGCTGAGCTAATCGCCCGTAAAATAAACAGGCAGTTTACAGCTTACAGCCTGATTTTGCAAGTGCCTTAACGCATCCCTTAGCGGAAAATTCATCATTACCTTAATACTTGCAAAACTGCCCTAAAATCTGTAAAGTATAATGATTATGAATACTATGGCGGCGTAGCTCAGCTGGTTAGAGCATGGGATTCATAAGCCCAGGGTCGTCGGTTCGACTCCGACCGCCGCCAGTCTGAGATTTGAAATCTCAAATTTCAAATCTCAGATGCCCCCATCGTCTAGCGGCCCAGGACGCCGGGTTCTCAACCCGGCAACAGGGGTTCGACTCCCCTTGGGGGTATTTTGAACAACAAAGTTGTTCAAAATAGAGCAATCGAGAATCGAAAATCGGGAAATTCTCGATTGCGGTCGATTTTCGATTGTCGATTTTCAAACGAACAAAGTAAGTAAGCAGTAGAACAGGTGATAAGGGCAGGCAAAATTTGCCGAAACAATTCAAAATAACCGTGCTCGCAGATTCAGCAGCACTGCCGAATAAAGACCCGCAGTTTCTCAAACGCCCGCAAAAGCCAACCACCGAGTACTATGTAATCCGAACCCTGCGAAAACTCGGCCATATTGTAAAAATCATACCCGTCGAAAACAGCCTTGCAGCCGTCGCTAAACAGCTAAAACCAGACCTTGTGTTTAACCTTACCGAAGAATTCAAAGGCGACAGAAGAAAAGATAAAGTCATCACCTCAATGCTCACAAAGCTCAAAATACCCTTCACAGGCACAAACTCGGCAGGCCTTGCAGTCTGCAGAGATAAAATACTGTCCAAACGGATACTGGCCAAACATAAAATAAATGTGCCGAATTGCCTGCTCTTTAGCCGCGCCAAAAAAGTCAAAGTGCCCCGCTCCGTAAAATTCCCAATGGTCGTAAAGCCCGCATTCGAAGACGGCTCAGAAGGAATATCAAACGCCTCCGTTGTTAATAATATCACAGACCTTAAAAAACGGGTCAGATTCGTTACCGAAAAATGGAACCAGCCTGCAGTCGCCGAAGAATACGTCAAAGGCAGAGAATTCTACGTTGGAATATTAGGCAATAAAAAGCCGATAACACTGCCGGTTATGGAATGTAAGTTCAGCAGGAATGCCAAAGGCCCCTGCCTTGTAACATACCGTGTGAAATGGAACGAAGAATACCGCCGCAAGTGGAATGTAAGATTCGGTTCCGCAAAACTCGATGACCGGATAACGGAAAAAATCTCCCAGGTCTGCAAAAAGGCATATAAACTGCTGCACCTGCGGGACTACGGAAGAGTAGATTTAAGATTAACGCAGGCCGGCAAAATCGTCATTTTAGAGGTCAATGCAAATCCGGACGTCAAGTATGGCGGCGAACTGGCTGAGGCCGCCCTAAAGGCGGGAACCCCTTACGAAAAATTCATCGAGAAGTTAATCCTTACAGCGATAGAGCGAACCAAATAACCAGCCTGCCCTGTTATCGGCATTTGTTATCGGGCCTTGGGAGCCGTTCATACGCACGAAATAATCAAAATGCAGCAGGATAATAATCAGACAACGTGAAAAAACCGATATATAAAGCAGAATTCATAAAGGAGAACAAAATGGCTGTCGAGAATGTCGTATCTAAGAAGATGGATATGCGCCAACTGAGAGTAAAGGCCAAAAATGCAGGCGTAAATCCGGGAAAGATGAAAAAAACAGACCTTATCCGTGCTATCCAGAATGCCGAGGGTTTTACGACCTGTTACGGGCATTCAAACGGTTACTGCCCGCAGGAGGCCTGCTGTTTTAGAGACGATTGTCTTAAAATCCGGGCATAACATTCCCGTAAAAGAAATGGATTTAGCGGCTATTTTTTAATTATTCCTGTGTAATCAGCTATTAGCCGTTTCATATCCTCAGGGACACATAGTCCCTTCATATTATTTGAAAAATCGCACATCTTTTACTATGCACATCCGGCAGGCAAAGCTTATCAGTTGAGAATTTAGAGCCTGTCAGGTAGAATAATCAAAGATGAACGGTAACAAACAAGATGAGCAGTTTATGAAGGCGGCTTTAGGCCAAGCGGGTATCGCATTGGAAAACGGCGATGTGCCTATCGGCGCGGTCATCGTACATCAAAATAAAATTATCGCAAAAGGATACAACCAGCGCCATCAGCTCAATGACCCTACCGCACACGCTGAAATCATCGCGCTTACTGCAGCGGCCCAGTACATAGGCAATTGGCGATTGCAGGGCTGCAGTATTTATGTTACTTTAGAGCCCTGCCCGATGTGTGCAGGAGCGCTTGTGCTGGCCAGAATCGAGCGGCTTATCTACGGCTGCGATGACCCCAAGGCAGGCGCCTGCGGCAGCCTTTACAATATCGTGCAGGATAAACGCCTTAATCACAGGCTCGAAATAACTAAAGGCATTTTAGCCGACCAATGCACAGCAATTTTGCAGGCCTTTTTTAAAAACAAAAGAAATTCAGTTATAAAATAATTGGTTTTTCCCGCCATTATACGAATATCAACACAGCTGGCGATTTTCAAACCATCCATTGAAACCTATTGTTATGCACCCTCACCAACCCAGCATTTTTCGTGCGGGTTAAACTCAAACTTGCCTATTTCGGTCCAAGTCCAAATTCCCACTGTTGAATTCCACAAGTCTTTTCCAATCAATTGTGCCGTCACTGCAAAACTTCGTCACAAACTCCTGTGTAAATGAATTTATAACCTTTCCTTTTTGTTTGACAAATGTATCATTGTGCTGTTTTGCTCTATAGCCAAGGGGTTCTATAATATCCGTATAAAGGTTCTCGTTCTCACTGATAAGATACCAGAAATTCTGGCCCACAACTTTCATATAACCTCTTAAAAATGTCGTTCTGGTTTTACCATAACAGATACCAAGTACCGGCTGTACATTTAACCTGTGGTTAGTCTGTTTCAGAACTCGAACGGCCGATTGAAAATCCTGCTCTTGCTTATTCTGCTGAGCATTATTTCCCCAGTTTGGACCAGATTTTACGGAAACCAAATACAATGTATCTTTATTCACAAACTCAATATCAATGCCCGTTGCAGCAGATTTACGGCCTTGACAAGTTTTGCCGGAGATGAAAACCGCAAGTTCTTCGAGAAAATCACCAAAAATTTTTTCCTCCGAAGAAGACAAATAGGCATCAAGAATGCTATTTATTAAATCACTCGCAACAGTTATATTCTTCGCACGAAAGAGATAAGGATTCTTTTTCTTCAATACATTCCCAAGTTTCAGAGACTTAAGTATCTTGAGCTTGTTGTTGTGAAAAACACAAATATTTTTATTAACAAACTCTTTTACATCGTTAAGATTCAGCTTCCCCATTTAAAGCTCCTCTGTGTAATAATCTCTTCAAGTTTGCGCTCTGCTGTTTTGCAATATTTGCTGTTTATATCTATACCTATGTAATTTCTCTCCAGTTGCTTGGCAGCAATTGCAGTTGTTCCGGAGCCTACGAATGGGTCAAGGACTATATCATGTTTTGCAGAAAAAAGTTTGATAAACCATTCAGGCAGGGAATACGGAAATGTAGCACTGTGATTCCTATTTGCACATTCTGTTGCAAGATGAACTACGTTTGTCGGGTAAGCTTTATCTCTATTAACCCAATTTGAGATATTCTTTCCAAAACCGCTTTTTACCTTAGACTCATCTCTGATTCTATCTGTATCGCTTAAATTACGAAGCCTTGTTTTGGCCCAATCTCCCATTGGAACCATTACCTTATCCTGAAACATTTTAAAATTCTTTGTTTTGTTGAACTGTAAACATCTTTCCCAGGCATCCCTGAAACGATTCGGCCATTTGCCGGGGTAACAGTTCTTTTTATGCCAAACGAATTCTTCCGTCCACAACCAGCCTTGCTTCTTCATTTCAAGTATAAGCTCAATTACATAAGTATGACGCTGGCCTGCTACAACTCTTTCTTTTATATTCAAAATAAATGTTCCGTTAGGTTTGAGCACTCTCAAAAACTGCTCTGATTTTGGCAAAAACCACTCCACAAACTTATTTGGACTCACTCCCCCATAAACGTTTTTACGTGCTTCAGCGTATGGTGGTGATGTAATTATCAGATCTATGCAATTATCTGGGAATGTTCGCAAAACCTTCTGGTTATCCCCACAGATTATCGTATTTTGTGGGATTTTTATTTTCATAACATCCAATGTTTGTCGTATTACCGTATCAAGCATCTATGCTGTACTTTACAATCTCTCAATATACCTTTTTAAACTTTTCTTTTTTAAATCGGTTACTTCTTCTTTAAAAACCAGACATTATAATCTCGAATTTTCTTCTTTTCCTATATTCTTCATAAGTCCATAGGAGCAAGTTCTGTATTCTCCGTGCTATTTTCCCACTACTGGGTCTTTATGTCAACCCTTATTTCGTCCCTAAAATCGGTGTAATCTGTGCCTAAACAAACGATTTCATCTTTGCTTCGCAAATCTTTTTCGTCAATTTCTCCAATATCTTTACTCTGGCTGCCAGATACTCCAACTGCTTTTTCGTAATTTTATAATCCTTCTTATAACGCGCATCGATATACGCCTTTTTCAATAATGTAAACGCCCTTTTTTGCGCTGCCGTCTGCGATGGGAAAACCTTTGCAAATTCTTTATTATAACTTACTGCCTTTATGCCCAATAGCTCAATATCGTGAGTCCTGAACCGGTAATTTATAAAAACAAGCGTAATCGCAGAATAAAAAGATTCGACGGCCTGGTGAAGCATGAATGCTGAAAGTTTATATTGACGTTTACTAAATTTATGTTCGAAAGAATCATAAAATTCTTCTGCGTTTTTGAACCATTGTTTAAAATCATCTTTTGCGATTTGTTTTCTCTGCTGCGGTGTTAATATTTTTACTTTTCCCAGGCTGAACTTGCTGCCCCTGTAGTACAGATGTTTTCCTTCTTTTTTTATATCTGTAAAGAAGTATCTGCCTTCTGTTATCATTTGCCGGACATAGGTAAACGTATGGTAGATTATGCTCAAAGGCGTTTTGACTTTATTTGTTGCCTGTATTGTCTTTGTTACTTTATCGTGCAGGTTTGGGTCTTCTGCGCTCTTTTTTGATTTGGTAGTCACGAGAATATCGAAGTCAGACTGATAGACGTGTGTGGTATATCCTTCGGTATGGACATCTTCGACCCATTTCCCGCGTGCATAGCTGCCGAACAGGACGACCATTCTCACATCAGGGATAGTTTCAAGGATTGTATCCCTTATTATTTCTAATTCTTCCTGTTTGTCTTTGGGCAAATATGCTAAATTCTTTCTCACGGGATGAATTTTACCTGTTATCGCGTGTCAGTAAAGCAAAAAAAACAAAAGAGATTCTTTGGTACTGCCCGGGGGCGCCCGTCTGGGCCACCGATTTATTAAACTTGAGTTTCCCTGCCGTTTGGCTTAGAATAGGGCCGTGAATTTACTGCGATAGTTCAAAAAGGGAAAGGTACTAAATGCAGAACGACAGGAAGGTAAAGATTATGCCCTGCCTTGATATGCGGAACGGCAGGGTCGTAAAAGGCGTTCATTTTGTGAATATAAAGGATGCGGGTGACCCGGTCCAGTGCGCCGAAGCCTATTGCCAGGCCGGCGCCGATGAGCTTGCAATGCTCGATATTACGGCAACGGTTGAAAACAGGCCGACGATGCTCGACGTCGTGAAAAAGGTGGCGATTGTTACCACGATTCCTTTTACCGTAGGCGGCGGGATAAGCGACCTGAAGACTGCTGAGGCGGTCCTGAAAGCGGGAGCCGACAAAATCTCAACGAGCAGCGCGGCATTCAGAAAGCCGCAAATTATCGAGGAAATGGTAAAGGAATTTGGCGAAGAAAAGGTAACGGTAGCTATTGACGTCGACAAAAACCCGACATTGCCGAGCGGGTATGAGGTTTATATCGATGGCGGAAGGACGGCAACGGGGGTCGATGCTGTCGAATGGGCAAAGAGAGCAGATTCATTTGGCGTAAAAACCATCTTGCCGACGAGCAAGGCAACGGACGGTGCAAAGACGGGTTATGATTTGCCTTTGATAAAGGCGATAGCAAATGCGACCGGTGCCGAGATTGTCGCATCAGGCGGGGCAGGCGAGATGAAACATTTCCTTGAGGCCGTCAGGGCAGGTGCGACGATATTGCTCGCTGCATCGGTATTCCATTTTAATATTATCGAAATACCGAAGCTGAAAGATTACTTAAGCCGAGAAGGCGTAAACGTTAATCTTTGACATAAGATTGTGATTAAGGAGAGGTGTCGGAGCGGCTGATCGAGCTGGTTTCGAAAACCAGTGTGCCCCTAAGGGGTACCGCGGGTTCGAATCCCGCCCTCTCCGTTTTGCCTTTGGCAAAAAAAGACAGGAGGTAAACAAATGATAAAAACAAAAATCGTCGCGATTACTTGTATCTGGACTCTTTTTCTATTCATTACCGCCGCCAACGGCGATACCGGCCAAATCAAAATCAAAGTTACAAATCCTTTAAATGAAAGCCGCATAAGTGAAACTGTCAGCGTAGATTTTAAAGCATCGCCTGCATTGTCCAAATATTTCAATT
>Ga0315543_1005329_pt1 | contig 10084 bp, 9 predicted proteins | sample SalMarSW160210MG_2_FD_203098 | JGI IMG/M metagenome (GOLD analysis project Ga0315543, IMG submission 203098) | Salt marsh sediment microbial communities from the Plum Island Ecosystem LTER, Massachusetts, United States - Salt Marsh Sediment SW1601-210 ...
CAAAAAAGCAAATTATGAGTCTCCCCCGAACCCCCTCATTTCAACATAAACACTTATATTTGATTAATAAGTTGTCCAGTCTCACTAGACCATCTCACAACTATTCTTTAATTCAATTTTTAAACCTAAAAAAAAGACTATTAGTTTTGAAAATACTGAATGGGAATCATTTAAGAAAGATTGTGCTTTTTTAGAGGATGAATTTAGTTTGGATTTTCTGAGCAATACATTTGAAAAATGTGAAGAGACATATATCGACGAGAAAAAAAAATGGGACGATTGGAATCAGAGAAATAAAAAAAAGCTTGAAAATAAGAAATCTATATCTAAGAAGGATAAAGAAGATACTCAAGATGAAGAAAAAATAGAACCAAAATTAAGTATAAGTATTAATGGAAATTTGCTTGCCAGAAAAATCTCAGATAAAAGGAATTGGATAGAAAAGAAGGTAGAAGAATACAATAAACATGGAAATAATAATGAGTTAAGATTATTTTTAATTAGATGCAAAAAAGTTTTTGATTGTGCAAGTATTATATTTTTCAGGGAAAACCGTTTTTTATCATGCCTATTTGAAGGAAAAATTAACCAACATAGGAGTAGTTTTGAATCGACACGTTTGAAACTACCGATAGATAAAATCTTTGATACTGGATTGAATTTTTCAGTATTTGGTGAGGCTGGAGCAGGTAAAACGACTTGTTTGCAAATGTATACTATTTCTAAACAAAATGATTCAAATAGATTATATATTTATTTACCATTGTCAAGAGTAATTCAAAATTCTTACAGTTTTAATCCAAAAGATAAAAAATATGACAAATATTCTAGGCTTGAAATGGGAATAGCTAAATATCTTTCATATTCTGGGATATCAATCACTTTTGAACAATTTCAAATATTTATCAAATCAAAAAAAATAACACTATTACTAGATGGAATTGATGAAGCAATTAAAAAAGCCCCATGGCTTATTAATGAAATAAGTATGCTTTCAGAAAAATACATTGATAATATTCAATTAATTGTTACTTCACGTGCATCAGGTCCCTATCTTGATGAAATTCCTTTTATTACAATAACTCTTCTGCCATTTACAGATGAACAAAAGAATCATTTTATTGATAGCTGGTTTGGTCCTTTAAAAAAAATTGTTGCATCAGATATAAAAACACATTTTAGAAGAAATAAAGCATTAAGTGAATTAGTAAATAATCCTTTACTTACGACAATTCTTTGTGTCCTGGCAGAAAATTGTTTACCACTTCCAAATACTGAAATCAAACTATACAATGACAGATTAGATTTGTTGACTGGATATTATGATAATGTGAAGAATATTTCTAGATTAATTACACCTCCCGATACGCTTAAAACTTTAGCTCAAAAGCTAGCATTTTATTTACATTCAAACTCTAAGCGAGAAGAGGATTTATTTGAACTTGAAAAAATATCAGTTAGATTAATGCTTAATAAACTTAGACCAGAAGCCTCTCAAGATGCTCTAAAAGAACTCATTGACCCTTGTAATGTTCTTGTTCCTATGACTGATGATGGTAAATTTGGATTTGGGCATCTACGTTTCCAAGAACATCTTGCTGCTAAAGAAATAATCAATAACCGAGGTATTAGAATAACTCCAATGTTAAATCAAGGATGGTGGAGAAGTGTTCTTCTATTTTTTGCTAATATGAATGACGACTTACATTGGTTAATTCAAAGTCTAGGTCAAGAAAATGAAATCACAAGCATTAGAAAAGTCATATTACTTGATATGATTAATGTTAGACCTTTAAATGAGCGGAAAAAACTCGAATCTATACTAAAGAAATATTTATCACTTGAAGGGTGGAATTATCTTGATGAATAAAAATTCCATCAAAATTAAATTATAGATATTAAAACTTAAACAATATAAATTGAATTTACTTAGACATATAAAATGTCCAGCCCATAACACGGATCAATAAAACTAAATAAGGCGGCACATCTTGTTTCGCTGCATTTCTCCGGGTCTCGCATCTGGTTTTCCTCGTGCTAAAAGGATGATGGGTAGATGTGCCGCCAAAGGTATTTAGTGTTTTTTTTATCCCGGCTCTTTTGTAAATAACTGGTTATGTGAATTCGTCGACAGGCTCTTTAGAAGATAAGCTAACACTGCACTAATACCGGCAACTAAAACCGGCTTAATATGGATCCAGTCAAATGTTACCCCATTTCCAAGCATCTCAATAATTCCTGTTAAAATAGCCGTTAAGAATGCAATAAACAATCCATTGATAAGATCCCGAAAGTCAAGTGTAAATAATTTCGATTTCATAATCTTAATATTATTGATTAGTCTTGATTAGGCCCCCCTTATTAGGGTTGGGGTATTAATTTTCATCTTGCCTTCTCAAGCTCAACCTTAAGGTCGGTCCTTTCACCATCATTGATATTGACTGTAACAACTTTTTCATTATATCCCTCTTTCTTAATATTAACCTCGTATGTACCTGGATTCATATTACGGATATAAAATCCTCCCTTTTTGGCTGTCTTCTTGATGATAATTACTCCGTTTGATTTAAACTTAAAAACAACTCCTTTAATAGGCTTGCCAGATGAATAATCACTTACTTTGGCTATTAATGCTACAACTCCGGCATTTGTGTCAACCAGCGTTCTCACAGTTTTATACCCTTCGTAAAATTTTACCTCATCATATCTTATGATCCCAATTATAGCATCAATCTTCTTTAGTATTGAATCGGCAGTACCAAATAATAATTTTAATGTCTTGGTAGCTTCACGTCTTTCGGCTATGCTCACTCTTGGCTTAGTCAAAGAATTGTTATATGCTTCGATTGTATCTGAAAATTCTTTCTGAGTTTCAGCCGTAATTCCATAATTGGCCAGTGATTCAAGGATTGTCTCAATCTTTTTATAAAGTTTCTCAGAATAAGTCCTTAATTCAATATCTGTCATTCTGCCAACTTCGGAAATGCTGAAATTGACCTCATCCATCAGTTTTTTATCTTTTGTGACTTTTGCAAGTGCAAATACCTTCCCTGAATTTTCAGCAGTCAGGACAACAAGAGAATTTTTTATATCTCTTTTGTTTTTAGCAACACCGGTACGGATGTTTTCCTGTTGTTCATCAATTAGCTTAATGTTATTGATGGTATCCCTGAATTCAGTTAAGGTTGCCGTAAACTCAGGCAGCGCATTGGTCAGGTTTTCATTCTTTGCCAGGAAATCATCAACTGACAAATACATTTTTAGTCTGATTTCTTGTTTGTTTGTCATAACAGTTAAGTTTTAGTATTAATAAATGAGTTTCTTATTTGAAAGAAGAAGACAAAATGAACCTGGAAGAGCTATTAATATATCCAGTAATTCATCCAGCCTTCTATATTTACCATATATATTTTCCCAATGATAAACAGCACTTATGCATTGATAAGAAGTACTTATGCATTGAGAAGCATCACTTATCCATTGAGAAGCATAACTTATGTATTGAGAAGCATCACTTATGTATTGAGAAGCATCACTTATGTATTGATGACCTGACTTTCGCCATTGATATCCCGACTTCATCCATTGATAAGCAGACTTATTGTATTGATGAACAGAATTCACTTGTTGATAAGCAGAATTCGCCCTTTGATAAAATGAAAAGCCTAATTGAAAATTTGTAATATTACTTTGAGATTCAAAAAAGCTCTTTTGCTCATTTGAATTATAACAATGTGCGGGGAAATAATACCTTTTATACTTGTTTTTAATTGAATTCACGAGACATTTATATTATTCCACTACAAAAATATCCCTTTGATCAATACAGCGCAATACTCCAAAAGTAGTATTGAAATATTTTGTATTAAATTTTGCCGTTTAAATTAATGTTGTTTATTTTTATTCCACGATTGTGCTAAACCTGAATAGGGTTAATCGGTTTGAAAAGAAAAATTGCTGTGTTAACCTTCTGGTTTTTGATGATTTGCTGCGTTTCCGGATGAATATATCGTAAGTTCATTTATGTGCTGATAATTTAAATAATCAATATGTCTCACTAAACCAGATTTATTATGAAAAAATCATTGATCATTATTGTTACCGGTTATATTTTACTTTCGTTTACCGGTTGTTCTCCTGTTCAGTTCTACTCAGATGCTGAAATGACAAAAAAATCCGGCTTAAAGTATTATACTGTAAAGCCATATCTCCAGGTCGAAAGAGATATTGCCAGCAATAATATTGTTAAAGCAACTATCCTTTACCTTCCTGATCTTGAAAATCCACAGTATATAGCATTTAAAGACGGACTTGGTACAAAAGATTTTGATATAAAGCTGACAGACGGTTATGTAAGTACTATGGGGATTAAAACAGATCCACAGATAGCTGAAACAATCACATCATTAGGTAATATTATCTCAAAAACTGCAGATGCCGTTACAGATCTTTCAACACTTAAAGCAGTACAACCGACAGCTGCTTCATCTAAAGTCATCGAGCTATATGATATTATCATGACAAATGGAATAACTTCTGTAAAACGTATTGAAGTTAAATAACAGAGGCTTAATTCTGTATAACTCAAAAACCATATGTCATGGAATCAGAAATCAATAATAAAGCTCTTTCAGACAGAGAATTTGAGATTATGGAATTAGTCTCGATAGGGAAGCTTAACAAAGAAATTGCTGATGATCTGGATATTCAGACAACTACCATTAAAAAACATCTTCAAAACATCTTCCCGAAGCTGGGAGTACAAAACCGGACAGAAGCAAGTATAAAGTTTATGGAAATTACAGGCCGGCTTACATTAGTCAGCCAATGATATAAAATTTAACGACATAATCCACGTGCTAAAGAATAAAACCAATTACATGATAAATTGGAGGAATAAATATGAATTCATTATATGGAAAACTAATTCTTCAGGGGACAAATGAAACAGTCGGAACAGGTTCGCTTCCTCCGAGGCCCGATCTCAGGGATTATTCAACGGAACATAAAGAAGTTAAACCGTTTTTAGGTAAACTTGGGCTTGGAAAGCCGAAACATAAATCACCTGCTTCGGTTGATCTTCGTAAATGGTGTTCACCCATCGAAAACCAGGGTAATATAGGCTCTTGTACTGCACATGCAGCAGTCGGAATCGTTGAATATTATGAAAAAAGAGCATTCAACAAATACCTTAACGGCTCCCGGCTTTTCCTATACAAAACAACACGCAATCTCATGCAGGTTACAGGCGATGAAGGAGCCTGGCTAAGGTGTGCAATGGGTGCTCTTGCCCTTTGCGGAGTACCTCAGGAAAAGTATTGGCCATATATCACTGCCGATTTTGATATTGAACCCGATGCTTTTGTATATTCTGTAGCCGACAACTATGAAGCAGTAAAATATTACTGTCACGATCCCCAAGGAACAAAGGTCCCCTACCCTGATGTTCTGGAATCAGTCAAAAAGAACCTTGAAGCCGGAATCCCTTCCATGTTCGGATTCTGGGGATTTCCTTCGTATGATCAATCAGATGTTAAAGGGGGTATTCCCTATCCTTGTGACGGAGAGTCAGCCCAGTGGGGACATGCAGTTGTCGCAATCGGATATGATGATAACCTTAAAATCAAGAATCTTACCAGCAGTAAGATAACAACCGGAGCACTTCTTATCCGCAATTCCTGGGGAAAAGATTGGGGCGACAAAGGTTACGGCTGGCTCCCTTATAATTATGTTTTGAATAACCTTGCTTTGGATTTCTGGTCCCTGCTCAGCATGGTTTGGGTTGATTCAAAACAATTTGGAATTTAACTTTTACAGACTTGCATGATCTGCAGAACCTGCACGACTTAAAGATGGCATTCAATCTCTTATCCTTATCAGATTGCAACTCAGACATTGACTTTTACAATAGGGCAAGATAGAGAAATCTCTAAGATTCCTCGGAATGCCATCTTTTCTTTGATTCCTCGATTATATCTCTAATTATCAGAATATATTTAACTTATATATAATTTAATATATAATTTAATATATAATTTGATATATAACTTTGCTATTATCAATGCTGTTTTCGTTACCAAGTAAAAACTAATACAAAGAAAGCAAGCTTATACACAATCTTATTTTTTATTAATTCAAATATCTATCTAAGAATTTACATATTTAATCAATTCTGAATCTATTAAATGAAAAGGATTATCATTTGCATTATTATAAGTTTATTCTTCATTATCGGTGCATTGGAATCTAAACAATTCAAAAAGAATGCAGTTTTACGAGTGAAAAAACAATCTGAGATAGTTGAAAACTTAGGCAGAAAATACACACCGATTATTTTGAATCCATCACTACACATTCGAAATATGATAATATCACAATATCCTAATATAGCTGTTGACGCCAATGAAATCATTCAATTAAAAGGATATAATGTAACTAATGATGATGAGTTTAGAACTTTGATTTATTTTTTATACTTAGTAAATGATCACCAAAATATAGCAAGTGTCGTCAAATCATACAACTCTCCAAGGAGTATTATTCATTATATTGACATTATTTATTTATTACCTGCATTTTTATATGAGAGGATGGGGTTATCAGAACTATCAGCAATTAATTACAGAAGATACTTGAATCTCATTGTGGAATTATCAAAGAGAGAGAATTTATTTTATTATAGAGGGTCTCAACGTCGTTTAACAATTGCCAGAATAAAAAATGTTTTTATTAATCAAGCAATACCAAGCATAAGAGATGAGTATTATCAGTCTTCCTATTTCTCAACAGTTCTTAAAGAATTTTTTCCAAAGTATCACTTTTTTCTATATTACAAAGCTGAATCATATCTCCAAAGCCCCGAAATATCATATTTTGACTCGACATTTGATTCGAAAAATTTACTAAGATTTATTAAAAATTATGAAACTTCTAAAACTCCTTATGAACAATTCGAACTTTGTGCTGCTCAGTTAAGATGTGACATAGATACTTCAGATTTTTCAATTGATAATTATATAAGTGAATTACCTGACACTAATTATCTTAAATATCTTGCTTTGTTTATCAAGGCCCAATTGAATTCCCATACGAACTATTTAGAATCATTTTATGATCTACAATTAATATTGGCTTGCGATTCTTTGGCTGATGCAGAATTTATTAGAGACGATGCGTTATTATCTTCTGCTTTACTTTGCGTTGAAAACAATGATAATCAGTTGGCTGGCGTAATGATAAAAAGTTTGAGAGATAACTTTCGTGCAAAAGGTTATGATGCACCTCTATATGCAGAGAGCCTTTTTTCATCCTTTAATGAATTAACTGAGGACCTTACATGGTATTACTTCCATGCTGCAACATTCGATGATAAAGAATACGCAAATCAATTAAAAAAAGAATTAGAATTTAAAGGTATTAGAAGAATTGAGGTATGTCCAGATTACTTTAATGGAAATAAAATTAGATATAAAGTATTAATTGGACCTGGTCCCAAGGAACAAGTTCCTTTTATTGAAGGAGTATTAGATCCTCTATCATTGAATTACAAAAGGTATGAATTAGAAGTAAAATAATCATAAAATAATGATAAAAGCATATAAAAAATATTTAAAGGCATTTACAATAATTATCGCAACTATTGCAAGTTTTCTTGCAATTCTAAATATTCCATGGATACATCTTTATATTAAATTAGTCTTTATTTTAATTAAATATATTCTACCTGAAATAATAGTGATAAGTTTGATAATAACAATTATCGTATTTAGAAATAAAATCAGATTTCCAGTATTTAGAGCAAAGTATAGATTATTAAATTTTATAGCTTCATTATGTTTAATTATTACTTTCGTATTATTTTTACTATCACTGTTTCCACTCGAGTTCCAACGGGCGAGACTTCTTAAATATAAAATTGGTTTCGAGTTTCTTTCTGATCTAGAAAAAAAATCAAAGTATAAAGAAGCAGCATATTGGTCTAAAAAAATCATAGATTTTAACTTCTGGGAAATTCATACCGATAAATTTTTGCGAGAATCACAAAAATGTACAAATTATTATATTATTAAATCTCAGTTTCAAAAAAAATTTTTAAATGATGTTTCTACACACCCAAACCTTGTTATACTGGATCTTGCTATCTCTGGTAATTTTTTAGATCCTGGAAATAATCTATATAGTTCCACCATTGATAATATTAAAAACACTTGGTACAAAGAAAAAGAATTGTTGCAACAAACAAATAATGATGAATCTTCATATTCTGAAACGATAATACAATTTTCAAGAGAAAATAGATTTGTACATGCTTTTTTACATGGCAATCTCTTTGAACTTGAAAATGTTTTGAATTGGGATAAAGACAATTTGAAACATTTATTTAAGCAACAACCACGTGAAGAATTTATAAATAAAGTAACTTCAGCAAAATTGATAGAAAGTTGGTTCGATAAAAATAGATGGAATAATCCATTACAAGAAAGATCCGAAATTGAAAAAGCTAATTATTACGTGGAGACATTGGGATTTGAAAAAGCAAAAATTAAAATTGAAGAACTTTATCGTATGAATCAAATTTATTTGAATCCTTCATTATTATTCTATTTATTGGGAAATCAATTTTTTCAAAAAGATATTGAAAAAATGGAAAAATCATATAACATAAGTTTGTCATATTCAAATTACTTGGAGCCAGAAATAAACTCCAAAAGAAATAAAGTGTCAATTAGTCTTTATTGGAGGGGAAGTAATCTATTAGAACATGGCAAAATTGATGAAGCAATTCAAACACTTGAACAAGCTTACTTATTGAGTCCAACAAATTTTATGGTGATTGATATGTTGGCTGCCCTATATGAAAAAGAAAAAAAATATGCAAAACTTATTCAGTTATGCGAAAAAGCAAAATCAATATATAGAAATAATGTTTTGTTGTATTATTATTTAGGAGGAGCATATTTTAACACTGGGGAAAAGACAAAAGCACTTGAAACATACAATGAGGCTATTAATTCTAAAAGTACCAGTGATTATCTTTTTCCGATATATGCAACTGTTGGTTATATTACAAAAGAATTTAATCACGCCTTTAACTTATGTAAAGAATTACTGGAAAATGTTCCAGGGGATTATCAAACTTATATTGATGCTTGTAATGCTGGTACGTACATAATTAGTAAAATGTTTGATGAATTTCTTGAGAATAAGACACATAGCGATTTCGATACATATTTATATAAAAATAATATATTAACTATTGCCAATGAAATATTAAATTGGCTGAATACAGCAAAATCAATGGCAAATTCTCAAATGATTTCGACTGATATTGAACCTCGAATTAAAAAATTAAATGAGATTATTAATAAAATAGAAAATTAAAATATTACAGGTTTTAACCATCTCTTCGCAGTCAGGCACATTCCGCAAACCACACAAGCCCTCTCTATTGCATTTGTTTGCGTAAAGAGCCTTCCTGCCCGTCCCTGTTACCTAGCGAGACAGACAGTTAAAGTTGAGAAGATTGTTAGTAGGAGACTTAATAATACTGCTTTACCATGTCAATTTCGTTATCGAGACAGATTTAAAAATAAACCCTACAGCTAACACGGACAATATGGGTAAGTTGTTTGTCACACTTTTTGCTTCTGCTCCTGCACCCAAGACAAATTTGTAATGGTTGTTGCACCCGGGCACTCGCATCTACACGCAATTAAAATCCTGTACCGTGATAAATTTCTGGCTTCGATCAACATTGTACCGCGACACTGCGCCTGTGCCCGCCACCAAATTTGTAACCGGTGATAAGTTCGTGGCTCCGATCAAACTTGTACCGCGACACGCGTAATGCTCACAAAACTTTGTACCTGGACTGCAAAAAGTGCGCCATACCCTCCTTGCACCGTGACAGCTTTCTGGCCCCGAGTACTCGGGGTACCAGGACCCTGCCCGGATGCTGCGTCGGGTAACACAACCTCCCCATATTGCCGGGCCGTTATGTGCCATAAGACACCGCAGATATGAATGCTTCAGATTACAAATTTAAAAACACTTACGGTGACCAAACTCGAGCAGAATCCTATTC
>Ga0315543_1005331_pt1 | contig 10080 bp, 7 predicted proteins | sample SalMarSW160210MG_2_FD_203098 | JGI IMG/M metagenome (GOLD analysis project Ga0315543, IMG submission 203098) | Salt marsh sediment microbial communities from the Plum Island Ecosystem LTER, Massachusetts, United States - Salt Marsh Sediment SW1601-210 ...
TATTGCGTATTACGGCAATGATGGTGATCTGATCAAGGAACACAAGTCGGTGACTCTGAGGAACATAGGTCAGCATGGAAAGTTTGGTGTAGGTTACGGAAAAAGGGGGGAATTCATAGATGCGCAAATCCTCTCACCTGGGCACGTGTATACTGTTGAGGGCGAAGGATGTTCAGTATCAGATTCAGACCAATCTTTCATCTTTGCTGCCTTGCTCAATTCTTATGTGTTTCAGTTCGGGATTAACTCATATTGTGGACAACACAAGTATCCTGGCTATGTGAACATATTCCCTGTGCCAAGAAGTGCACTGGTCGATGGGGCAGGAATAGTTGAGTCTGTGAAAGCTATCCTTGAGTTAAAAAGGAATTGGCACGAAGGTGACGAAACCGATTTGGTTTTCTGTAGGCCTCATCTTGCCAGGCATACTGTCGGCACCCTCGCGCACTCATTAAAGCAACTGCGTGATGAATACGCCTGCGCTGAAGAGATAATAGCCGAGGAATGGAAAGAGATAAACATACAGTTTAAGAGTAGGTATCAGATCGGAGAACACGACTGGGCTAAGATAGTCAAATACAATGCGCGAATGCCAGCCGATCAACTTTGGCAAGAACCTGATGGAGCCCTGGATAGTCTTGACCATTTGCTGGTCTCTGACCTGCTGGCGTACTGTGTTGGAGTTGTATTGGGAAGATGGGATCTGAGAGTGGCACCAAAGGCTTCACTTTCACCACGATTTACAAACCCGGAACGACAGCCTCCAGCCTATCCACCTGCCACGCTGCTCAGTCCCAATGGTCTACCGTCCAAGCCAGGCTGCATCGTCAGCGAAGCCTGGCTGCGCGCCCGGCCCGACGCCATCACCCTGCCGCCGGAGGGCTCCTTCCAAGGCCCCGCCACCATCCCGGATTCGGAATACCCCATCCCCATCGCCTGGGACGGCATCCTGGTGGACGACCCCGGCCTGGGCGAGCACCCCGAACCCCACCCCAGCGACGTCGTGCGCCGCGTCCGCGAGGTGCTGGCCCTCCTGTGGCCCGACAACCACGACGCCATCGAGGTCGAGGCCTGCGAGATTTTGTCCGTTCGCGAACTGCGCGACTACTTCCGCAAGCCGTCCGGCTTTTTCGCCGACCACCTCAAGCGTTACTCCAAGAGCCGCCGCCAGGCTCCCATCTACTGGCCCCTCTCCACCCCCTCCGGCTCTTACACCCTCTGGCTCTACTACCACCGGTTCGACGACCAGATTCTCTACACCGGAGTCAACCGCTACGTCACGCCCAAGATCGAGCAGGTGGAGAGCCACATCGCCCGGCTGGAAGCCGGCCTGTCCCAGGCCATCGGCCGCGCCACCACCACCCTGCGCGACCAACTCGACGAAACCCGTGCCTTTCTGGCCGAACTGCGCGAGTTCCGCGAGGAACTGCTCCGCATCGCCGGTCTGCCCTACAAACCGGATCTGAACGACGGCGTCATCATCAACGCTGCCCCGCTGCACCGGTTGTTCCGTCTGCGCAAGTGGGCCAAAGACACCGAGGCCGTATGGAAAAAACTGGAGGCGGGCGAGTACGACTGGGCGCACCTGGCCTATACCCTCTGGCCGGACCGTGTACGCGAGGTCTGCAAGCGCGACCGCTCGATTGCCATCGCCCACGGGTTGGAGAAGTTGTGTGAAGTGCCGGAGAGAACGTCGAAGAAGAAAGGGAAAAGGCAGAAAAAGTGAGGAGTGGAGCATCCCCACTGCTGGCCGATAATCGCCTGCCCGCCGACGCCGCGTGGCTGTTCCCAGAATACGATTTTGATACGATGGACCTCGAACGTCACAAGAGTATCATCATCGAGCGGGTTCTGGAACGAGGCACGTGGGAACAACTTCGTTGGCTGTTCGTCACCTACGGTGAAACCAGCGTGGCCGAGTGGGTACGGCGGCACGGGTTTCGTTTGCTGTCCAGGCGCTCGTTTGCCCTATGGCGGCTGGCGCTAGGGATAGCGGATTACGTCGCGCCAGAGTGGGCCATACAGGCCAAAAGGATGGAGTTATGGTAGACTTCTACGAGCAGGTCACCACACCCGCCTGTCACCAGGCACTGAACTACCTGCGCCAGCAGCCCTTCATCGGCGGTTTTTACCTGGCCGGTGGAACGGCGCTGGCGCTGCAAATTGGGCATCGTGTCTCCACGGACCTGGACTGGTTCAGCGCCAGCCATCGTCTCCTCGCCCCCGAGCGTGAGGCGATTCGTCGGGCCCTTCAGGGGGCCTCAGGGCAGGCCCCGGACGATAGCGGGCAGTTCGTGGTCGCCTCGGAACAGGACGGTTTGATGTTCACGCGATTGTTTGGTTCAGACGTAAGCTTTATCCATCAACCATCCCCTGTTAGAGCCAACGGTCGCGTATCAGGGGATACAGCTTGCCTCGCCCACCGACATCGGGCTGATGAAACTCGCCGCCATCAACTCACGGGGCACACGCCGCGACTTCATTGACCTGTACAGTCTGCGAGAAATCGTGACACTGGACCGCTTGCTGGAACTGGCGGCCATCAAGTACGAGGACCGGCCTGGTTTTCTGCCCATCGCGGCTCGGGCGCTGGCCTACTTCGAGGATGCCGAGCCACAGCCTATGCCCCGGCTACTGACGCCGGTCAAGTGGGCGGATGTACGCGCCTACTGCGAAGCGGCCGCCCGCCAGTTGGCGCGCCGTTTGAGCGGATTGGAAGGTTGAATGTGAGATGAAAGTTTCCAAACACGTCCACAAACTGGTTGTTTCTAAACTGGACACCGCCCGCATCGTCGTCTGGTACGATGGCGAGCAGGCTTTCAGTGACTTTGTCCATGACTTCAGGGCCGCCAACTGCCGCGTCGTCTCCGCTGAGGAGTCCCGCCTGCGCGCCCGGCGCGAGGCCGAGGCGATCTATCGCCAGTTGAATGTGTCCGGTTCGCTCAAGGACTCGAGCGCCAATCTCCTCATCTATCTGCCCTTCAAACGCTCGACAGGCGATGCCCGCCAGCAAGATCCCTTCGAGGTCTTTGCGGTGGCCGGGGATACGTTCGGCGACAAAGAGTCGGAGCAACTGGCTTCCCTGGCCTACCAGGCGCTGCCCGACCTGGCCGAGCAGATCGAGCGGCTCTTCCGCGAAGGGCAACCGACCCTTCGGGGGGCCTCAGGGCAGGCACTGGCGATGCTCGACCGGTTGGAGCGCGGGGCCACCTACCCACTGACCAGACAGGCCCTCGGCACCCAGTCGGCCGTCGAGGTCACCGTCCAGTTGTTGGGCGATCCACAAGCGCCCCAAAAGATAGCCGACACGCCTGGCTGCGGTGAGGAAATCCTGCGGCTCCTGGCGGCCGAGTTGGGATTTGTGTCACCGGCGAACGTTCAGCAATGGAAACAACGCTGGGCACTGCTGGCGCGGTACGTGCTCTTCAGCGAGTTCGTCTTTGACCTGCCTGGCGAACTCCCTGCGGCGCTAGTCAACCTGCCCTGTGCCGACGAATCGTACCGCGACCGGATTTACGCGCTCGCCGAGCGGCTGCGCGGTACGGTCGGCACCCGCGATACCTACATTGACCTGGCCAACCACGTCGAACGAGAACTGGGGCTGCCGGCCCATTTCGCCGGCGTGGCGCGCCTGGGCCAGCGGGACACCTTTGCTTTTGAAGAGCGGCAATATCTGGCCGCGCTCGCCCAGGCATTGGAGGCCGATCAACTGGATGTCGCCCGCGAGATCATCGCTGGCCGGGCGAAGTCGGTCTGGCGGGGCGAGCCTGAACGGACGCAGGTATGGCGAGTGGCCGAGCGCTGCGTGGCCTTACTTGATGTAGCCAGGCGGGTCGAGCAGGTGTGGGAGCAAGAGGCAGGCCACGTGGATAAGATAGTCGCCGCCTACGCCCGCCAGGATGGCTGGAGCGATCTGGATCGCCACCAACGGCTGATGGAGCAGAGCATCGCCGAGTGCACCGAGTGTGAGGAACTGGAAGCCGTAACTGCCCGCTGCCGGGCGCGCTATCGGGAAATGATTGATGCCATCCAGCAGCGCTTCTTGGAAGCGGTGGAAAAGACCGGCTGGCCCCCCGAGACCGTTCTGCGCCAGACCCAGGTCTTTGACCAGTTCGTCGCCCCGGCGCTGGCCGCCCGCGAAAAGGTGGCCTATTTCCTGTCGGATGCGTTGCGCTTCGAGATGGGGCGCGATCTAGCCGGGGCGTTGGGCTCCCTGGGCGAAATGGACCTGCAACCAGTGGCGTCCACGCTCCCCACCATCACATTGGTGGGTATGGCCGCCCTTTTGCCTGGGGCGGATGGCGCGCTGACCATGCGCGAGGTGGGCGGCGACTTGATCCCCCACCTGGGCGAACGGTGTCTCAAAACCTCGGCCGACCGCATGAGGTTTCTTGCCGAAAAGTATGGTGATCGTTTCGTGGACGTCGAAATCAGCGCATTCCTCTCGCTGACGTCTGCGGCCAAACGTCAGGCCCGCCTCAAGAACGCTGACCTGGTGGTAGTGCGCGATTCGCGGATTGACCGTATGGGCGAGACCATCACCCTGCGCGAGGCACGCAAGTACATGACCGACCTGCTCGGCGACCTCAAGGCCGCAGCCACTCAACTGGTCCGCCTGGGTTACTGCTACATCGTCATCGCCACCGACCACGGCCACGTGCTCCTCCCGGAAGTGTTGCCGGGCGACGTCGTGACCGAGTCTCCCACCGGAGAGTGGCCTCTCAAGAAGCGGCGCAGCCTGCTGGGGCGGCAGGTCAAGGAAGGGATCGGTACCCGCGTCTTTAACGCGGCGCACGTCGGTGTCCAGGGCGATGCTACCGAACTGGTCGTACCAAATGGCTTTGGTCTCTACTCGGCTGGAAGCGGCTATTTTCACGGAGGCCTGAGCCTGCAAGAGTGCGTCTTGCCCTTGATCACCCTGCGGGCCAAAGGCCACCCGGCCGAACAGACGAGCCAGGAACTAGAGATTCACTATCGCAGCGACAAATTCACCAGTCGGGTGATTGGGCTCAGAGTCTGGTTCAACTCGCTGCTGGAGAAGAGCATCCGCGTTAGAATCGAACCCTTCGACGGTTCAGGCCCGTCTGCCCGCAAGGTGGGCGATGCTGCCGACTGCGATGCGCGCGACGAGGTCACACGCGAGGTCACCTTGATCGCCGGTCAAGACACCCCGGTGCCCGTGCTGCTCGACCCAGATTTCGACGGTGACCAGGTGGAGATCCGGGCCACCAACCCGGAGGCGCCGGTGGTTTGGGCGCGATTGACGCTGAAAAACAAGATGCTGGATTAGGTGAGAATATGCAAGCCGATGTGTTAGATCAAAAACTGACGCAAGTCTTCGCTGGCAAGGTCGTCCGCAAAGACCTGCTTCATCAAATCAAGGGTGGTGAGAACGTTCCCTCTTACGTGCTGGAGTATCTGCTGGGTAAGTACTGTGCCTCAGACGACCCGTCCGAGGTTGCCCTGGGTATCGAAGCGGTCAAGGACACGCTACACCGCAACTACTTTCGGCACGATGAGTCCAATAAAGCCCAATCGTTGGTCGAGCAACGTGGTCACCACCGCTTCATTGACCGTGTCCAGGTCCGTTACCTGCCCAGCGAAGTCAAACACTGGGCCGCGATGGACAACTTTGGCTACAGCCGTATCCACGTGCCAGAGGAGTACTACCGCCGCTACGACCGGTTGCTGGAGGGGGGCATCTGGGCTATCGTGGACCTGGAGTTTCACCCGCCCGAGATGGGCAAGCGGGAGAGCCCCTTCCACATCGCCGAATTGCGTCCCATCCAACTGGCGCGTTTCGATTTTGAAGAATTCAGCGCGGGCCGTGGTAACTTTACACGGGACGAGTGGCTGGATGTCTTGTTACGGACGACTGGCCTTGAGCCAGCGGTTTTGAAGCACCGCCTCAAGATGCTGCTCTTGACGCGGCTGATCCCCTTTGTCGAAAAGAACTATAACTTTGTCGAGTTGGGGCCGCGCGGCACCGGCAAATCCTACGCCTACAGCGAGATGTCGCCCTACTGCATTCTCATCTCGGGCGGCAAGGCCAGCGCGGCCAATCTGTTCTACAACAACGCTCGCCGCCAGGTCGGACTGGTGGGATACTGGGACGTGGTGGCCTTTGACGAAGTGGGAGGAATGAAGGCTGCCAACGTGGAGACCATCCAGATCATGAAAGACTACATGGCCAACGGGCGCTTTAGCCGAGGCATCACGCAGGTGATCGCCGATGCGTCACTGGTCTTTGTGGGCAACCTGAACCAGCCCGTCGAGACACTGGTGCAGAACAGCGCCACCGACCTTTTCCAGCCCCTACCACCCGACTTTGATCTGGCCGTGATTGACCGGCTGCATTTTTATCTGCCCGGCTGGGAGGTGCCCAAGACCTCGAAAGACATCCTGACCGTCCACTATGGTTTCGTGACCGACTATCTGGCCGAGGCCTTTCGCGCACTGCGCAAGCAAAACCTGTATGATGCCGTCGAACGGCACTATCGCTTTGGCTCGCACGTCGAAGGACGGGACGCTTCCGCCATCAGGCGGACAGTGGCCGGGTTGCTCAAACTGCTCCACCCGGACGGCGGTTACACCAAGGCTGAGTTGCAGGAATATCTGGAACTGGCAATGGAGGGCCGGCGCCGGGTAAAGGAACAACTCAAGAAACGGGGCTCCTTCGAGTTTTACAAGACCAGTTTCTCGTACATAGACGAAGAGGATGACACTGAGCGAACGGTCGGCGTGCCGGAGCAGGGTGGCACAGGCGCTATCCCCACCGATCCCCAACCGGCAGGGACTGTCTTCACCGCGGCAGCCGATACGGAAGCGCGGGTCGGACTATTCCGGCTGGAGGTCACCTTGACGGCGGGCACTGGCAAACTGCGCGTTCCGACCAGCCTCGACACGTCGCTCCGCGAGTCCCTCAACAGGGCCTTCGCCTACCTCCAGACCGTCAAAACCCGCCTCGGCATTGAGCCCCTGCTGGCACAGAAGGACATCTACGCCGAAGTCGTAGACCTTAGCGGCGGGCGCGTCGAATGTGCATGTGGGGTTGCCTTCTACGTAGCCATCATATCCGCGCTGCAAAACCGCCGTGTGCAGGGTGGCATCATCGTGATGGGCGACCTGACCATCCAGGGCAATATCAAGGGTGTCATCTCTTTGATGGAGCCCCTGGCCATCGCCATGGATAACGGCGCATTGCGGGCAGTGGTGCCGCTGTCCAACAAGTCTCAATTCGCCGGTCTGCCGGAAGACGTGGTGGAGAAGGTGGACCTGGTCTTCTATGGGGATGTAGAGCGGGCAGTGATGAAGGCATTGGAGACGTAGAGCAAGCCTGGCGTGGGAAAGTTGACGTTGGCGATCCACAACCGAAGGAAGAGAACGTATGAGTGACCGACAGACCCCCGCCATCACCGCCACAACTCACCCCCTCCCCATTTGACAGGCCTGAAACACGGCGGTATGAAAGACTGGAAAAACTACTCAGTGAACTCGAACAGCCACGTCGTCACCGAACACGCCAGGACCCTTTTGTGGAGGATTGGCCGACAGCGGAGAGGATGCCAAAAGATGCACCCAATTTGGAAGCCAAGGCGTTTTCAGTTGTCCACGTCACGTACAAATTCGAGCGGCCCACCGCCTCTGAGGCCCCCATCCCCATTGAGTTAGAGCCTCTGTTTGCCAGCGTGGAAGTGGCGGAAAATTGGCAACACCGCCCTTCCGTTGTACAATACCCCGCACAATGCCCACGCCTGTCATGCACCTGGCCCTGGCCGAGGAAATTCTGCGCAGGGATGCTCTCCCTCCCACCATCCGCCGCCTGCTGACCTGGCAGCGCGGCCCGTTCCTGCTGGGCCACACCGCGCCCGACGTCCAGACCGTCAGCGGGCAGACCCGCGACGAGACGCACTTCTACACCATCCCGCGCGCCTCTGATCGCCCGGCCTACGAGGCGTTGTTCGCAGCCCACCCGGTGCTCGCCCACGCGAAATCGCTCCCACCGGCGCAGGCCGCTTTCGTCGCCGGATATGCCGCTCACCTGCTGCTCGACGAACTGTGGCTCGACGACGTCTTCCTGCGCTACTTCTGGCAGGACTGGGACACCCGGCGAGATAAACCTCGGGCCGGAGTCTTGCGCGAGCGGCTGTTCCTGCACAACGTCCTGCGCACCTGGATGGATCGCCAGGATCAGCAGCGACTCAACGGCAGCGTAGCCACGGCGCTGCTAGAGGCCGAGCCCCGGGGCTGGCTGCCCTTCGTCGGCGACGATCACCTGCGAGCGTGGCGCGATTGGCTGGTGGGGCAAATCGGCGTGGGAGGCAGCGTGCAGACGGCTGAGATCTTCGCCCGGCGGATGGGCGTACCGGTGGCGGAGGTGGAGGCGGTGCTGCGGTCGCCACAGCAGATGGAGGAGCGCGTCTTCCGCCACATCCCACGGGCCGCGCTGCGAGCCTTTCACGATACGGGCTACGAGCGCAGTGTAGCATTGCTCGCACAGTACCTGAAGAGGCGCGGTAACCGCGCCCCTACCAACCATTGAGGAGGTCTACACGTGAACATCCTGGTCACCGGCGGCGCTGGCTATATCGGTAGTGTCGTCACTGAGGAACTGATCAATCAAGGCGACGGGGTCGTCGTCTTCGACAACCTGCACTACGGTCACCGGGTGGCCGTCCACCCCGAGGCTATCTTTGTCGAGGGGGACCTGGCCGACCGGGCCGCCGTCGAGTCCCTGTTCGACACCTACGACGTCGAGGCGGTGATGCACTTCGCCTCCTATACGCTGGTGGGCGAGTCTATGGAGCAGCCATTCAAATACATTGGAGACAACGTCACCAACGGGCTGAACCTCCTGCAGGAGGCGGTCGCCCACGGCGTGCGCCGCTTTATCCTCTCCTCCTCCGCCAGTCTCTTCGGCGACCCGGAGCGCGTGCCGATTGGCGAAGGGGAGCGCATCATCCCTGGCAGCCCCTACGGCGAGTCCAAGAACATCCTGGAGCGCATACTCCACTGGCTGGATCGTATCTATGGCTTCCGCTACGCGGCGTTGCGTTACTTCAACGCGGCCGGAGCCCCCCCCTCCGGCGAGCGAGGCGAGGACCACGACCCCGAGACGCATCTCATCCCGCGTGTCCTGCAGGTTGCGCTGGGCCAGCGGGACAAAATCGGTATCTACGGCGACGACTACCCCACCCGCGACGGCACCTGCGTGCGCGACTACATCCACGTGACCGACCTGGCCCAGGCCCACATCCTGGCCCTGCGGGCGCTCGACGAGGGCAGCCGGGCATACAACCTGGGCAACGGCCAGGGGTTCACCGTCAAAGAGGTCATTGAGACCTGCCGGGAGGTGACCGGCCACCCCATCCCGGCCGAGGTTGGCCCCCGTCGCCCCGGCGACCCGGCCGTGTTGGTCGCCAGCAGCGAGAAGATCCGGCGAGAACTGGGCTGGAAGCCGCAGTACCCCGGCCTGCGCACCATCGTAGAGCACGCCTGGAAGTGGCATCGCACGCACCCGCACGGATATGGGGATTGATGCGCGTCGCCATCAACGCCTGGTTCTGGGATAGCCCCACCACCGGCAGCGGGCAGTACACGCGGCGGCTGGTGGAGCACCTGGCTGCGGTCGCACCGGACCTGGAGATTGTGCTAATCGCGCCTGAGGGCTACTGGTTTCAGGTTTCACGTTTCACGTTTCACGTTTCACGCGGCACGCAACCTGAAACCTGGAACCTGAAACCTGAAACAGGCAGCCTGAGAAAGGTCTGGTTCGAGCAGGTCGCCTTCCCCCGCGCCTGCCGCTACTTGGAGGCCGACGTCGCCCACGTGCCATATTGGGCACCGCCGCTTCGTCCCTCCATCCCCACCGTCGTCACCATCCACGACCTGATCCCGCTGCTCCTGCGCGAGTACCGGCGCGGGCCACTGGTGCGGCTATACACCGCGCTGGTCAGCAAGACCGCGCAAAGCGCCGCGCTGGTGCTCACCGACTCGGAGGCTTCCCGGCGGGACATCGTCACGCACCTGGAGCTGCCAAAAGAGCGCGTGCGCGTCGTCTGCCTGGCCGCCGACAAACGC
>Ga0315543_1005332_pt1 | contig 10079 bp, 4 predicted proteins | sample SalMarSW160210MG_2_FD_203098 | JGI IMG/M metagenome (GOLD analysis project Ga0315543, IMG submission 203098) | Salt marsh sediment microbial communities from the Plum Island Ecosystem LTER, Massachusetts, United States - Salt Marsh Sediment SW1601-210 ...
TTCTTAACATGCCGGCAGTACCGGCCAAAAATCCGATATCAACCATGTCATCGGGGAGGTTTTGGACTTGTTTTTTTGCTTGTTTCTGTTATTGTAGCGACAACTGGTTTTTAGGTTTAGCAATGATTGTTTCAGGACATGGGATTTGACGGCATCTTTTTCTTAAAGGACAATCGGAGGTTCAAGTCTTGTCGAGCGAGATGCAACTCTGCGCGATTCAGAATTAAGTAGTTATGGAGACAATCGAATATGAAAGAATGTTATATTAACCGAGCAACAATATGGATGAGCATCTCTATCGTCCTGACCAGCTTCACTTATGCTTCTTATGCCGCTGAAGAATATCTGTCACCGACGGCATTAGTAGCTGATAGTCAGGGCGAGACAATCTATATTGCCGAGGCTACCGCCAAACAGATAGCTGTCTTTGATACGAAAACAGCGAAGGTAACAGCAACAATCAGCGTGCCGGCGGAGCCGACTGGCCTTGCACTAACAGTTGATGGAACGATTCTCTACGTCACCTGCGGCGGACAGAAAGGATGTGTCGGTCTCATAGATACGCGTAATGCCAAATTGCTCCGCACGTTGCCCGCCGGCCATACTCCCATAGCTCCCGTGCTCAGTCCGGACGGCAGATTTCTGTATATATGCAATCGTTTCGATAACAATATCCTGGTTATAAGCACCGAGGACGATAAGCAGCTCGCAAAGATTCCCGCCCTGCGTGAGCCGGTCGCCGCCGATATCACGCCCGATGGAAGCTGGCTCTACGTGGGCAACATGCTCCCATACGGCTCGGCCAGCGCCGATTCGGTTGCCTGCAATATTTCGGTCATAAACGCTAAGACGATGGCCTTCGAAATCGACATTGTCCTGCCGAATGGAAGTACGGGACTGCACGGCATTGTCGTTTCGCCGGACGGACGGTTTGTTTTTGCCTCGCATATTCTCGCCCGTTACACGGTTCCAACGACCCAACTGGAACGAGGATGGATAAATACGAATGCGGTCAGCATCATAGACGCCAGACGTAAGAGACTCATAGAAACGGTTCTTTTAGACGACGTGGATTATGGCGCCGCCAATCCGTGGGGCCTGGCCTGCACAAGCGACTCGAAATATCTTTGCGTGACCCATGCCGGGACACACGAGTTGAGCGTAATAGACATCGCCGCCATGATCGAGAAGATCAACAGCTACAATAAACGCATCGGCAGGCAGCCCGATAGCTTTAGCGGCGGCTCCTACAACGCAAACGGCTCCGGCAGCACAACCGCCTCGAACATTCCCAATGAACTGAGCTTCCTTTACGGCATTCGACAGCGTATCAAGCTGCCGGGCAAAGGCCTGCGAGCACTCACCATCATTGGTGACAAAGCTTATGTCGCCGAGTATTTCACCGACAGCTTGGCCATCGTGGATATAAACACCGAATCGAGATTCAAGACCACATCCATAGCCCTCGGCCCGAAGACCGATATGACAACCGAGCGAAAGGGCCAAATGCTGTTCAACGACGCCGGGCTTTGTTTCCAGGGCTGGCAGAGCTGTGCCAGTTGTCATCCTTCCGGTGCCCGGACCGATGCTCTGAATTGGGATCTGCTCAATGACGGCCTGGGAAATCCGAAGAATACCAAGAGCCTGCTGCTCGCGCATGAAACGCCGCCGGCGATGGTAACGGGTATTCGTGAAAACGGCGAGTCCGCTGTGCGAGCCGGAATCAGACACATCCAGTTTGCAGTACGCCCGGAAGAAGAAGCCGTAGCAATCGACGAGTATCTCAAGAGTCTCAAACCGGTCCCCAGCCCTCATCTTGTTGACGGTAAGCTCAGCGAATCGGCCAAGCGGGGGCAAAAAATATTCGACAAAGCAGGCTGCGCTTCATGCCATACAGGACCGCTGCACACCGATTTGAAGGCACACAACGTGGGTACCGGTGAAGACCTCGACAAGGATCGAAAGTTCGACACGCCGACACTCGTCGAGGTATGGCGGACCTCACCATATCTGTATGATGGGCGAGCCGCTACCATTGAAGAAGTGCTGACAACCTGCAATCAGAGCGATAAACACGGAGTGACATCGAATCTGACCGAAGCAGAAATAAAAGATCTGGCTGAGTTCATTCGGTCGCAATAGAACGTTCGAAAACAATAGCAGCATAAGGAGATCGTTAAAATGAGAAAAGGCATTCGTTTTTTAACGCTGGCCGTGCTTTTCGTATCGCTGGCTGCGATTGGCTGCTCGGTAAACCGTCAGACCGAAGCTGATGTTTCGACCGTCACGATTATCAGCCCATCGGACGCAACCACAGTCGAATGCTTAGCGGCACAAGAGGTTCGCCGCTATGTATATCTGCGAACGGGCAAGCTGCTGCCCATCGTTCACAGCGGCAAAAACCTGCCTTCGAAAACGTCTTTAATTATCGTAGGACAAAAAGACCGCCCCGCCATCAGAACAATAATAGATAAAAAGTCAAGCTGGCATCGTGTCGCGGGCATCTTGCCCGCGATTCGAGGGCGGGACGCCCTCGACACGGATCTGGAATCACAGCAATATTTGATTAAGACATTTGTGTCGCGGGTTTCCAGCCCGCGATTCGAGGGCGAGACGCCCTCGACACGGAAAGCCCTGCTGATTACAGGCGGCGATTCGATCGGAACGCTATATGCCGCCTACCGGTTCGCCGAGCATCTGGGCGTCCGTTTTTATATGCATGGCGACACTGTTCCCGATGAGCGTATCGCCCTGAAAATACCCAATCTGGATGAAAAAGGCAAACCACTGTTCGACATGCGGGGAATCCAGCCGTTCCACGATTTCCCCGAGGGACCGGACTGGTGGAATACAGACGATTATAAAGCTATTATTGCTCAACTGCCCAAACTGCGCATGAATTTCTTCGGGCTGCACACATACCCCCAGGGCGGCGTCGGCCCTGAGCCGACCGTCTGGATCGGCATGCCCGGAGACTTCAACGAAGACGGAACAGTAAAGTCCAGCTACCCATCAAGACATTTCACTACGGCGAACGTCACCGGGGCATGGGGCTATAAACCGGCAAAGACAAACGACTACAGTTTCGGCGCAGCGCAAATATTCGAACGCGACGACTACGGCCCGGACTATATGCGCGGCATGAATCCATGGACGCAGCTTGCCGGGGACAAAGCAAACGAACTATTCAACCGCATGGGCAACACGCTCAAAGAAACCTTCGGATATGCCCGCATCCTCGGCGTCAAAACCTGTGTCGGCACCGAAACGCCGCTCATTATTCCCGACGCCGTGAAAGAACGAATCAAAAGCATGGGCAAGAATCCGTCCGATCCGGCAGTCGTGCAGGAACTCTACGAGGGAATGTTCCGGAGAATCGCCAAAGCCTATCCGCTGGATTATTACTGGTTCTGGACGCCCGAAGGCTGGACATGGGGCAATCCAAAGGACGAAGAGATCGAAGCTACAGTGGCTGATTTTCGTGCCGCTATTGCCGCGGCAAAGCAAGTCAACGCCCCGTTTACATTAGCCACGTGCGGCTGGGTCCTGGGGCCGCCAAAAGACCGTGCGATGTTCGATAATTCACTGCCCAAAGAAATGCCGATGAGCTGCATAAACCGCAACGTCGGTTTCGCACCGGTCGAACCCGGCTTTGCCAATGTCACCGGCCGGCCCCAGTGGGCCATACCCTGGCTTGAAGACGACCCGGCATTGATAATCCCGCAGCTCTGGGCGGGCCGAATGCGGCGAGATGCGGCGGATGCTCTGGCTTACGGCTGCACGGGACTTATGGGCATCCACTGGCGAACGCGCATCCTCGGGCCGAATGTTTCAGCACTCGCTCACGCCGCATGGCAGCAGAAAGACTGGAATCCGGACTTCGGCAGAAAAATCGAACCTCCCAGGCCAAAGCTCTCAGAGGGCCGTGAAGGCGGCAATGTTGCTGGATTTCCAAATAACGCTATAGCCGATACTGAAAACGACCCGCTCTACCAGACGGTCATCTGGGACGTTAGAGCTTATCGCCTGAAGGTGCCGAACGGGACATACACTGTGACATTGAAATTCTGCGAGCCTCACTACACCGAGACCGGCAAGCGGGTATTCGCTGTCAACCTACAGGGCAAAAAAGTCATTGACCAGTTAGACGTTTTCGCCGAGGTCGGCCAGAACAGGGCGCTGGATTACACTTTTGAAGATGTCAAGACGGACAACGGCCTTTTGGAAATCGGTTTCGAGAGCCTGGTGGAATTTCCGTTCATCGCGGCTTTTATTGTACAGGGTCAGGGCATAACAAAAAAGATCAATTGCGGCGGTCCCGTTTATAAAGACTACGAGGCCGATATGCCCGCAACGACAACCGACAGCAGATCACGTGACCTGCCTGCAGACGATTTTTATGCCGACTGGACCCTGTCGCAGTTCGGACCGGAAGCAGCCGAACAAATCGCAGAATTATTCATCAGTCTCGATGGAGGACCATCGGCAACGGCTGAAGGACAGCAAAATACCAACCTGCCCCGGCCATCCACATGGATCGGCGGCCCCGGCGGCATCAGGCCGGATGAAAGAGATTGGGGGCAGGTAAGCAAAGAATACGAATTCATTGAGGATTTAGCCAACATGCGCCCGAATATAAAAGGGCACGGAAACCTCGAACGCTTCGACTACTGGCTGAACAACTTCAGCTATCTAAGGGCTGTCGGACGAGTCAACTGCACATGGGCGAGATTCAACGCAGCGATGAAAAGAGTCAAAGATGAAAAGGATCCACAGAGCAGTAAGCGTTTGGCACGTCGAATCGCCCTGCCGATACGAAAGGAGCTTGTCGCCCAGGTCGCCGATGTACACAAGTATCTGCTGGCAACCGTAAAGACAAACGGTTCGATGGGTAATGTTACAAATTGGCAGCAGCACGTAATACCGACCCTGCTTACCGAACCCGGCAAGGAACTGGCCAAACTTATGGGCGAAGAGCTGCCGGCCGACGCAATTTCTTCGGGCTCATACAACGGCCCGCTGCGATTGATTGTGCCGACCGTGCGAAGTAGTCTTTTAGCCGGCGAGGATTTGCAGCTTAAAGTAATTATTCTGGCAGCAGATACGCCCAAAGACGCAACGTTATATTTCCGGCAAATGGGCAAAGGCAGTTTTAAAAAGATTCCGCTTACACACATTGCCCGTAGTGTATATTCAGTACGGATTCCTACAGGTCAAATCGAAAACGACTTTGAGTATTATATCAAAGTAAACACAACCTATGGGCAAGAGAGCACCTTCCCCGCCACCGCAACGGACATCAACCAGACGGTTGTTATAATGAAGGAGAAGTGAGAATGAGCGAACAGGATTACACGCGTCGTAGTTTCTTGAAGACCATTGGACTTGGAGCGGCATGGCTGACTGTGTCGCGGGCTTCCAGCCCGCGATTCGAGGGCGGGACGCCCTCGACACAAACTAATGCCGCTCAACCGCGTTCAGGCGAAGCGACTGGAGAGAAACTCAATTTCGTTTTCATTCTTGTCGATGATTTGGGCTGGATGGATACCGGCTGCTACGGGAGCAGGTTTTACGAAACTCCGAACATTGACAGGCTCGCCGCCGATGGCATCCGGTTCACCGACGGCTACGCCGCTTGCGCGGTCTGCTCGCCGACACGGGCGGCAGTGATGACAGGGCGCTACCCGGCACGTCTCGGAGTGACCGACTGGATCCGATCGCGGTTCCAGGGCGGCGAAATTCCCGAGAACAAGAAGAATCCCACCGAATACGTCGCCGGCAAAGATAGAAAGCTTTTGTGCCCACCCAATGCGCTGTGGATGGAGCTTGAAGAGATTACTATCGCCGAGGCACTCAAACCCGCAGGTTATACTTCGTGCCACATCGGAAAATGGCATCTCGGCGCCGATGACTGGTATCCCGACAGGCAGGGATTCGATTTCAATATCGGCGGTTGCGACTTCGGCCAGCCGCCCAGCTATTTCGACCCCTATTCTCGAAAGCAACAGGGATCGATACCGACGCTAAGTCCGCGCCGTGACGGTGAGTACCTGACCGACCGCGAAGCGGATGAAGCGGTCAACTTTATTCGCAGCCATAAAGATAAGCCATTCTTTTTGTATATGGCTCATTACGCAGTCCACACACCAATCCAGGGCAAAGAAGATGTGATCGCAAAATACAAGGCCAAAGAGCCGACAAACCAGAATAATCCGACGTACGCCGCGATGATCCAGAGCGTTGACGATGCCGTGGGCAAAATCATCTCCGCGATCGACGAACTCGGCATAGCAGGAAAAACGATTGTTTTCTTCACCAGCGACAACGGGGGACTGATGGGCATAACCAGCAATACTCCACTGCGTGCCGGCAAGGGCTATCCGTATGAAGGTGGAATTCGTGAACCTCTGATCGTTCGCTGGCCGAAGGTAATAAAAGCCGGCACCGTCAGCGGCGAGCCGGTAACCAGCGTCGATTACTTCCCGAGCATTTGCGAGGCGGCAGGTGTTTCTCTGCCGCCGGATCGTGCCATCGACGGCGTCTCGCTTCTGGGGCATCTAAAATCCAGCGGCGCCGATAAGCTGAATCGCGAAGCGATATTCTGGCACTTCCCACACTATCGCGGCAAGATCCTACCTTACAGCATCATTCGAGCGGGCGACTGGAAGCTCATCAAACGATACGAGGGCAAGACTTTCGAACTGTTCGATCTGAAAGCCGACCTGTCGGAGGAGACCGACCTTTCGGAAAAGATGCCGGAGAAGGTAAAGGAACTCGACGCGAAATTGACTGATTGGCTCCGGGCAACAAATGCCAAGCTGCCCAGGCCGAATTTATCGCCGGGCGTTACGTAGGGTTGCCCCTGCAATCTCCAATATAGACCAAGATATAAAATTGGAAAGGAGAGCAAATCCGATGAGAACACATAACCGGCGGGATTTCCTGAAAGTGATTGGACTCGGTCCGGCTGATTACTGAATACTTCTGCAAGGCCGGCTACTTCAAGGCTAATGTCAAGACCGCCGCCCCGGGTGTATCCGGCTCAGGTAAGACGGATTTCAACCTCAAGTTCAAGAACGCCTTTGACGGCAGCGACTGGAACCGGCGCAAAACCAGCCAGCCTTTCTTCGCTCAAATGTCTATCAGCATGATCCACCGGGGCCGGCAATATTTTTAAGAATCGAAACATATTGCAGCAGCAGAAGGTTTGCGCCCTGTCTTAACCGCCCATCAGAATTTAGAACAACGTTACTCCGATTTTTTTGTCCCGCCAGTCAGCAACAAAGGACTTCATCTCCTCCAGCAGCGCTTTTAACTGCTCGGTGTTTTCAAGCAGATTTTCATAAAAGGTTCCATCATTGATAAGCCTGGCGGCGCTGCCCTGGCCGTTATTGACTTTCTCCAAAACCAGCCGAAGTTCCCCCATAGTCTTGCTCAGTTGCTCGCTCGTATCGACCATCGCGGCAATGAGTTGTTCTGTTTTGGAATCGACACTTTTCAGAGTCGATGTCCCGGCGGCGGCGAATTTCTGGATTTCTTCGCTTGTATCGACAACGGCAGTGACAGCTTCTTCTATTTTTGTGTCGGCCTTTTCCAGAGTTGTAGTCCCCGCGGTGGCAAGCTTCTCGAATTCTTCCAACGTATCCCTGGCCTGCTCCGTCGCTTTAGCGAGATTGGCCAGCGTTTTCTTGACGTTCGCTTTGCTGTCTTTGTCGCCCATGATATCATTGGCGTTGGCAATGAGATTTCCAAGGCCCTCGATCAATCCATCGAGTTTTTTCTGGCTTTCTTCCGGGAAGAACTCGCTTGTCATGCCGGTGGAGCCCTGAAGGGGTATTTTGTCCACCAGGTATTGTGTTTCCGGCCGGTTCGGATCCAGCGGAACCAGAGGCATACCGGGGTGCTGTTTGAGCTCGATATAACTGCTGCCCAATCCCCGTGTCATCAATTTTACCTCAACGTTGGAGGGAATGGTCACATACCTCTTGTCGATGCTGAGAACAACCACAGTTTGATAATACTCCAAACCCGTCTCAAAATCCTTACGTACCTCCGGAGCCATAACACTTGTGACTCTCCCAATCTGATAGCCGCAAAAGCGCACGGGCGTATCCTTCTGCACTCCCGTCGCCGTTGGGAACTGAACGAAAACTTCAAAAGAATCGAGCTTGGTAACAATGCCTGGCAAATCACCGAACTTCAATATCAGCCAGCCAAGCGCACATACACCCAATATCACAAAAAGGCCCACAACAATATTGTGCTTTCTCTGGGAGGTTTCGTAGTCACTCACAAATTATCTCCTTTTAATTCGCCGCGGCCTTCCATAAACAATTCCCTTATGGCACGCAAAGGATAGCCGCTTTTATTAAGTTTCTTTATAATTTTAATCCTCTCGATACACTTCTGGTCAAACATCCGTCGCCCACTCGGCGTAACCTCCGTAGGCTCCAGCAGCCCGACCATAAGATAATATTGCAGAGATTGACGGGAAACGCCAGCTTTTTTTGCGGCTGTACCTATCGGAGCTAATTTGCTTTTCTCACTCAACGGTTATCCCTGTAAAGCTGAAAAATAACAAAAACATAATATAGAGAAAATCCGATGACCAGAATTTATACAGGATTATACTGATTCGATTATCAATTGACCAGAAGTTTCTACTCGCCGGGCGAAGGAACCGAATTAGTCCAGTTTTCAGGATCGTTGCCGTAGTCGGTTGGGACCTTTCGCGTTAAAGCCATTCCGTCGCCGTCCGCTTCGGTCGGCCAGAGATCAACACCACCCGGACAATTCTCCTGGTGGGAGCCGTCGCTGTAATTGACTCTGTCGATACGGATGTATTGGCGCACGCCCCCTTTATCCACGTCGCCGGGCATTCCGAGCTCCAGGCTTTCGCCGGCGTTGCTCAGGTTGCCGTCATAAGGGCCGAGAATGATGCCGGCAGGCACTGCCGGGTATCGCCAGGAAAATGCCGCCGGCTTTTTGACTATCAATAGATATCCCCCGGCACTGATTGTCACCGGCGCATCGGACGGAAAAGTAAAATCGACGCCGTCGGTGAACTTCCACGGCTCGGCTGTCTCGTAGTCGTATAGCGTTACCGGCTCGGCGCTGATGTTGTGCAATTCGACGTATTCATATTGGTCGTTGGTATAAGAGCCGCCATCTGGCCAGTCGGGATTGTACATTATCTCGCTGATGACTATTGGGCCAACCTTCGGATAGGCATTTGCAGAGCCGGGTGTGTTTTCGTACATCGCCACGAAGTTGTAATTATCAGTGCTCGCCTTATAGTAACGCCCGAAAGATACGCCGGTTTCAGAAGCGCCGAAATCCTCCACTGTGCGATAGCCTGTCAATACGCTGTTTTTTGTTGAGCTCAGGTATAAACGTTCGCCGTTTTCGCTCATGGCAAACGGTTCATTAGCACCCGGGTCGTTCGCGTTGCCGAAGTTCAGGTCTTCGTATAAAACGAGGTAACCGTTCGGGCCAATAGTGGTTCCATTGGCAATTTTGTATTTGAAAAGGTTATCGTTGCTGTCACTTAGGAACCAGCCGCCAATGTCAATCGCAGTGGCGGTAGTATTGTGCAATTCGATCCAGTCCGAAGCCTCAGCGTGTGAATGGGCAAGGACCTCGTTAATCACGATGGCACCCGGTTCGGGGATTATGCCGCTGTCATCGGAGCCCGGCGAGCCGCCCGCGTAAGCACTCGGACGCCAGGAGTCTTTTTGACCCCAACTGCTCAAATCGGGATTCGCAGCATCTATTATCGTCAGCGAAAAATCTTCGCCGTCGGTAATGGAGCGCCAGCCATCTTCGTAGCGAAAATCCAGAATCGTCCGGCCGATTGCATCGGCCAGCGTGATTCTTTCGCCGGCATTGTTCAGCTTGCCGGAATATTGGCCCGCGATATTGATATTTGTGTCGTATCGTGCTTCGAAGATATTGCGGTCCTGAACGACGACTACATATTCACCTGCTGCAAGCTCGGTGCTCGGGAAGGTAAAATCTATGCCGTTTGTGAATCTTACCAGATTCAGATTTATTGTTTCAGCACCGATATTCTTTAGCTC
>Ga0315543_1005333_pt1 | contig 10077 bp, 4 predicted proteins | sample SalMarSW160210MG_2_FD_203098 | JGI IMG/M metagenome (GOLD analysis project Ga0315543, IMG submission 203098) | Salt marsh sediment microbial communities from the Plum Island Ecosystem LTER, Massachusetts, United States - Salt Marsh Sediment SW1601-210 ...
AAACTTGGCCTTCTGCGCCTTTTCCTTCACGTACGACTTGACCACCCGGATACCGGAGAAACAGGCTTCCATGACATCGTTAAAGGCCGAAATGCGACTCTGTAGATGGTCATACCGTTTGTCTAAAAGGGTCGAACTTCTGAAGAATATCAGAATCAAAATCGGCAGTGGCCCGGCCGACCAGAGCGTCAGCATTGGGTCAATCATCGCCATCATCACAAGGGTAAACGCCACCGTTATCAGCGCTTCGTACAGTCGGAATATCCCGGAACAGGCAAACCATGATAACTTTTCGGCCACATCGTCGGTCATACGCGTTACCAAATCGCCGGTGTGGAATTTGTTGAAAAAGTCCGGACCTTTGTGTGTGATGCCGTCAAAGGCATCCTGTCTAAACAGCCACTCCAGCCGCAGGTTCATCCACGCCCGGTGCGACTGCACAAAGGCATACAACACGGCGGCAATGAAGCCGATCCCGATAAGCGCCAGCATGAGGGTAGCTGGGGTCGAAAGCCCCAACTGGCTCCCCACGTTATCCAGCCAGAGAGCGGCGGTGTTTGCCGGAACTTTGCCGGTCTCGACATAGTCGACAGCAAATTGAATAAGCCGCGGAATCAATACTGCAAACGCTGCCTGAATCGGCGTGAAAACCAGAAGCACCGCTATGACATACGGATACTTACGGTAGTATTTCCAGAGCCATTTGATCTTATCATGCATTAGCAACCACTCCGTTATCTGTTTTGAACTGAAGATGGAACAGCTTAGCGTAGTAACCGTCCTTCAAAATCAGTTGCGCGTGCGTTCCCCGCTCAATAATCTCCCCGTTGCGGATGACAAGTATCTCATCGACGTCGAGAATCGTCGACAGACGGTGGGCTATTATCAATGAGGTCCGCTTGGCCATCAACTTTTTTAACGAGGCTTGAATCGTCCGCTCTGTTTCCGGATCAACTGAACTGGTCGCCTCATCTAAGATCAACATATCCGGGTTAATCACCAACGCCCGTGCAAACGACAACAACTGTCGTTCACCTCGGCTGAAATTGGCTCCCTTCTCGGAAACTTCGGTCCGGTAGCCGTTCGGCAGCTTCTGGATAAAGCGGTCGGCTTCCACCGTCTGGGCGGCGGCGAGAATCTTCTCATCGCTAATAGCCTCCGATTCCAGACCGAGGTTCGCGTGCACGTCGCCCGGGAACAGCAAAATATCCTGAAGCACCAGGGCGAACCGTCGGCGCAGCTCGGCTTTCGGGACGTCGCGAATATCGATTCCGTCAACGGTGATACGGCCTTGCTGTGGGTCGTAAAACCGTAGCAGGAGGGAAATCACGGTTGTTTTCCCGCCGCCGGTGACACCTGCCAGAGCCACTCGTTTGCCGACCGGGATATCAAAAGTAACATCCTTTAGAGCATAATTACCGTCATTGGTATAGGAAAACCAGACATGCTCAAAACGAATACTCTTTTCGAGCTCATGCCAATGAACCGGTCTGACCGGGTCCGGCAACTTCCGTTCTTCAGACAGCAGGGCAAATATCCGTTTGGCGCCGGCGATAGCTTTCTGAATCGTGGATAACTGTTCCGAGACGCGCCAGAGCGGTTCAAACGACCGCCAAATCAGAATGATAAACAAGCTGATCGTGCCGACAGTAAGCGCTCCCGATTTTACCCAAAGCATACCAAAGAACAACACCGAACCGATCATAACCGGCTCAAAGAAAAAGATGGTGTTGAAAAAGAGAACTACCGCAATATTCACATATCTGTCCTCTACAAACTTCAGTTCGTTGGCGTAGTTGACCCGTTGGCGCACGTAGGCGCCGCGGTGGAAAATCTGGACAATTGACATACTGTGTAAAAACTCAGTTATCGTCGCTGTCAGTTCCGCCATTTTCTTACGGACTTCCAAAAAGCGCGGGGTGGTTTTCCGTTCGAAGATGTAGATCAGCAGTCCGACACACGGCATGACCATAAGGAGTATTAATGTCAGCCGCCAACTGTAATAAAACATCACGGCGTAAATCCCCACTATCAACAGCAGGTCTCCAACCAGCAATACCACGGTGTTGGTGAACAGCATCCGCAGGGCTTCGGTATCCGACTCGATCCGGGCCATCAGGCGTCCGACCGGATTGCGGTCAAAGAATGAGATGTCTAAAGACAAGATATGGTCAAACAGCTTGCGCTTCAGGTCGACCATGACACCCTGCCCGATTGTTTCCAACTTAATTCTCTGGACGTACTGCAGCGCTAACGCAACCGCCTGAATGAGGCCAATTCCCAGCGTCGTAACTAATAGGCCCTTAAAGTCGCGGTTTGCAAGGTCCACATCCAGCGCCCGCTTCAGCAGAATCGGCCAGTACAGCGATAGCAGGGTGGCGCCTGCCAGAAAGAGAAAGCATACCAGCAGTGGCCGGGTATGGGGTTTCAAAAACGGAAGCAACTTGGCAAAGGCTTTCCGTGACCTGATGGTCTTTTCCTGAGGGCTGATTTGTTCGTTTTCGTAAAACTCGCTACTCATTTTACTGCCTTTGACTGTTTCAATTACGTATCCTTTCCGCAAACGATTCGGGCGGCTAATAAAAAAAACCCGCCGAACCTTAATCAGTTGCGGCGGGTGAAATCTACGTTACTTCTACTCTACGAACTGGGTACACCTCTCCCGCCGCGGAATACGCTAAGACGCACATTAATGCAGATAATCAGAATCATCCTTTCTGTTTCTCCTTAATTCCGCTACGGTTGAAGCTTACACTAAATTTTTATCTACTCTGTTTGAGCTTTATAAGCAGATTATATATAATTATTGATCGGATGTCAAAGAAAAAAATTGATTTCAGCCCAATATTTTCTGCATGTATTTTCTGGGATAATTATCCCAATCGGATAGTTTTGTTGGTTTTTGCTTGTAGAATGATTGTCGGGTTTTTCGTCCGCCCAAGGCAAGATCAAACCCGACCTACCATGTCTGGTCCCATAAGAATTGACACCCGTTCTCTTTGACAATACCTTCTCCCCTATGCCATCTGATATCTCACCAATCCGAGCGCTGTGGAAAAGGTTTTTCAATCTTGTTGCCTATCATCCCGCCCTGACACTTCTCGTTTTGGCCGGTATCTTTCTGTTGCTCGGATGGGGGCAGGACGGTATCAACTTGGATTCCACCACTTATTCAGTCATCGCCCGCAACATGGCCGTACAGTGACACTGGTTTAATCCCACCTACACCGCTCATTATCATACCAACTTCGCCGAGCATCCCCCGCTGGTAATGTGGATGCAGGGGATTATTTTCCTGCTGTTAGGTGTCAACGACAGCACCGCCAGACTGTTTGGCGCTCTTTGCACAGCAGGCTGCGTGGTAGTTGTCTATTTGTTGGGGAAAGAAGTCGGTAGGCGAGGTCTGGGGTTCCTCAGCGGCCTAGCACTTTTGTTGACATACAACTTTATGCAAATCGGCAACTCGACCTTGCTTGATGTGCCGATGACCTTCTTTATCCTCGTTACGCTCTGGGGGCTGGCACGGTTGCACAACGGCAGCAACAAGCTGTATTTATATTTGATTGTCGGGGCAGCTCTGGGATTGTCGTTTTTGAGTAAGGGTGTGGTGTCGGGGCCGATCTGGATCGCCCTTGCAATCACGGTCTTACTCTGGCATCGAGAATGGATGAAGTCTGGGTGGTTCTGGCTCATACCAACTATCGCCATAGGGCTGATCCTGGCGCATCTACTTCTGGATTATCTATCCACCGGCGGTCATTTTACCCGCCACTATTTTCTCACTCAGGTCTGGCGGCGTTTTGCCAAAGGCGGCCCGGAAATTCACACCGACTGGTATGAGTTCAGCTACCGGTTTGCCAAGTTGTACCTCCCCTTTGTCTTGTTGCTGCCCTTTGGCGTATATTTCACTGTCAGACGGAAAATAACCGTTCTGTATCCGGCCATGATTACTTTGCTTTTCTATTTTCTGCTCTATTCCTCTGCCGCCAAGCTCTACTATCATTATTTCTCCCCAGCTTATGCTCTCGCGGCGCCTTTTGTCGCTTTGCCGCTTATGGGAATATTGAAAGACAAGTTCGTTCGTAGCCTTCAGGTTTGGTTTTGTGTCCTCTGGGTTCTGCTGGCCGTGGGCATAACCGTGGCAGGCGTACGAATACACCATATCCGCTGCCCGGAGATTTATACGTTGAAAGAGCAAATGCTCGAGCTTCTCGACAGTCATCCTTATCGTCAAGGCCTGACAGTCGGTCCGGGGGAACCGGATTGGGACTATGTTGCCAAGTCAGCCTGGTATTGGCGCTCGGACATCAGGCAGGTGGCAAGCTTTGAGGAGGCCGCAAAGCTGTTAAGAACCGACAACCGCTATGCCTATATCATGGTTTCCTCATCTGATCGTCTGCCCAATGAAGTCAGGGCCTCTTACCAGTTCCGTGTTTACGCCGAAAACGACAGGGTGGTGGTGTACGTGCCCCCAAAAGATGATCAACCGTAGATTGCGGCCTTTCCTCCGGTAAAGACAACTTCTCTCGATATGCAGTAGAAAAATGTAGGGGTTCAACATATTAAACCCCTGCATAGCAACTCCTGATAAACGCTTTTAGAGAAAATTAAACATTTTTGGGGAAGAAAAACCCATTCAGGTTGTAATCCCCACTGAAAGAACCAATAACCGTTAACTTAGGAGGTGGATTATGCGCACCAGAACCTTAATTCCGCTGCTGCTGGCTGTGGCCCTTATCGTCTTCAGTGCCCTCCTCTGGGCGGGATCAACCGGTCAAATCAAAGGCACCGTCATTGACAAGGAGACCGGTCAGCCGGTGATCGGCGCCTTGGTTATGATCTCGGGAACGGCCCAGGGAACTATAACGGACGTGAACGGCGAATTTGTTATTTCGCAGCTTCAGCCCGGCGTCTACAGCCTTGAGATTACACACGTCAATTACGAGACCGTTGAGGTAGCCTATGTAAATGTCACTTCCGGCCTGGCGGCTGAGGTGTCCGTTTCTCTACAAAAGAAAGCTGATGTCTCAGAACCAAAAATGATCATTATGGAGGAAAAGAGTGCTGCCGTGGACGCGTGTCTGGCCACACAGCCTAATATTGCCCTGTTCCAACCCCAGGCAAAGAAACGTGGTCGTGGCGAAGGAGGCATCGGTTTCCCGCCGGCACATGGAGGCACCTCCATCGTCAACGGGGAACCGTTTGACGCCATGTTTTTTAAGCACTACGGCGTCAATCCGTTTGTCGACACCGAGGATGACCATCTTTCTACGTTCGCTATCGACGTGGACGATGCTTCCTATGTTATGACTCGTTCGTATCTCGATCGCGGTTATCTACCGCCTGATGAGGCGGTCCGAACTGAGGAGTTTGTCAATCACTTCAAGTATAACTATGAAGTGCCGCATGAAACACCGTTCCGGGTCTATCTCGAAGGCGCGCCGTCCAAGTTTGGACAGAACTGCCAGCTTCTCAAAATCGGCATCAAGGGTAAGAAGATTCAGGCTGAGAATAGAAAGCCGGCCAACCTGGTGTTTGTCATTGATGTTTCCGGTTCGATGGCTCGTGAAGACCGACTTATGCTGGTCAAAAAGGCGCTGCGGCTTCTGGTTGATGAGCTGACGCCTAATGATAAGGTTGGCATCGTAATCTATGGTTCCCGGGGCCGTGTCGTGCTGGAACCGACCTCAATTGAGCGTGAAAATGGGATTGTAGCAGCTATCGAGCAACTTTGTCCCGGCGGCTCCACCAATGCAGAGGAAGGGCTTCGTCTAGGATATGATATGGCTCAGCAGCACTTTGAGAAGGGTAAGATCAATCGGATTATCCTATGCTCGGACGGCGTGGCCAATGTCGGACGCACTTCGGCGGAAGATTTTCTCAAGTGGATCAAAAAGCACGCAGATCAGGGGATTACGCTCACCACTGTCGGCTTCGGCATGGGCAACTTCAATGACATCCTGATGGAGAAGCTCGGCGACAAAGGTAACGGTCACTATGCCTATGTTGACAATCTGCCGGAGGCGCGACGCATCTTCGTGGAGAACCTGACCGGCACACTGCAGGTGATTGCCCGCGACGTAAAGATTCAGGTCGATTTCAATCCGGAGGTTGTACGCAGCTACCGGCTGCTTGGCTATGAAAACCGCGACGTCGACGACGATAAGTTCCGCGATGACAAGGAAGATGGCGGCGAGATCGGTTCCGGACACGAAGTCACTGCGCTGTATGAAATCAAGCTGCACAATGAAGCATCATCATCGAATGTGGGAACAATTTATATCCGATACAAGGACCCTGATTCTGATAAAGTGACTGAGATCAGCAGATCAATAGCACTCAGCAACTTCAACAAGGAATTCGACAATGCTTCGGTAGAGTTCAAACTGGCTGCCGCTGCGGCTGAGTTTGCTGAGATCCTGCGCAAATCCTACTGGGCGAAAGGTTCAGAGCTGAATGACGTGCTCACCGTTGTTAAGGGAATCTCGACCCAAACTGATTCCCCGGACGTGATCGAGCTGCTGAGTCTGGTCTCAAAAGCTCAGCAGTATGAAAAACAGCTTGCTGAGAACAAGTTGTAAGGCAGTAGGCAGCAAAGCAGGTCTCTCCGAGACCTGCTTCTATTTTAAGACATTTTCGTCGAAACCGCGGGGAGGGTGTGACAAAAGAATGATCTTTGATTGCACAAGCTCCCGAATTCGTCATTGCGAGGAGCGAAGCGACGTGGCAATCTCTTGTTTCCAATACTGATGCACAATTGAGATCGCCACGCTCCCTCCGGTCGCTCGCGATGACGGTGGACTTATGGCACAGCCTCACAGGGATTTCTACCTACGAACTAAGACTTGCGCTGAGGTATATTAATATGTTTTCTTACCGGTATGGCTGAAAACTGTCTCTATTTCGGTGACAACCTCGATATCCTTCGTCATTACATAAAAGACGAAACAGTTGATCTCATTTACCTTGATCCCCCATTCAATTCCAATCGCGCCTACAATGTGATCTTTCAAGATAAAACAGGCAAGAAAGCTGCGGCCCAGATTCAAGCTTTTGAGGATACCTGGTGGTGGAGCGACGAAACACAGGCGGCCTACGATGAGATGTTAAGCGGTAGCTACCCTGTGCAATTAAAGGAAATGCTTCGTGCGTTCCGTGAGTTCATGGGGCCGACAGAAATGATGGCCTACCTTACGATGATGGCCATCAGATTATTCGAACTGCACCGGGTGCTCAAACCAACCGGTTCGCTCTATCTTCACTGCGATCCGACGGCCGGTCATTATCTTAAGATACTCTTGGATCAAGTTTTCGGTCTTAAATCTCTCAAAAACGAGATTATTTGGAAGCGCTCACAACCGAAAGGTCACGCATATACTCGGTTTCCCAGTTCACATGACATACTTTTCTGCTATGCAAAAGGGAAAACAAGCAATTTCGAGACACAGTTCAGAGAACACGATCCTGAGTACATTAAGAAGTTCTACAAGTACGTTGAGGAAGGCACAGGTCGTCGTTACAGACTGGGCGATCTGACAAACCCAAATAAGGACAGGCCGCATCTTACATACGAGTTCCCGCCGAAAAGTGGCACCGTCCGTGTATGGCGATGGACCAAAGACCGCATGATGAAGGCCTGGAAAGAGGGCCGAGTGGTGGTCCCCAAAAAAGGAAAGGTGGTTGCTTATAAGCGATACTTGGATGAAATGGAAGGTGCTATTGTTACAGATATCTGGGATGACATTGAGCATCTGCATGGTGCGCACGCTGAGACTCTGGGATACCCCACCCAGAAGCCTCTGGCTCTACTTGAAAGGATTATTCAAGCCTCATCTAATGAAGGCGATTTAGTTTTAGACCCCTTCTGCGGCTGCGGAACAACCATTGCGGCAGCAGAAAAGCTGAGTCGCAAATGGATTGGGATTGACATTACCTTTCTTGCGGTCGCCCTGATCAAGAAGCGAATCTTTGAGCACTTCCCTGACTGCAAGTTTGAGATAGTCGGTGAGCCAAAGTCGACGGACGACGCTAAGGCGTTATTCAAACAGTCGCCATTTCAATTCGAAAGCTGGGCGGTGTCATTTCTGGGAGGTCAGCCGTATAAAAGCAGCGGTGGAGGCGACACGGGCATAGACGGCTTCCTGTACTTCCAGGACTACAAGAAAAAGTATCATAAAGTGATCATCGAAGTAAAAGGCGGTAAATATCAACCGCGTGACATCAGGTCTTTGGCGAGAGTGATGGAGCGTGAAGGCGCTCCCTTAGGCGTTCTCATTGCTTTACAGCCCCCCACTGCCGGCATGAAGCGCGAAGCCACGACGCTGGGTAAATGGCAGCTTCCCGGACACGACAAGGAATTCCCGGTTCTACAGATTGTTACGATCGACGAGCTTTTCAAAGGAAAGCTGCCCAAATTACCGGATACCAGTGACACTCTGAAGCGTGCTCAACGAATGGTGAAAGAGAATAATCAGAACAAGCTCGATCTCAAGTAAATGTGGTCGAAACGACCCTTCGGCAAGCTCAAGACAGGCAGGGGTCTCAACCTGCGAACTCTTTTAGAAATTCCTTCAGGCGCCTCTTGCACCTATTGATTCAGTCTATATATTCCTGCTTTGAATAGTAGAGCAGAACTCCGCCCAATGCGGATTCTGCCAATGGAAAAGAAACTTAGGCAAATTGAAATCTGGAGGTGCTATGAATTACCGTACTGAAACCGATACAATGGGGCAGGTTCAGGTCCCGGCAGACAAATACTACGGCGCGCAAACCGCCCGCTCACTGAAAAACTTCCGTATCGGTGGGGAACGCATGCCGCGCGAACTGATCCGCGCTATGGGAATTCTGAAAAAGGCGGCGGCGCAAGTCAATATGGAGCTGGGGACTCTGCCGAAAGAAAAGGGAGAGCTGATTGTCAAGGCGGCGGATGAGGTTATTGAGGGAAAACTCGATGACCATTTCCCATTGGTAGTCTGGCAGACCGGCTCCGGCACCCAGACCAACATGAACGCTAACGAAGTGATCTCCAACCGCGCTATTGAAATGGCCGATGGGGAGTTGGGTTCTAAAAAGCCGATTCATCCCAATGACGATGTCAACAAGGCTCAGTCGTCCAACGACACCTTCCCGACCGCCATGCACATTGCCGCCGTGGAGGAGATCCATAGGCGGTTGATTCCCATGGTCACCCGCCTGCGGGATACGTTGAAAGAAAAATCTCAGGCCTTTCAGAACGTTATCAAGATCGGCCGCACGCACCTGATGGACGCCGTTCCGCTGACTCTTGGCCAGGAGTTCTCCGGTTACGTGGAAGCGCTCACACTTGGGCTGGAGCGTATCAACGATGCCCTCAAGCGACTCTATCCGCTGGCGCTGGGTGGTACTGCTGTCGGCACCGGCCTCAATACCCACCCCAAATTCGCCAAGAAAGTTGCCGACAAAATCGCCAAGCTGACTGACAAACCGTATGTCTCGGCTCCGAACAAGTTCGAGGCGCTAGCTGCTCATGATGCCATTGTTGAGGCCTCGGGCGTGATGAAGACGCTCGCCTGCTCACTGATGAAGATTGCTAACGACGTTCGCTGGCTGGCTTCCGGGCCGCGCTGCGGCCTGGGTGAACTCAACATTCCAGCCAACGAACCAGGCTCGTCAATCATGCCCGGCAAGGTCAATCCGACTCAATCGGAAGCGATGACAATGGTCTGCACGCAGGTCCTTGGCAACGATGTGACTATCAATGTTGCTGGTGCTTCAGGCAACTTTGAGCTGAACGTCTTCAAGCCGGTAATGATCTATAATCTGCTGCAGTCGATTCGCCTTCTGGCCGATGCCTGCGAGATGTTTAACGAAAACTGTGCGGTGGGCATTGAACCGAACGAAGCCAACATCAAAAAACACCTGACTAACTCCCTCATGCTGGTGACAGCGTTGAACCCCCATGTCGGCTACGACAACGCCGCCAAGATTGCCAAGAAGGCACATGCGGAGAATACCACTCTCAAAGAAGCGGCGGTGGCACTGGGTATTCTGACTGCAGAGAAGTTTGACGAACTCGTCCGCCCTGAACAGATGGTCGGA
>Ga0315543_1005334_pt1 | contig 10075 bp, 7 predicted proteins | sample SalMarSW160210MG_2_FD_203098 | JGI IMG/M metagenome (GOLD analysis project Ga0315543, IMG submission 203098) | Salt marsh sediment microbial communities from the Plum Island Ecosystem LTER, Massachusetts, United States - Salt Marsh Sediment SW1601-210 ...
GTTGCTTGCCGGTAGCTTCATCGTCCCAGGCCTTCTTTTCTACGTCCCATTGTTCTTGAGCCTTCTGCCAGGCCGGGTACTCTTGAAAGATCCTTTCATCTTTCACAAATCCGATCTTCAGTCCTTGGGCACCGACGCTTTCTGAAAAGAAGGGCAACAGCATAGAGCCGAGCGCTACCATCAACAACCATTTCTTGACTTTTTGCATAAGTATCTCCTGTTACAATTGTTATCTGAAAGTCGTACCGACTTGGAAGTGAGGTTTCCAGGAACGCTTCTGACCTCGTATTTTATCCAGGGGATAGCCGAAATCAAAGCCGAGTGTCCCTATTCCGGGGACAATGATTCTGAAACCGAACCCTACTCCTTTATATAAGCCGGTTATTGGTTTAATATCTTTTTTGTGGAGCCAGGAATTCCCAGCATCGAAAAAAAGTAAACCGTATATCTGCTGCCGGGCGATCGGGAACTGAAGCTCTATATTTGTCACCAACATGTATTTGCCTCGCACGCGGGTTGTGAAACTGGCAAAAGTGGTATCGTCGGGCGGATCAATGCCAACTACAGCACTGGAATCCAGATAGTAAAACGACGTGTCCTGAGTGACCGTTGAATCCGGTGTCAAAGAGCCGTCATCATAGCCCCGGATGATTCCGTCGTATGTGGTTCCCCCCGGTGTGAAACGGTCGGTGACAAGTATCCGCTCGTCACCGTCAGAAGAAGTGACCACGCCGTATTCAACCTTGGCGGCTAAAGCTACCTTCCAGACGATTTGTATAAACTTGGCCAGTGACAGGGAGTGCTTTCGGTATTTCCAATACCCACCCAGCGGGCCACCGGTGTTTTCAAACGTGTAGGAAAGAAACGAACCGGAAGTGGCAAACTCAGGGAGGTTTCTTGAATCTCTGATGATAGTCAGTGACAGCCGCGATGCCGTGAGCCACTCTTCCCCGTATTGCAAGATGGAGCCGGGATATGGTCCGTAGATTTTCTGGTTGAGCAGTTTGTCCTGACTTGGTGTCCCGCCGTTTCGATCGTACCAGTATGAAGATTTGAAGGAATTGCTGTGAGCAAAGGCAGAGTTGAAATCGAAAAACCTGTTTCTCTCCAATTGATAGGAAGCGAAGATTCGAAAGTAATCGTCAGGCCAGCGGAGTTTTGTACGGCCTACCTGTATAGAACCGCCGGAGCGGCCTTCAGTATAGTCATCAAACCAGCGCCGATTCATCGAGAAGGCGTTGACGCCCACTAAGGTAGGGCGCCCGGCCAGCCAGGGCTCAGTGAATGAAACTGAAAGAGAGTTCCGTCGGCTACCGAAATCTACATTGAATGTCAGATTCTGCCCGTTGCCACGGAAATTTGGGATAGCCATCCCCAGGGTTCCGACCAGTTTGTCTTGACTGTTGTATCCCGCTCCGGCCGAGACCTGGCCGGTTTGTTTTTCCTCTACTTCGAACTCAAGGTCAATATCGCCATTGGGTAAGTCTATTGGCATCGGTTCAACTTTATTGAAGTAATTCAGCGCCATTACGTCTCTGATCGAACGAATCAATAAAGCTCGATGAAAAACCTGCCCCGGCAAAATAGAGATTTCCCGGCGGACTACTTTCTCCTTGGTTTTATGATTTCCGACGATCTTTACCAGATTGACATGAGATAGCAGGCCTTCCGTTATATCATAATTCACATCGATAATCGAGTCTGCCCTGGTGGTTCGTTCGTCCCCAATGCACACGTGCAGATGGCCAATCTCTGAGTAGGCTGAATACAGTTCTACCAACGATTCATCGTACTTTTCCTCGTCAAAGACGTCACCTTCTTCAAACTTCAGCATATTTTCAAGAACCGCTGTCGGCAAATCCTTGTTGGATTTGAATTGAGCTTTCCCGAAATAATACTTAGGACCTTCATAAACTTTGAGGAAAATGGTCATCCTGTTACGTGTGGTATCAATACTCGTCGAATCTGATATTAGATAGGCGTCGATAAACCCTCGATGGTGATATTCGTCAATAATTTTGTCCAGATCCTCATCGTATTTGTCCTGGGCAAAATTGGAGCTTTTCAGAAACCCTCTTTTACGATTACGCATTTTCTTGACGAGGTCTTGGGCCTTAACTCGTTTGTTCCCCGTTAAAACCACCTTCTGAACTTTCACCTTCGATTTTTCGGCAATCTTGTATTTGAGAATTGATTCTGTGGAATCGGTATTATAGTCGAAAGTGGGGGTAATCTCAGTTTGAAAGTACCCCTTTTCGGTGTACATGTTATAAATTTCGTTCTTTTTTTGCTGGACTAAGTAGGGGGAGATGTAGCCGCCGATGCCGAGCCCAAGTTTCTCCTTGAGCTGTTTGGTCTTGATTTTCTTGTTGCCGCTAAATTGCAGGCCGCTCAGTTTGGGCAGTTCTTTTACGACGATGTAGACCTTAAGCCCGCCCGTGACATCTTCAGCTTCAATTGTGACGTCAGAAAAGATTCCCAAGCCGTACAGCGTGGATATGGTCTGGGCAACTGCTGTGGGAGTCAATGGATCACCGGGATCTATGGAAGAGGCGCCCAGGATCAGGGACTTGCTGGCGACACGGTTGCCTTCGACTTCAACCTCAACAACCCGGTACCCTTCCTCCGCCGCTACCCATCCAGCAGCGCCCTGAAGGACAAACATAAGAAAAAGAGCTATCCATGCTCGCTGCTTATGCATGGCGTTCAAGTATAGCTAATCGCTTGGAACGACAATCTTGTTGATTTTGATTTCACTATATTGCTGGCGGTGTCCTTGTGTGCGGTGGTACTTGGTCCGCCGCTTGTACTTATGAATCAGCTCCTTGTCGGAACGACCGTTCTCCAGCACTTCCGCTTCAATCTTTGCGTTCTCAACAAAGGGCGTGCCTATCATAGCTCGGTCATCGTCCCTTAACAAAAGGACATCTTGAATGTCGATTTTGCTACCTTTGTCGGCATGTTGAAAGGGGACTTTCAGGACAGCTCCTTCCTCAACGGTATACTGGAGACCGGAAAGTTGGAATACAGCGTACATCGACATCCTCCAAAAAGTAGAATTTGTTAACCAGCCTTAAATTAAGCTCACATAGTATAACATTTACCCCTCAAGTCAAGGCAATTTTCCTTACTTGAACAGAATGCATGGTTCATTCTGCCAACCATTAAACTGCAGCCGGGGAAGTTGGTTCCCCCGTCAATAGAGAATGAAATCCATACTTCGTTAAGCAGTCGCTGTCCTGATTCTCTGAGTTAACGCTGCGTTCCTTTTAGCGGTCTTTCGTCCAAAAATCGTTGCAGTATTATAACCGCTGCCACTCGGTCAAGGATTCGCTTTTCGGTTCCCACTTTTTTCCCGTGGGCATGGATTACACGAGCAGCTTCCACCGACGACAAACGCTCATCCACCTTATGTATGGGGCCTGGATAGACTTTTCCAAGCTGTTCGATGAAGCGGTCCACCTCACGGCACTTCGGACCCCTATCTCCAGAGAGCGAAAGGGGGTAACCGATCACCAGTCCTGCGGGTTGATACTGGTGGATGATATTGGCAAGCTTTTCCACAGCCTCGCGGTCGGAGGTGATTTCTATCGTTGTCAAGGGGGAAGCGATTAGCCCGGTTGGGTCACTTTTGGCCAGTCCGATCCGTCTGGTTCCATAGTCAATACCAACGAAGGTCTTGTCACGAGCCTCAACCACGGGAGCAGGGTAGTGATTTCCACATGACGTGTCAATCAGAAACGAGAAAAGAACCTATAATTCGGTTCTGCAAGTTGAGCTCCAAGTCCGCCTTAGGCGGGTCAAAAACCCGATATTTATTCTTTCAATGCAACTCAGTATTAAAGCGGAACGTGGTCTATTGCTTGATTACTTCCTTCCGGCCGGTTTGTTTGCCATTGAAAGTAAAGGTCAGTTTGTCGTTGCCGACGCCGATTACTAGATCACAATCGCCTGCGTACTGGCCGCGAAGGATCTCCTCAGAAAGCGGATCCTCAAGGTACTTCCGCAAGGCCCTTTTGAGAGGTCGGGCGCCATACTCCGGTTCATAACCCTTATTGGCAAGAAACTCCTTAGCGTCCTCCGTCAGGTTAAAGCTGATCCCCTTTTCAGCGAGCTGCTTGGCCGTATCGTCTATGAGGATCTCTATGATTTGCTTGATGTGGTCTTTGTCCAAAGGATGGAAGATAATCGTTTCGTCAATGCGGTTGAGCAGTTCCGGGTTGAACGTTTTGCGCAGTTCATCGAGAATCTTCTTTCTCATACCCTCGTATGAAGTGTCCACTTGATCGGCGTCGAAACCGACCGTTTTGCCGTCACGAATCTGCCGTGTGCCAAGGTTTGAGGTCATGATAATGATGGTGTTTTTGAAATCTACCTTGCGTCCGAACGAATCAGTCAAGGCACCATCGTCCATTAACTGCAGCAGGATGTTGAATACATCCGGATGGGCTTTTTCAATCTCGTCCAGAAGGACAACTGAATAGGGTTTGCGGCGCACCTTTTCCGTGAGTTGGCCGCCCTCTTCATAGCCGACGTATCCTGGCGGGGCGCCAATCAAACGCGACACCGCAAACTTTTCCATATACTCTGACATGTCAATCCGAATCAACGACTCCGGATCTTCAAACAGGAAATTCGCCAGCGTCCGGGCCAGTTCGGTCTTACCCACCCCGGTGGGACCAAGGAACGTGAAGACGCCGATCGGGCGACGAGGATCGCCCAGGCCAGCTCGCGCCCGGCGAATCGCCCTGGCGATGGTCGAAATCGCTTCATACTGCCCAACGATGGTCTTTTTGAGTTCATCCTCCATTCTCAGAAGTCGCTTGGACTCACTCTCCTCCAGGCGGAACAAGGGGATGCCGGTCATTTTGGCCAGCACCGTGGAGACCTCCTCTGCAGTGAGAGTGACTTTTTCCTTCTCGCGCGAATCTTCCCAATTCTGCTGCAATTGTGTAAGCTGGTCCCTCTTAGCCTTGATCTCGTCACGAAGCTGGGCGGCCGTCTCGAACGCCTGGTTTTTAACCGCCTGCTCTTTTTTTTGTTGAAGTTCGGTGAGCTCTTTTTCTATTTGGCTGAACTCTTCCGGGCGGGTGTAGGTAGACAGGTGGGCCCGCGAGCCAGCTTCATCAATAAGATCGATGGCCTTGTCCGGTTGGAACTTGCCGGAGATGTATCGGTTGGACAACTTCACGGCGGCCTCAATCGCCTCGTCAGATATTATCAACTTGTGATGTTCTTCGTACTTAGGGCGAAGCCCCTTGAGGATATTGATCGTATCCTGCTCACTTGGCGGGTCAACTATCACAGTCTGGAAGCGTCTATCCAGAGCACCGTCTTTCTCAATGTATTTTCGATATTCGTTCATCGTGGTGGCCCCGATACACCGCAGTTCGCCCCGGGACAGGGAGGGCTTGAAGATGTTTGAGGCGTCAAGTGAGCCCTCTGCGCCACCGGCGCCTACAATCGTGTGAATTTCGTCAATGAAGATGATAATGTCATTAGAGCTAATAATCTCGTTGAGAACAGCTTTCAGTCGCTCCTCGAATTGCCCTCGATACTTGGTACCAGCCACCAGCGAGGCCATGTCAAGTGTGACGACACGTTTGTTTTCCAGCGTCTGAGGAACCCTATTTTCAACGATTCGCTGAGCCAGGCCTTCGGCAATTGCAGTCTTCCCAACCCCGGGCTCACCGATAAGAACCGGGTTATTCTTTTTGCGGCGTGAAAGGACCTGGGAGACGCGTTCGATCTCGTTGTCCCGACCGATAATCGGATCAAGTTTTCCTCGCCGCGCCAGCTCAGTGAGGTCGCGACCAAAGTGGTCCAAGGCGGGAGTTTTGGATTTCTTGCGTTTCTTCTTGAATGACGAAGGCTTGCCGTGCTGGATGTTTTTGAGCTCTTCATAGGCTTCCTTGTAATCAATGTCATATGTCGATAGAACTTGAGCGGCGACGCCTTCCTCGTCTTTTAGCAAAGCCAAGAGAATATGCTCGGTATCTATATCTTTAGATTTTAGCGCGCGAGCTTCCTGGCCTGAAACCTCAAGCGTCTTTTTGGCACGAGCTGTCAGCGGAAGCTGTCCCATAGTCATAGTTCCGCCGGAGGGCTGCACCACTTCCTCAATGGAAGTTTTCAGGTCGTTTAATTCCAACCCCAGGTTGACAATGACTTCAACAGCCCGTCCTTCCCCAAGGCGGATAAGACCCAGCAAGAGATGCTCGGTTCCAATGTAATCGTGGCGCAAGCGAGACGCTTCATCGCGTGCGTATTCAATCGCTTTGCGGGCGCTCTCCGTAAACATCTCGTTCATGGCGAATCATCCCTTCTTATCTAAAATGCGTCTACGTTCCAATCTGTTACTGTTGCTCGTGGTTATGCTATCATTCACCTGTTAGAATTCCGGAGTTTTTCGCGGACCATTTGAGCGCGAACAAAATCCCGGCGATTAGGCTCCATAGCATGACCATAGTACTTCTGCAAATGGGCCGGCTGAGACAATAGGAGAATCTCGTTTACCAGGTCGATGTTGATGAAGTCGATTATCTTCATGGCGTGTCCCAACCGGATGGCGGACAAAAGGTTCATAACCTCGTCTGAGGTCAATACCCGAGCGTGCTTCAATATACCATACGCTCGCCAGATCTTATCCTCAATCATGTCGCCGGCCTCGTCTATCAGGCGCTGCCGGGCGGTAGCTTCCTTGTCGATTATTTCCCGCGTAATGCGAATAATTTGATTTAGAATCTCTTTCTCGGTAATGCCTAGTGTGTTCTGGTTTGATATCTGAAACAGATTACCGAGCACGTCGGAACCCTCTCCATAAAAGCCCCTTACCACAAGCCCGCTTCGCGTGATGTATGAAATCACTTTGTCGATTTCTTTTGTCAAGACTAAACCGGGCAAATGAATCAAGACTGATGCTCGCATGCCGGTGCCGGCATTGGTGGGACAAGCGGTCAAGTACCCAAAATCCGGGTCATACTCAAATTCAAGATAGCTGCTAATCTCAGCATCATACTTCAATGCCAGTTCGTATGCCCTCTTGGGATCGAGGCCGGGCCAAAGCGCCTGAATTCGAAGATGGTCCTCCTCGTTAATCATTATTGACAGGTGCTCCCCGCTCTCTATGAAAAGAGCCTTGGAATGATCGCTATCTAAAAAGGCAGGTGAAATCAAATGACGCTCGATGAGGAAATCCTTATCCAGTTCTGAAACGTCTGATGCTTTATAATACTGGCCACTCGACAGCAGCTTAGAACGAGCCAGGGCAGAATCGAAATAGCTCACGATCCTTTTTTTCGTATCACTGTCAGCTGAGGCTGGGAATTTGCATCCGGCCACGTTCCGCGCCAGACGCACTCGACTGGATAGGACAACCAGGACCTCTTCTCCTTTACCCGAGAGCCAAGCCGCTGGTGATTTGGCCATATCTTCAAACATTACGCTCAACTTTCACTCCTCGCTCTTATTTGTCAATAGATGAGCTGTCATGGATTATCTTGAGTTTGTCTCGAATCTCGGCTGCCCGCTCAAAATCTTCGGATTCGATGGCCTTTTTCAACTCTTGTTCAAGCCGTTCTTCTTCTTTAACCGGAATGGGAAGAGTTCCCTTCGAGTCGGTGACCTCAATTTGTGGGCTCCGACCTCGGTGCAACGACGCCCCGTGGATTTTCCTCATGATCGGTTCGAGGCGGTGCCGAAATGTCCGGTAACAATCACCACAGCCAAAGCGCCCTTGTCGAGTGAAAGATTCGAAAGACAAACCACATGTTGGGCAGGTAATAGTGTCCTGAGTTTGGTCTTTGCCGGCACTAAAGGCATTGGCTGCGAGACTCGAGAGGATCTCAGCCAGTGGAAAAGGGATATTGTCCAGCGGCGAATGGAATCCTCTCGCTGCTGCGCACTGCTTGCACAAGTGTAGCGACTTTTTTTCGTTATTCACTATTTGGTGGATATTAACCTGGGCTTCCCGCTTATGGCAATCTTCACACAGCATAACATCATCACCTGCTTTCTAATTCCGTTCGTGTACTTTGCCGTCAACTATCTCGAGTTGACGATGGCATTGTGCCGCCAGTTCCCGGTTGTGAGTCGCAATCAAGAATGTAGTCGCATTGTCGGAATTGAGGCGGAAAAGCAATTCGTGAAGTCTGCGACCGGTTGCCGTATCCAGGTTACCCGATGGTTCATCAGCCAATACAATATCCGGGTTATTGGCTAAAGCACGCGCCACAGCCACGCGCTGTTGTTCCCCACCCGATAACTGCCTCGGGCGGTGACCCTTTCTACTTGTTAAACCAACCTGTTCCAAAAGGAGTTCCCCTTTTTGGCAGGCTTCATTGTAGGGCTTGTGGGCAACGAACATTGGCATCATAACATTCTCAAGGGCTGTAAAATCGTCCAGGAGAAAGTGAAACTGAAACACAAAGCCAATGCGCTCATTTCGAAACCTGGCCAGCCACTGTTCCGACTTTCCGCTTTGGGATTCCCCGGCGACCTCTACTTCTCCGCGCGTCGGTCGGTCTAATCCCCCCAGTACATGAAAAAGAGTCGATTTGCCTACCCCGGAGGCTCCCGTCACCGCCACCATTTCTTTTCTTTTTACATCGAACGTTACCCCCTTCAGAACATGGAGTTCTGCGTCGGCAGCATGAAAATCACGATGTATGTCTATGGCTGACAAAATGTTATCTCTACCCTCCATTTCTTGATGCCCACCACAGTATCAATCCCGATGGGGATATACTATTATTTTCGCCAGTTTTACTCAAACTTTTAGTAAAAGGCGCAATTTCGTGCCTTTATTGCCTTAATACATCAATCACCGACAGCCGAGCCGCTTGATGAGCAGGATACAAAGCTGCCAGAAAGCAGACTACAAACGTTACGACTCCAGCTAGTACAAAATCTAATACATGAGTTTCAATAGGTAAATAGCTAATGAAATATATGTCAGACGGGAGAGAAATGATTTCATACCGGTTCTGAACGTAGGCAAAAACCAGTGCAATGGTCCATCCCAACAAGACACCCAGGACAGCGATAGTCAATCCCTTGAATAAAAATATCTTGCGAATTGATCCCGGTGTCGATCCAATTGTTTTCAGAATTCCAATCTCAGAGCGCTTTTCCATTGTCAACATGACCAGCGTAGAAATGATAGAAAAGGCGGCAACAATGACAATTAGAATAAATCCTAAAAAGAGGATTTTTTTTTCGATTGAAATCCAGGAAAAGAGATTCTTGTGCAGAATATTCCAGGGGACGACATCATATCGATAGCTTAAAATCGAATCAATCAGCGTCGTCATTTCACCGGCCTTATAAACGTCATCCAATTTAAGATGTACCGTCGTAACGGCGTCGCCGGTTTTGAACAGTTTCTGAGCCGAGGCCAGCGAGATATAAACAAGCGCGCCATCAAACTCATACATTCCAGTCTCGAACAAGCCGGAGATATAGAATTTAGCCACTCGGGGGCGGCTCCATTTGTGCAAGTCCTCTCCCCGCAGCGTGTACAACACGACCGACTGACCCAGAAAGACTCCCAGCCGTTCAGCCAGGTCGCTTCCCATGAGCATGCCGGGGATAGTGTCATCTTCGACAACGATCGGCTCAAAAGAGTAGTCGCCAACCTTCACATCTGTGGCGATGTTACACGTATTCTTCTCCCGTTCCAGATCGATCCCTCGCACGATAATCCCGTCACCAGCGGAAGCTGAGGAGATGGCTGCTTTGTAGTAGATGAACGGTGAGGCGGCTGCCACTCCCTTGATTTTTTCAAGTCTGTCCACCAGCTCGGTGTAGTTTTCAATAACCGAACCGTGAAGGGGGAAGATTGTGATATGCGAGGTCGTGCCCAGCAATCGAGATCGTATCTCCGATTCAAAGCCGTTATGCATCGACATGACAAAACAGACCACCGCCACTCCGAGAGTGACACCGAGAACGGTAATCCAGGTCGAGACTGAGGTGAAGAACTGTCCCGACCGCAGATAACGTTTAGCTATAAAACTTTCGTAACCCATATCGGCCAATCTACTTAGCACTCTAACGATAGTCCAACCAATTACGT
>Ga0315543_1005337_pt1 | contig 10064 bp, 10 predicted proteins | sample SalMarSW160210MG_2_FD_203098 | JGI IMG/M metagenome (GOLD analysis project Ga0315543, IMG submission 203098) | Salt marsh sediment microbial communities from the Plum Island Ecosystem LTER, Massachusetts, United States - Salt Marsh Sediment SW1601-210 ...
CCGAAGAGAACTTTGCCATAAACTTGCTGGTGGGTCTTATTGCCTGGCGCTTCTTCGTTGCCGGTACCTCATCATCGCTCTACGCCATAGTCGGTAAAGCCAGCCTGGTGACCAGGGTCTATATATCCCGGCAGATACTGGTCTTGAGCAATGTCCTGGCCAACCTCATAAGCTCCCTGCTCGAGTTCGTAGTCTTGCTGCCCATAATATTCGTCCTGCTTGGGTATCTGCCCGTCACCATACTCATGTTCCCTTCAATTCACATCATCTACTTCTGCTTTGTTTACGGTGCTGGGCTTATCCTGTCTGCCCTTTATGTTTATTTCCGTGACATCAACCAGATATGGGATGTCCTAACCACTATTCTCTTCTTTTGTTCACCTATCTTCTATCCCCTGTCCATAATTCCCGCTTATCTCATGCCTTATTATCAACTCAACCCGGTCACCCAGTTTATACTCATGTACCGCGATGTAATGGTCACCGGTCAGTTACCCTCACTGTTCAGCACTGTGTTTGTCATCGGTTTCGCCATCGCTGCCTATCTCGTGGGCAGCTTTGTCTTCAGTAAATTACAGCGCCGCTTCGCTGAGGAAATGTAATGAGCTCTATAATCATAGACAGCATCCCGGTCTGTCATTGCGAGTCCCGATTCATCGGGACGTGGCAATCTCATCATTACCTACCATTTCTCCTCTCCCGCAATGGGAGAGGATTACTAGCCATTTCTCCTCTCCCTCTAAAAGAGCTCCCTCTCCACTTGCTGGAGAGGGTCAGGGTGAGGCAAGGTGAGGGTGAAATAAACCAATGAGCGCCATAATCGTTGACAACATCTCCAAGAAATTCCGCATCCCCCACGAAAAAAAGACCACAGTCTTCCAGAGCATAGTCGGCCTGGTCAAGAGGCAGTTCGACTACGAAGAGTTCTGGGCGCTGAAAGATGTCAGCTTCGAGGTCGAGAAAGGCGAAGCCCTGGGTATAATCGGCAAGAACGGCTCCGGAAAGAGCACATTGCTTAAAATACTGGCCAGGGTCTTATACCCCGATAGCGGCTCGGTTGCCATAGACGGCAAAGTTGCCTCCTTCCTCGAGCTGGGCGTTGGCTTTCAGACGGAACTCACAGCTAAGGAAAATGTTTACATCTACTCTTCCATTCTGGGTCTGAGACGCAAGCAGGTGGACAGGATATACGATGACATCTTCGACTTCGCCGAGCTTAAGAAATTCGAAAACATGAAGCTGAAAAATTTCTCCTCCGGCATGTACATGCGGTTGGCTTTTTCTACAGCCATCCACGCCAACCCCGACACTATGCTCATAGACGAAGTCTTCGCCGTAGGCGATGAAGCCTTCCAGAAAAAGTGCCGGGACAAGATGAACCAGTTCAAGGCAGAGGGCAAGACCATATTTTTCGTCTCCCATGCCCTTGATACCGTCAAGGAGCTGTGCCAGCAGTCGATGTTGCTGAACGAGGGCCGGATTGTTACAATGGGTGATACGGAAAAGGTAATAAACGACTATCTGGCGCTCTTGCAGGAGTATCCATGATGCCACAAGTGGAATCAATATTTCCTGAATGGTTGAATATCGAGACGACGAATAGATGCAATCTGAAGTGCGTGATGTGTCCGCGGGACAAAATGACACGTCCCGAAGGCACGATGGAAATGGAGCTGTATAGGAAGATTGTAGCAGACTGTAGCAATTATGTTGAACACATCAAAATCTTCATGCCTTTCATGGATGGTGAACCACTTTTGGATAACCTCCTGGAGGAGAGAATTAGAATTGCCAAAAATGCTGGCATAAGGTTTATCGAAATCGCCACGAACGGCACCTTACTGACGAAATCGAAGGCCAGGAGTCTGGTCGAATCTGGATTGGACAGCATAATAATATCCCTGGAAGTTGACAAAGATGCTCATGAACGGATTAGAAGGGGTTCTAGTTATAACAAAATAATCTCAAATTTGGAGAGTCTTCTCTCCATAAGAAACGAAGCTGGTTCAGCAACGCCGCAAATAACTGTAAGGATGCTGGGATTTGAAGAAACCAGTTTGCGTAGAGAAGCCTTCTTACAGCATTGGAAAACAAAGGTGGAGCAGGTAATTATACAGCCGGTGCATAATTTTGGGGGGGCGGCCGCACCTTTCGGGAAGAAGGTGGTTCATCCCAACCGTGAATGTGATTATCTATGGAGGCTGATGGTTATCCTGGTTGATGGCACCGTAGCTTTATGCTGCCTGGACTACGATGGAGTTCACAAGCTGGGAGACTCGCGTTATCAATCGCTCTATGATATATGGCATGGAGAAAAGTTCAAGGAGTACAGAGAGAGATTTAAAAATTGTCAGATAGACCTGTGTAATCAATGCAATTGGATTCCAGGCTCGTTGATAGCGCATGTTGTAAAAAGCAGGGTGATGAAAGATGATGATAAGGAAAATAAACCAGAGCTTGAATGGACAGGCGAGAGGTTTTTGCCCTGGATATACGAAAAGATGAAAGAGGAGGCACAGATTCACTATGAGCACCTTCACAGGTATGCCTTTGCTGCTCATTTTGTGAAGGGCAAAAAGGTATTGGACCTTGCCTGTGGCGAGGGCTATGGCACATATATGTTAGCCAGAGAAGCCGAATACGTTGCTGGCGTGGAAATTGATAAACTAACTGTACAACACGCCAGAAGCAGGTACATAAAAGATAATCTGGAGTTTATAGAAGGCTCAATACTCGCCGTGCCTATAGAGGGTGAGAGGAAGTTTGATGTGGCTGTTTGTTTCGAGGGTATTGAACACATAGCAGAGCATGATACGTTTCTATCTGAAGTAAAGAGGCTGCTTAAAGACGACGGCTTATTTATAGTTTCAACGCCCAACAAGGTAGTCTACACAGATGAGCCTGATTATCATAATCCCTTCCACGTAAAAGAGCTCCATTTTGATGAATTCAAAAGCCTGCTAAGAGAGTACTTCTCACATATGCGTATATTTGGTCAACGAGTTTACGCCGGCTCAAATATGTGGAGTATTTATCAGCAAAAAGCCCGCAGTTATATAGAGGCAGTTGTCAAGAAGGGAGACAGGGAATTCTATTTCGCGGAAAGAACTAGCAAGGAGCCTGTCTACTTCATAGCTCTAGCTTCAAACGCAAGCTTAAAGCCATCGACATCCATCACCGATAGCTGGCTGACGGATGTTTCCAATGCATTTTTTAATGATTATGAGAGGCGACTGGCTGAGCTAAACAATGCCGTGGAAACCAAGGGCGCCCACATAGCCAACCTTGAGACAAGCCTCCAGGAGAAGGTCTCCCAGATAAGCTCTCTTGAGGCAAGCCTCCAGGAACAGGTCGCCCAGATAAGCAACCTCAAGACAAGCCTCCAGGAAAAGGTCGCTCAGATACATAGCCTGGAATCCCAAATACAACAGATTCAGCGAGGGATAGTCGTGCAGCTTGTAAGGCGCTACCAGAGGATAATCGGAAAACTGCTGCGTCCCGGCACGCGCCGTCGCCACTACTACGAGCTTGGGCTCACCGGCATCAGGGTCATCCTCAACGAAGGCTGGCGCAGCTTCTGGTGGAACTACAAGCGCTACAGGGGCCGGGGCAAGCCTGTGCCGACGAGAGTGAGCGACCGAGATCTCGCTGTCATCATAGCGCAGCCGGAAGAGAAGGTCAGCCTCATCGACAGACATGTCACGGTTGTGATCCCGACCAGGAACGCTGGCCCGGACTTCGAATTCACGCTCGAACACCTCACCAACGCAAAGGGAATCGCTGCCCTAGAGACCATCGTCGTCGACAGTGGGTCCACAGATTTTACTATTGAACTCGCTGAAAAGTATAGCGCGAGAGTGTTCAATATTAGACCTGACGAATTTAACCACGGACTGACAAGGAATTTCGGCGCCACACAGGCCGGAGGGGACTATGTGTTGTTCATGGTGCAGGACGCAATCCCGATTGGTGATCGCTGGCTGTACGAGATGGTAAGAGTAATGGAGAACGACAGCGGGATCGCCGCGACAACATGCCGCCAGGTTCCCAGAAGCGATGCCGACCTGTTTGCCTGCTCCAACCTCTGGAACCATTATAGACAGCTTGGGTTTGCCCGGGACGTAGCCTGCTCGGCACCCCCAGGGTTCCATAAGTTGGCGCCGCTGGAAAGAAGAAAGCTAGCCGGATTGGACAACGTCTGCTGCCTCGTAAAGAGGACTGTCTTTGATGACCTGAAATTCAAGGAGATGTCATACGCAGAGGATCTGGACCTCGGGTTGAGGTTGCTGGAAAACGGATATAAGGTGTCGTTTCTACAGTCGGCAGCTGTAGTCCACTCCCACAACCGGACAGCCACTTACATAATGAAGAGAAGCTACGTCGAGGCTAAGCTCTTACCCACGATACTAGGCTACCAGCCGCCCCAGTTCATCGATCAGGGAGATGTCGAGTTTATGTTCGGCAGCGTAATGATGCTGTACGCAGCCCTGAACGCCGCAGTCCAATCGGTGACGTCCTACAACGAACCAGCCGACAGGTTGTGCTCCAGGATAAAGTCTTCGCTCCGCGAAAACTTCTCGAGAGGCCCTGAAGCGCTGAGAGAGTTCGAAAAGGCTGGTGGTCAGCTGGATGTAGTGTTTGACGAGATACGCGGAGTGGTTGGTGAGGCCAGCATGGCACCCACCATCTCCCTTATGCACCACTACCTCCCTATGCTTGACAACTTCACGTTGTACCTGAACGTTTACACCACACTGGAAGACAAGAAAGCTGAATTCGTGGAATCATTGTATAAGCTGTTCGCGATTTCGGCTGGCACGGCATTCGGGAGCCACTTCCTGGCAGCGTCAAAGCGCGGCGAACAGAACAAGGCGCTAGCGGCAATGGACGCCTATCTCTCGGAGGGAGTATAGTGCAACTCCTTTTCGCAGTGCACCAGTTCTTTCCAACCTATTACACGGGCACCGAAAGGCTCGCCCTGGGCATAAGCAAACAGATGCAGCGAATGGGCCACGAGGTGACTGTACTCACATATGAACCAGGAGAAGCGGGAGGATTTGAACCGGATGGTGATTCCCTGACAAAGAGGTACGAGTACCAGGGAGTTCCGGTTATTGCGGTGCGACACCGGAGACCTCCCTCCGAGGTTTCGTTCGTTATTTTTGATCGAGAGATGCAGCGCGTAATCGGAAGTATCATAGCTGAAGGCTGCTTCGACGTAGTGCATATTTTCCATCCTATGAGGATTGGTACTATCGCGAAAGTCGCGAGCCGGCGCCGCATTCCGTTCGTGCTGACTCTGACCGATTTCTGGCTTATGTGTCCGAAGGGCATTGGAGTTACCCAGAATGGGGAGATATGTCTATCACCGGAAGGGGGCGAGAGGTGCGTACGGGAGTGCTACGAAGGCGCCTTGCGCGAAAGTCTGGAGCGGAGATTCGCCGAGACTCGAGAAATCTTCAATGCGGCCAGCTGCGTTGTGTCGGCAACTAAATCCCTGCGCCAAGTCTTCGAGCTGAACGGTCTCGTTTCCGGCATTCAGCTCATACCATACGGCGAGGACTACTTCGACGTGAAGCCCAATGCGAGAAAGTATTCCCGAGAAAGCGAGGTCACGCTGGGTTTTCTCAGTACCCTCCAGCCCCACAAGGGCCCACACGTGCTCCTGCAAGCATACAACATGGCAGGAAAGGGCAATATCGCCTTGAAGATATTCGGAAGTCACTTTGGACGAGCCGATTATTATAGGACGCTCCAGAGACTCGCCGGGAGCCACAGGAAGATTGAGTTTTGCGGTGAATATAGGTATGAAGATATGCCCCGCATCTATAATGAAATAGACGTGCTCGTTGTGCCCTCTACCTGGTGGGAGAACGCGCCCCTGGTATTGACCAGGGCCCTTGCCCACAATGTGCCGGCAATCGTGTCCAATCTGGGCGGTATGACAGAAATGGTGAAAGACAATGAGAACGGCTTCACCTTCGAAGTGAGCAAGCCGGAGTCGCTGGCACAGGTCTTGAAAAGGATAGGGGATGACCCAGGCATCCTGAACCAGTTGAAAGAGCGAATTCGCCGCCCGCCCAGAATTGAAGAACACGCCTTTGAGTACGAAAAAATATACAGGTTACTATCTCAGGAGAACTGAATGGCAAGGTGCCTGATACTTGGTGGGAATGGTTTTATTGGTTCGCATCTCGCGGAGGGACTGGTCAAGAAAAGGTATGATGTGAGGATTTTCGACAGTTTCCAGACCGGGATGATGAACCTGGAAACGATTAAGAGCAAAGTTGAGATTATAAAAGGTGATTTCCTCAACCACGAAGATGTGTTTCATGCTTTGAAAGGCGTGGACTACGTTTTCCATTATATCGGTACCACGGTCCCGGCAACCGCCATCAAAGACCCGATTTACGACGTCCAGACGAACGTTATAGGCGCGGTAAGACTACTACAGCTTGCAGTTGCCAGCAAAGCAACGAGAGTCATTTTCCCATCTTCTGGTGGAACAATATATGGGGAGCCGACAAATCTTCCCGTTAGCGAAATGCAGCCGGCCAACCCGCTTGACCCTTACGCAATATCGAAATTAGCAATTGAAAGATATTTGCATTATTTTTCTCGTGAGTACGGGGTGGATTTTACGATTTTTAGATATTCAAATCCTTATGGTGAAAGACAAAACCCCTATGGAAAGCAGGGCGTGATACCTATCTTTTTAAACAAAATCAGGGAGGGCGAACAACCAGTAATTTATGGAGATGGATCAATAGTCCGTGATTACATATACATAAAAGATGCAGTTGAAGCAACAATAGCAGTATTGGAAAAGAAAACAACTGAGAAAATATTTAATGTAGGAAGCGGAGAAGGTACATCCTTAAATGAGTTAATAGATATTATGACAGAAATCACAGGGAAAAAGATAACACCAATCTATACGAAAAATACTGGAACACATATTCAAAAAGTCGTGTTAAATATTTCGCGTATACGAAGGGAGTGCGGTTGGAAACCGCGCACAAAGCTACAAGATGGCATACGAAAAACCTGGGAGTGGCTTTGCAGCTGTCCCTGAAATAGAGAATTTTACATACTGCTCCCCATGAAAACAGACCGACCAATAAGTGAAAAAATAGCTGAAAATACAGGGCTGGGATAATCATCATGAAGTTTACGCGTATCAGCGCCAGGAATGTAATGCTTAAAGGAAAGCATTACAAACAGCATTTGTATTTATGGATACAAAAAGCACTTATGTTTATGAAAAGGGGGAAGTCAAAACAAATGGGAAGACTCGAGATGAATAAAGTCAGTGAGTTATGGAGTCAAAAAGCCACACCTGAAGATTGGGAAAACCGAAAACTGGTGAGTTGGTGCGTCCATCCTTTTATCGAAAAACAATACGTACATAAAATGATATCGGGATCCCCTGACATAAATTGGTTGTTATATTTGAAGAACAAGTATGTCCCGGAAAAATTGAATTATGGCCTGGATCTGGGTTGCGGTTCCGGAGGGTTGGAAGTACTGTGCTTGAAACAAGAAATATGCGAAAGGATGGATGCATTCGATATAGCTGATGGAGCAATAGAAATCGCCAGAAAAAACGCTGTGTCTGAGCAAATAGACAGATTTGTCAATTACGAGGTCCGTGATATAAACAAAATATGCTTAGAACCCAATAAATATGATATTGTATTCACTCCCTCTTCTGCACATCATTTCAAAGCGTTGGAACACATTTTTACAGAAATTAATAAGAGCTTGAAGCTGTCCGGTATTTTTGCCCTGGTTGAATATGTAGGCCCTTCCCAATTTCAATGGACGACCAAACAATTAAAGATAATGAATGATTTATTAGAGATACTGCCAATAAAATACAGGAATAGTATAACTTCACCTGGAACGATTAAGGAACGCGTAGAAAGACCCTCTTTAGAATTCATGAGTGCCCATGATCCTTCAGAAGCAATTCGCTCTGCAGATATAGTTCCATTGGTAGAGAGATATTTTAATATTATCGAGAAAATTGATTTTGGCGGGACTTTGCTGCAAATGCTGCTGCATGATATTGTAGGTAATTTTAATGAAGGAAATGAAGAAGATATTGCTATTCTAAAGCTGTTATGTTTTATAGAAAAAACCCTAATAGAAGAAAAGGTAATCCCAAGCGATTTTGCACTTATAGTTGTCACCCCACGTAAGTGACGATATAAAGAGAACTTTATGCCTTAAGCCTCCCCTTTACTTGATTCGGCAACTGTCAAAACCATAGTGCCAAGAATTTTGTGTATGGCCTGCCGGACATAATGCTGGGGAACGGGTCTTAACTTGGCTAGACTTCTCTCCCTGACAGACAAAAGCGTCCCTTTGACTAACCAAAAGTCCGGGATTACTCCTTTACTGTATTTCTCGTTCATCTCCTGAGTCACTAAGTGGAGGACCTTGCTTGAGACATCTGGAGCCGAGAAGACTTCCATGACCTTGCTTTTCGACCGCTTGTTGGCAGAGAAAAGCAACCGAATGATATTCTTCTACTTCTAGATTCTTCTCAGCACTTCGAGGTCTTTTAGAGCATGGTGCCACCATCTGTCTGCTTCTCTTCTCACTTTGAACCTCTTTACAATATTTCTTGTACTTTATCTTATCCGTGCTTTAGAGACCAGTCATAGGGTATTTCGTTATCGAAGGGGTCAATGCCAAACTCGTCACGTTGCCCAGCAAGAGGTTTCGCCTATGCCTCAGCCCACCTTGATCGTTACCAATTCTTCTTCGTCCGCTAACTCGACGGGTGCCATCAACATGTTCTGTGCTCCAATTTTGAGCGATTCCAGCATCTACGCCTTGCTCCTTTCTTGGGCATTGACACCCGGCAATTCTATAAGCCACCCGATCCACCAGTCGCCAGTTTTCTTAACTACGACTCTGAACTCCACTTTCCCACCCCCGCTTTCTTATTTAACAAACGGGATATTCAAATCCTTATGGTGAAAGACAAAACCCATATGGAAAGCAGGGCGTGATACCCATTTTTTTAAATAGAATTAAGAAAGGTGAACGGCCTGTGATTTACGGGGATGGCTCCATAATCAGGGATTATATTTATATAAAGGACGCTGTTGCAGCAACAATGGCAATGCTCGAGAAGCAAACGGGTGAAAAGATATTCAACGTGTGAAGTGGACAGGGGACGTCCTTAAATGAAATAATAGATATTATGTCGGCAATTGTGGGCAAAAAGATAATGCCCGAATACATTGAGAATGACATACTTTATATACAAAAGGTAGTACTGGATATTTCAAAAATACGGAATGAGGTTGGTTGGAAACCAAGCACAAGTCTGCAAAAAGGGATAGAAAGGACGTGGCGGTGGCTCACAAATCTCTAGCGGACAATTTGCTTTCCTGGATTCCTTTGCTCCCGGTTGCCCCATCGGGACACCTCGTTTCTTCGACTCCTCCTGGCAACCAGATACCCCGCAAACTCAGTTTTCACTCGGTCTTTATGGTGTCTCCTGATTTTATTACAGCTTTGTTTGTATATACTAGAGCTTCAATATCAGCTTTCTTGATATAGATGCCGACGCTGTATTCGCCGTCACTTATTTTCCTTGCCGGAATAAGAGCTATAAATCCCGAGTAGTCCAGGTTCAAGCCTAAATTTTTAAAAGCCTGGGTGATATCTGGCCGTTCCTGCACCATGGTGTCAAAAATATAGGTCTCGCCGCCCGATTTTAAGACTATATAGACTTCATTATTCTCAGAATCTTCCCCCTCGATAAACGCCCAGCCCTGTACGTCAACTGCGCTACGGCCATCGGTTATAAGTTTATCAATATAGCTACGTATATTATTGGTTTCAACAGGCAGTGAAAACCGATATAGGTGTGCCTCCCCCGGGATTCTCTCCAGTCTATCAAACAGAGGCTCTGCCACGAGGATTACGAACAGCACAAATCCTACGATAATTGCTGTATGGGTGATTACCTGTTTCCTGTGGGCTTTAAACCAGCTTCCTGACGACATGGCTAATTATTTCTCCTAATCATCCTCCAGCAGCGG
>Ga0315543_1005340_pt1 | contig 10059 bp, 9 predicted proteins | sample SalMarSW160210MG_2_FD_203098 | JGI IMG/M metagenome (GOLD analysis project Ga0315543, IMG submission 203098) | Salt marsh sediment microbial communities from the Plum Island Ecosystem LTER, Massachusetts, United States - Salt Marsh Sediment SW1601-210 ...
GTGGCGATGATTAACCTAAAAGACTACATCAATCGCTCCGAGGCGATGCGGGCAATGGACCAGCTTGGTCAGAAGGTAATCCAGTACCGAAGAACGCACGGCGCAGTGCCGCCGGAATCTTACATTGACAGCATTAAAGAGACTCTCGAAGGTTATGTTCGCCTCGGTAAATTATATTACAGAGCCAGGTGGGTCAGCATCGATGCGGGACCGGACCAGATTCTTGCTTATACTAAGAAAAGGTATCGTTCATCGTTTCTTGACGATGGATACGCCGTGCTTTGGCTGGACGGTCGCGTGGAGTGGATGCCGATAAAGGAATTTGAGGAACTCTTAGCCCATCAGCAGAGCCCGCTGGAAATTGAGCAAACCAGCCAGTAGCTGTAATGCCGAGGTTGTGTGTTTGTTCTATCTATTATCGGATGTGATTTCACGAGAGCTTTCGATGTGCATGCTCAGAGTGCTATTGTGGTTTTGATACTCTGACTTGTGGGGCTTCGCTTTCTTGTGGGGTTTTTGTCTCGGTGCCTTCAAACTTCAAGTGCTCTTCGTCCTGCACGGTGATATTGATGAGGTTTTTGCCCTTAAATTTGCCTGCAAGAACCGCTTCCGAAAGTGGGTCTTCTATGTAGTGCTCAATCGCCCTTCGCAGGGGTCTGGCGCCGAATTCAGGATTGTAGCCCTTGTCGATAAGGAATTCCTTTGCCTGTTCGGTCAACTCCAGTTTCAAGCCGTGTTCTGTCAGCCTCTTGAATACCTTTGCCAATTCATAGTCGACGATTGTTTGCAGGTCTTCTCTCGTCAGCGTCCTGAACACTATCGTATCGTCAACACGGTTCAAGAACTCCGGCCTGAAGTGGTGTTCAACCTCCTTTTGCAGGACGTCCTTCATCTTTTCGTAATTTGATTCCGGAGTCTTTTTGCTAAAGCCAAAACCGGCTTGGTTCTTAATTAGCTCGGCTCCGATGTTGCTGGTCATAATGAGAATGACGTTTTTGAAATCGACCTTTCGTCCGAAGTTGTCGGTGAGCCTGCCTTCGTCCATTATCTGCAATAGCATATTGTAGACATCTGGATGGGCCTTTTCTATTTCGTCCAGAAGCAGCACAGCGTATGGTCGGCGTCTTATCCGCTCAGTTAGCTGTCCGCCTTCTTCGTAACCCACGTAGCCCGGCGGCGCGCCAACCAGTCGGCTGACATTGTGCTTTTCCATGAACTCGCTCATATCCAGCCGGATAAGAGCGTTCCTATCGCTGAACAGAAATTCCGCAAGGGCCTGCGCAAGAAGCGTCTTGCCCACACCGCTAGGACCAAGGAATATGAAGCAGCCCATCGGACGATTCGGATCCTTCATGCCGCTTCGACTTCGTCTAACCGCCTTGGCCACAACGTTGATCGCTTCATCCTGTGAAACCACAGTTTTATGCAGCTCAGCTTCAAGCTCCAGAAGTCTCTGTGTTTCCTTCTTCTCAAGTTTTGTCAGGGGAACTCCCGTCATGTTACTGACCACTTCCGCTATTACCTCGGCATCCACATGGCCCGTCGCCTCTTTGTTTTCCTGATACCACTTCTTCTGTAGTTGGTTCTTCTCGTCCAGAAGTTGCTGTGCTTCGTCTCGCAGTGCCGCGGCCCGCTCATAGTCAGCATTCTTGACTGCTTCATCCTTTTCTCGCTGCAGTTGTTCAATCTTTCCTTCAATCTCGGTCAAATCAGGCGGAGGAGTCATATTCTTCAATCGCACTCTGGCCCCTGATTCATCCACTACGTCTATTGCCTTATCAGGAAGGCATCTGCCGGCGATGTACCTTGTTGATAGTTCCACTGCCTGGAAGAGTGCCTCATCAGTGAACCGAACTCTATGGTGTGCCTCATAGCGATCTTGAAGTCCCCTGAGTATTTCCAGAGTCTCATCTTTCGAAGGTGGCTCAACGATGATTGTCTGGAAGCGCCTTTCGAGGGCACCATCTTTTTCAATGTACTTTCTGTATTCGTCCAGCGTGGTTGCGCCGATACACTGAACTTCTCCTCTGGCAAGGGCCGGCTTTAGAACGTTCGAGGCGTCTATGGCGCCCTCAGCGCCGCCAGCCCCGACTAGCGTATGAAGCTCATCAATGAACAGGACTACATTGCCGGCTCGCCTTACCTCGTTAATTACCGCCTTTATACGCTCTTCGAACTGTCCGCGATATTTTGTCCCGGCAACCATCATTGCAAGGTCGAGAACCACGATGCGTTTATCCTTGAGCAGTTCTGGCACCTGCTTGTTGACTATCTGCTGACTGAGACCCTCTACAATTGCGGTCTTGCCGACCCCCGCTTCGCCCAGCAGTACTGGATTGTTTTTCGTGCGTCTGCACAGTATCTGCACTAGCCGCTCGATCTCCCTTTTTCTGCCGATAACGGGGTCAAGTTCGTTGTTGGCCGCCAATTCAGTAAGGTCTCTGCCGAAGCTGTCCAGCGCAGGTGTCTTGCTTTTCGGCTTTCGACTTACTGTCGGGCCAACCTTCATCCCGAGCCCGCTTACTTCGTCTTCCACTCCGGCGCCCAGCAGATTCAGCACTTCCTGACGAACTTCCTCCAGCTTCAGCCCCAAGTTCATCAGGACTTGAGCTGCTATTCCTTCGCTCTCTCGCAAAAGGCCCAGCAGAATGTGTTCGGTCCCGACATAGTTGTGGTTCAGTGAGCGTGCTTCTTCAATTGCGTATTCAATTACCTTCTTAGCGCGTGGTGTTTGTGGCAGTTTGCCCATGGTCACCATATCGGGCCCACTTTTAACCAGCTTTTCTATCTCAAGCCGAAGCTTCTTGATGTCAACATCAAGATTCTTTAGTACCGTTGCGCCGACTCCGCTGCCTTCCTTGACAAGGCCAAGAAGGATATGCTCTGTTCCTATATATTCGTGGTTAAAACGCTGGGCCTCTTGATTAGCCAGCGCCATAACCTTTCGTGCTCGATCTGTAAAACGCTCAAACATTTTCCAACCCAAAACGCATTGTCACATTTGACCATAAATTTTTGTACTTCCGCAACGAAAAAGAAGCACAATTTTAAACACAAACCCCGATTGTTGATTATACCACTTTTTCTTTACCTGTCAACGCATCGTGGCCAATACCTTGCCAGCACGTCTTAGTTGGCCTTTCTTATTGGCTTATATGCTTCAAACTGACGAATGTTCGATTTTCGGACTATAGTTTTTTTTCTTCGGTTTTGATTTTATCGACAGGAAATGCATCCGACTTTCCGGTTCTGAGCACAAACTATCTTATCTTGGGCATAAAAAGGCCTGCTTATTTGTTTTTATGTATACTGTTGGTCAGCCGGAGCCTGTGAGTGCGTATGTGTTAGGTGGGTGGTGGAACTGTCTTAAAAGTGCTAAATGGACTACATCAATCAATTCCGTAGTAGCAACGCACGAGTTTCTCGCGAAACAGATGCAGCCCGTCTTGGTCTTTGACTCAAAAATAAGTATCTGAGTTAATTGCCTTCTTGCTCGTCGCTTTCTTCGAGCAGTTTTCGCAGGTACTCGTTTTCTCTGCGTGTGGCTTCCAGGTCGAAGGCCTGATACTTGATGCATACGCGAAGATAGTCCAGCAATTCCTGCAAGTTGTCGATGCTTTTTTGAAGCTGTTTGTGATTTTCTTGGGCTTGCTTGGCGAGCTTAGCCAGCTTGTTGTATTGCGGCTCAGCCGTCTGCCCGAACTCTTTGACCAACTCGTTGAGCGTGTCAGCCAGCTTGTTTTCGTCCATCACACCCCTCCTTACGGATGAATTTTGTCTGTGGCGGCTCGCCAAAGAGCCGACGAATGGTTCAGAATGATATTATATAGTGCAAAACTTATGCCCGAATGAGCAAAATGAAGGTCCTTGCCTGATTATGTTTGTGTGGCCAATAAAACAGACTAAAAAATCCACACGATTATATCGACTTTATGTTCTGCCTTTACTTTCATGGATAAGAGTATTGTAGGGGTAGGAATGACGTGTTGCAGCAAAGCGGCGCTTAATGAGCTGCTGATTTCTGTTATTGCTCGTAACGATTCTAACAGGCGCTACTTAGTTAAAATGTTGACTATCATAAACATTTAGGTTTGCCAATGACAACAAATGTGGAGGTCAGACACTGAATACAAGGTCAAGCTTGCTGGGATTTGGCGTGTGCAATTGCGCTCCACAACGCACACAACCGACCTGGGCCAACAAGTCCTCGCTGAGATGAATGCGCATTGGGACCGGCTAAATGACAGCGTCCAGCATATCAGAAAAGGAACTCACAGATGACCGCCGAAAGTGAAGCCCCACGGGCACTCGTGCTACGTAGCAAGCTACTTTGCACATAGCCCGTGGCTTTCTGCGAAGGCGGGTAAAACATTGGATAGTATCGACATGATTTCACCAAGGTGCTGAAGGCCGGTTTCTGCCCTAAGCTCCTGGATTCGTCACCCGGCCGATGAACAAGATACTGCCTAATTGGTTGTCACGGATAAGGAATAGGAACGGGTGATCGGCGAGAAAGACCGGTGTATGGCTTGGACCGACCGATGTTAGCTTCATTGTTACCGCCGTTGCTGCCGCTGCCTCCGTGCCTTCTTCGTTCACGTCAACATAAGCCTTGTGAATGACCGCTGAGATGCAAAGGTCTCTGTTGCCGGTCATACCGGAGAAATCGGCTTTCCTTGCCGAAAAGGCATCAGTCATTCCCATCGATTTGAGCACAGAAGCCAAACTGAACTGACTTGTAATCTTGAACTTTGGAATCGAAACCACAACCTCCCGCTTATGAAGCTGACCGAGCCACGTTTTCAGATTGTCGAAAGTCAGTTTCTGCTCAAGCGGCGCAAGGCCATCGATTTGCTTTGGAAGCAAAATAATCATGGATAGCTCGTTCTCCACGTAAGGAAGCTCAAGAGCCTGGAAATCTTTGTTTTCCATATAACCAAATTCCGCTGTCTGGTTCATCATCGGAACATCGGTCTTCTGCCCATTTAGCAAATTAAACGGCGCATCTTTTGTTTTATTCTCTTCGAATTGTCTTTGCCAGTTGCCTTTGAAGTAGATGGCGTTTGTTAACACTAAGCGTGTCATCGCGTCGAGGACGCCTGGCTTAATGAGCTCTTTGATTTTGTCGTTGGTCTTTTCCTCGACCCAGGAATTTATGGTCTGCCGGGCCGATTCGGTCGCGGCTACAAAATCCACCTCATGGAGGTTTCCTTCATAGTGGCTCTTGATAAGTTCGAGATATTCTTTCAGGAAGCTGTAACCTTTTTGGCCCCAAAGGGCGTTAGCTACGCGAAGCTCATAATCGCCGGCTGCTGCTCTCTCGTTAAGGTCCTTTATAATCTTTCCAAATGCCGATGCAAAATCGTCCATGTTCATTACGGACTGCGCCGAGTTTGAATCGTCGATTGTGGGAAAATGCAGCACGCGAGCCATTTGCATTTCTGTTTGGCCTTTGGCTCCTGCATGGGCAAGTGCAAGTGCGGTCGAAATACTGTAAGGCGAGCAAAACAAATTGCCTTGGCTGCTGCAAAGCTTCTGATAGATATCCAGCGCAAACCTGTTATTTGCCTCCACGACAAGCTGTGTTTCTGCACAATTTGCTACCGTTGCTATTGTGGCTGTTAGAATAAGTAGGGATTTGATTGCTTTCATGTCTTGGCCTCCTGCTGAAAGGCGATGCGAATACATTTATTTTTTGCTCTCGAGTATTAGTACGTAAATTATAGCTTACCGGTCGATGTTTTGTCATTGAATAAAGGTATTTTACTGTTCTTTCACTTATATTTAGCCCGCGATTTATTGCGGAGTTCACTCTGCCAAATCCAACGAGGAAAATATGAGTTGACGGATGTGGCCTGCGGCAATAGACTTAGCCGCTTGTTCGGCTGGGTTTTTCTGGAGTTGTCGTTGTGGAAGAAGCTATTGCCAAAGCTGGTGCGCTGATCGAGGCGATGGAGTATATCCGCAGCTTTTGTGGACGAATTGTGGTCGTAAAACTCGGCGGAAGTGTGCTTGATGATACCGATTTGCAAGGAAAACTGCTCGCTGATATTGCCTTTATGTCCACCGTAGGGATGCGGCCGATTATCGTTCACGGCGGCGGAAAGGCTATTACACGCGCCATGAACGAAGTGGGCCTCGAGCCCGTCTGGGTCCAGGGTCGTCGCTATACTGATGAGCGAACCTTGACTATAGCAGAACATACGCTCGTGAATAAAATCAACACGCCGATTTGTCAGCAGCTTACCGAACTCGGCTGCACACCAATGGGCCTGCATTCGCTCAGCAGTTGCATATTATTTGCTGAACCGCTGCGACTTGTGGGTGAAGATGGAAGAAAAATCGATCTCGGCCTGGTCGGCCAGGTTGTGGATGTGAATGCAAAGTTGCTCCAGACACTTTGTGCCGACGGGACTATACCGGTCATTGCCTCAATCGCAAGAGACCGTGCCGGCAACAAGCTCAACATCAACGCCGACAGCGCAGCCGGCAAAGTCGCCGCCGCAGTAGTTGCGGAAAAACTTGTCATGGTAAGCGATACGCACGGCATCCGTAAAGATATCAACGACCCTGATAGCTGGCTCTCAAGTCTTGACGAGAAGCAGATAAAAGAGATGATCGATGCCGGCATTATCGGCGAGGCAATGTTTCCGAAGGTGGAAGCGTGCATGACCTCGCTGGACGCAGGCGTAAAAAAAGCCCATATTATAGATGGTAGAATTCCACATTCGCTGCTTTTAGAAATCTACACCGACAAGGGCATCGGCACCGAAATCGTCAGAAAGTAAAAGTACAAGATTTCTGTTAATCTATCCCCGTACTCTATACAGAGCAACAACGCAATACGAAATACGCAATACGAGATACGACACATGAATACACAGGAGACAATTGAATTGTTCGACAAATACGTTATTGCTAATTATGGCCGCGTGCCGCGCGTCATCGTTAAGGGTCAAGGCTGCTATATGTATGATGCAGACGGCAATAAAATACTCGACATGTTTCCAGGCTGGGCCGTCAGTGCGCTTGGTCACTGTCATCCCAAAGTTGTAGAAGCTGTCCGAAAACAGGTCGGCGAGCTTATCCACATAGACAACACCTTCTATTCCGAGCCGCAGGGCGTCCTCGCAAAGCTCCTGAGCGAACGGGCCTTTGGCGGCAAGTGCTTTTTCTGCAACAGTGGCGCAGAAGCCAACGAAGCCGCACTGAAGCTCGCCCGTCTGCATACGCCGCAGGAAAAGTACAAGTTCATAACCGCCGAAGGCAGCTTCCACGGCAGAACCTTTGCAACCGTCACCGCCACTGCGCAGCCGAAGTATCATGAAGGCTTCCTGCCGTTATTGCCGGGCTTTGTCTATGTCCCATTCAACGATATAGCAGCGCTGGAGTCTGCCTTCACCGATGAAGTTGCCGCCGTCATGGTCGAGCCCATCCAGGGTGAAGGCGGAATAAACGTCGCGACGGCAGAATATATGCAGGCAATTCGTCGGCTTTGTGACCAGAAGGGCGCCGTTATGCTCCTCGATGAAGTTCAGACCGGCATTGGCCGAACCGGAAAATGGTTTGCCTATCAGTACTTTGACGTTGAGCCGGATATTATCACAATGGCAAAGGCGCTCGGTGGCGGCGTCGCAATTGGAGCCATGATGGCAAAGGAAGATGTTGCCGCGTCACTTGTCCCTGGCAAACACGCCTCCACATTTGGCGGAAACGCGCTGGCCTGCGCTGCAGCCGTTGCTGTCATCGAAGCGATCGAGCAGGAAAATCTGTTGCAAAGCGCCGTTGAACTTGGAGACTACACTAAGGAAAAACTTCTGGCCCTAAAACAGAAATACTCCATCATCGATGGCGTCCGCGGCATAGGCCTTATGATCGGTGTTCAGTTATCGGCTCCCGGTGCTGAGATTGTCAGCAAATGTCTCGAAAAAGGCCTGCGCATAAACTGCACTCATGAGACAGTTATTCGATTTATGCCGCCGATGATTGCAACGAAAGAACAAATTGATCAGGCTGTCGAGATTTTTGACAGTGTCCTTGCGGAGAGCAAAACGTGAAACATTTTTTGTGCATAAATGATTTTTCCGCTGAGAAGCTGAACGAGCTATTGGAAGAAAGTATTCTGCTAAAAAAGCTCTACAAAGCCAGCGACCGCAATCTGTGCTTGGCTGGCAAGACGCTCGCAATGCTTTTTGAAAAGCCGAGCCTGCGCACGCGAATCAGTTTTCACGTTGCCATGACCGACCTCGGCGGCAGCGCCATCTACGTAAAGCCCGAAGATATTGGCGGCATTGGCAAACGTGAGCCGATCAAGGACATCGCGCGGGTGCTCAGCCGATATGTTGATGGCATAATGGCCCGTACCTTCGAGCACAGTGCCGTCACAGAATTAGCTGCTCACGCAACCGTGCCCGTGATAAACGCGCTTACGGACTGGTTGCATCCGTGCCAGGCAATGGCGGATGTGCTTACGATAAAAGAACACTATGGTCGGCTAAAGGGTGTGCAAATCGCTTTTGTTGGCGACGGCAACAACGTTGCTCGCTCACTGGCCTTTGCTTGTGCGAAACTCGGCATGAAGATGGTCATCGCATCACCATCGGGCTACGAGCTTGATTCCGATTCGGTTAATGTTGCGAACGCTGACCGTCCCGACACCATCACGCAGACTAATGACCCGCATCAAGCCGTAGCTGGCGCGGACATAATATATACCGACACCTGGATTAGCATGGGCCAGGAAGATGAAAAGCAAAAACGAATCAAGGATTTTACCGGCTTTCAGGTTAACGCTGAACTGCTACAATCCGCAACAGCCGGCGCAAAGATTATGCACTGTTTGCCGGCTCATCGCGGCTACGAGATTACCGATGAGGTCGCCGAATCGGCTAATTCCATCATCCTTGACCAGGCTGAAAACCGCCTGCACTTCCAACGTGCTTTGCTGAAAAAACTAATGCTCTGACTCCCCGCGTGCCGGTTGTTACACTTTCGCATTCCGGCTCACCGGCAGAAAATACTTCACATTTGGTGATAAATCACTACCATTAGGAAAAACGTATAACAATCTCCACGATGACGGACATAATTATAAAAAATAAAGTCCTCCTTGCACCGAAAGCCATACTATATGCGCTTCTGATAGTGGCGGTGATTATAGCTGCCTACTTTTTTGTTCCAGGCTCTGTATTGCCCAAGCGTAGCCTCTTTCCTGTTGTAGCGGTCTTGGCTATTGTTTTTGCTTTTCTTGGCGCAACATTGGTTTGTCTAACCATAATACTAAAGATAAGAGGAAAGCTTGGACTGTTTTTGGTTTTGACAGGAGCCTCTGCTGTTGGCTTTTTGGTCAGTGCCGTCTTACACAATCTTGTCTATGGATTGTTTATCTACTTTTTTGGCGACGACTTCTGGGACAGGATTGGCATGATGGATGAGCCATTCTTTTTTAGTTTAGCTGTATTTGTTTGTCCGGTATTGTTTCTCGTAGGCTCTTTTGGCAGCATTGTGTTATTCATCAGGACCAAACAAAGGCCGGGTATTACACAACTGTGAATATTGGCCGTCCACATACAATAACGTTTAGCCCCCAGGTTTATCCTGGGGGTTTTCTTTTTCCGTTTAACGTAGGATTTTCTTTGTCATTTTGGACTTGCCTGTCCCATCCGGGAATCCGGAATCCATAGATTAACTTATTATCTCCGTTCTCCTTTTTCAATATATTGTCACCGTCTATAATTGAGCGTAGTCAAACGACTACGCTGTCTGATTTTTCCCTCCTCTCTTCTGTATCCTGTCTTCTATATTCTGTCTTCTGATCCCCTCATTCACTCACCATTTTCCCTGCACTGTCCCATGCTAATAACGTTTAGCCCCGCAAGCCTGTCCTGAGCGAAGCCGAAGGATTTATCCTGGGGGTTTTGTTTGTCATTCCCGCGAAGGGGCTTGTTGCCAAAGTCCCTTTTCATTTCGATATTGCCCGAAAAGCAAGATGGTGAGTTCCATCAAAGTAAAAACCGAAAACGATGCACTTGAAATACCAAAATACTCTGTGCAACAATA
>Ga0315543_1005341_pt1 | contig 10059 bp, 9 predicted proteins | sample SalMarSW160210MG_2_FD_203098 | JGI IMG/M metagenome (GOLD analysis project Ga0315543, IMG submission 203098) | Salt marsh sediment microbial communities from the Plum Island Ecosystem LTER, Massachusetts, United States - Salt Marsh Sediment SW1601-210 ...
ACCACGCCCTGCCGGTGCTGCTGGTGCTCGACCGGATCCACACCGAAGATCTCGAAGGGCAGGCGGGATTCGACGACTTCTTGCTCTCCCCCATCGACGCCGACGAGCTGAGGACCCGTCTCAGCCGCCTCCGAAGCACCGGCGGGAATGAACCTGGGGAAGAGACGCTGTACTTCCAGGACCTGGTACTGAACACCGCCACCTACCAAGCCACGGTCGATGGGAATCCACGTGATCTCACCTACATGGAGTATGAGCTGCTCCGCTTCTTCGTCGAGAACCCGGGCAGGGTGTGGTCGCGAGAGCAGATCCTGTCCCGGGTCTGGGGCTATGACTACTTCGGTGGCTCCCGTACCGTCGACGTTCACGTGCGGCGGCTTCGCGCCAAGCTCGGTGAGGAACGCAGCTCGTGGATCACCACTGTGCGCTCGGTGGGATACCGGTTCGGCTGAGGGAGCCACCGCGCTCGTCCCCGTGCCTACGCTCACGTGCGACGGCGTCCATGGAGGGATAGGGATGAACGATTATCCAATCGCGTTCGCTGCCGAGTACGGAGACGGCTCACGCGACCGTGGCCTGGCTGCGCTCGGTGCCGCCTTCTTCCTCAAGGTCGTGCTGCTGATTCCCCACCTCATCGTGCTCTTCTTCGTCTATCTCGCGGCTTGCTTCGCGATCTGGTTCGGCTTCTTCGCGATCACCTTCACCGGGAAGCTCCCGGAGGGCATCGCCCGGTTCACCGAAGGTGTCATCGGTTGGAGCGTCCGAACCGCGGCATGGCTCACCGGCGTCACCGACGTCTACCCACCGTTCTCTCTGCAGGCGCCCGACTACCCGGTCCGAGTCACCATCATCGAGGCCGCGCCCGAGCGGCATCGTGGGCTGGCGGCACTGGGCATCATCTGGCTCAAGGCGATCCTCCTGATCCCTCACATGATGATCCTGTGGGGCCTCGGGGCTGCGATGGAGCTCGCCGCCTATGTCGGCTTCTGGATCGTGGCCATCAAGGGCACGCTCCCGAAGGGCTTGTTCGATCTCATGACCGGAGTGATGCGGTGGTACGTGCGCGCCTGGGGATGGATGACGAGCCTGACCGACCGCTACCCGCCCTTCGCCCTGGACTGACCGCCGGCACCCCTACACACCAACCCTGGGTTGGCAGCACTGGAAACCCGGCATACGAACCCTGGGTTGGCAACGCTGAAAACCCGGCATACCAACCCTGGGTTCGCAGAAGGGGTCAGCCGAACTCGATGCCTTGAGCCAGGGGGAGCTCGTCGCTCCAGTTGATGGTCACCGTCTGGCGGCGCATGTACGCCTTCCAGGCGTCCGAGCCCGACTCGCGGCCGCCGCCGGTGTCCTTCTCGCCGCCGAAGGCACCGCCGATCTCGGCTCCCGAGGTGCCAATGTTCACGTTGGCGATCCCGCAGTCGGAGCCCTCGTGGGAGAGGAACCGCTCGGCAGACTTCACCGAGTTGGTGAAGATGGCCGACGACAGCCCCTGAGCGACGCCATTGTGGATCTCGATCGCCTGCTGGAGCCCGTCGAATTCGATCACGTACAGGATCGGTGCGAACGTCTCGACTTGGAGGATCGCGGCGTCGGCGGGCATCTTGATGATCGTCGGCTCAACGAAGAAGCCGTCACCGTCGAGTACCTCGCCGCCGAAGAGGACCTCGCCACCCTGCTCCCTCGCCATGCCCACAGCGGCGACGAAGGCGTCCACTGCTCCCCGGCTGACGAGCGGGCCCATGAGGATCCCCTCCTCGAGCGGATCGCCGATCCGAACCCGCCGGTAGGCCTCAACGAGCCGCTCGGCGATCACGTCGGCGATGCCACGCTGGACGATGAGGCGGCGCAGGGTCGTGCATCGCTGCCCAGCGGTGCCCACTGCGGCGAAGAGTGCCGCCCTGACCACCAACTCTGGATCGGCGTCGTCCATGACGACGATGGCGTTGTTGCCGCCGAGTTCGAGCAGCGATCGACCCAGCCGCCCGGCGACGGCGGTGCCGACCTTCTCGCCCATGGCGCACGAGCCGGTGGCCGAGATGAGCGGGACCCGCCGGTCGTTGACGAGGGCGTCGCCGATGGTGCGCCCCGGGCCGATGACCAGATTGAACACTCCCTCGAATCCGGTGCCGGCCATGACCTCCTCGACGATGGCAGTGACCGCCACCGCGGTCAGCGGTGCCTGGCTCGATGGCTTCCAGACGATCGTGTCTCCACACACGGCAGCGATGAAGGCGTTCCAGGCCCACACTGCCGTCGGGAAGTTGAACGACGTGATGACGCCGATCGGGCCCAGCGGATGCCACTGCTCGTACATGCGGTGCCGAGGCCGCTCCGAGGTCATGGTGAGCCCGTAGAGCTGACGGGACGAACCGACGGCGAAGTCGGCGACGTCGATCATCTCCTGCACCTCGCCCTCTCCCTCGGCCCGGATCTTGCCCATCTCCATGCTGACGAGAGCCCCGAGCGGCTTCTTGTAGTCACGGAGGGCATCGCCGATCCGGCGCACGTGCTCGCCGCGTCGGGGAGCCGGAAGCATGCGCCATTCTTCGAAGGTCTCAATCGAGTTGGCGAGGACCGTTTCGTAGTCGTCGACGGTGGCCTGGCGCACCTCGGCGATCGGCCGTTCCGTCGCCGGGTCGTCGCTCGTAATCGTCTCCCCGCCCGTCTCGATCCAGCCTCCGGCGAACCCACCGGGATTCACCTCGCCGATGCCCAGGCTCTTCAGGATCTCGTCGCGGTTCACCGTCCACCTCCGTGCAGGGCCGCTTCACCAGCGAACGCTAGTTGGCGCCGCTGTCCGAGGGCCGGTCAACCTCGCGATGCCGGCAGCTGCGGAACGCGAGGCCGGAGCTCAACCACTCGAGTTGCGGTGGGAACTGAATAGTGTCCATGCGAGTCTGATGGAGGAGGATGCGCCGGTCGCCTCGAGACCGGTGCCGGGAAGGCGCGAAGGATGTCCAAAGCGACCACTGCGGAGAACAGGGTCGGGCCGGATCGACCGGTCGTGGCGGCGCGGTGGGTCGTCCTGGCAGCGACCTTGGCCTTCTTCGTGGCCTACACCTGGCTGGCGCTCCGCCGCTACGACGTCTTCCGAACGGTGGCCTTCGACCTGGGCATCTTCGATCAGGGAACCTGGCTTCTCAGCCGATTTCGGGAGCCCTTCGTGACCGTGCGCGGCCTCAGTCTGTTCGCCGATCACACCTCCGGGATCCTGTTCTTGGTCGCCTCGCTCTATTGGATCTGGGCCGATGCGCGGCTTCTCATCGTCGTGACCGGCCTCGCGCTGGCGGCCGGTGGCCCGCTGACGTTCATGGCGGGGAGAGCCGTCGGACTGGCGCCTCGCTGGGCGGCGGGAGCTGCCGTCGTCTACCTCCTGCAGCCGGCGATCGCTTGGCAAGCGTGGGATGGGTTCCACCCGGAGGTGCTCGCCATCCCACTGCTGTTGTGGGCGTTCGTGGCATTGCTGCGCGACCGGAACGGGTGGGCGCTCCTGGCGATCCTGCTCGTGTTGCTCACCAAGGAGGATGCCGGGCTCATCGTGTTGCCCTTCGGGGTGCTGATAGCGCTCGTTTGGAAGAAGCGCATCGGGTGGATCATCGCCGCCTCCGGCCTCGTCGCATTCCTGGTGTCGTTCCTGGTGTTGCTGCCGGCGCTGTCGCCGTCGGATGAGCTCCTCTACACGGACCGCTATGCGACGATCGGGCAGGGCCCCATCGGCATCGTCACCGGCATCATCACCCGGCCCTGGGTGCTGCTCGAAGGCTTTGGCAACATGTCGCAGGTCGCCTACGTAGCCATGCTCCTGTTGCCCGTCCTCGCGGCGCTCCTGGCGCCGTGGGTATTGCTCGCCGGAGCGCCGGTGCTCTTCGCCAACTTGCTGACGGCGCACCATTACCAGTACGACATCCGGTACCACTACACCGCGTTCCTGATCCCTCTCATCGCCATCGCCTCCGTCATGGGCCTCTCCCGCATCGCGTCCTGGTGGCGGCCGCGAGTAGCGACATGTGTCCTGGCCGGGTGTTTAGCGGCCGCGATCGCCGGCCAGGTGCTGTTTGCCCCCTTCCCCTACGGCCCACGCCGGCATGACTGGGGCGGCACTCCCGCCGAACTGCACGACCTCGAGGCGGCAGTCGATCTCATCCCCGACGACGTCGTCGTGTCAGCGTCGAGCGTGCTACTGCCCCACCTGGCACACCGCGACGAGATCTACCTCTTCCCCACGCCGTTCCTGCGCCACAACTACGGGCTCCAGGATGCCGCCATGCCCGACACGAGCCGTGTCGAGTGGATCATCTCCTCCACCGTCCTGATCGAGGAGCATCGCGAGGTCCTGAACGGCCTGCTCGCTTCGCCTGACTTCGAGCTGGTCTACGACTCCGAGGCCGTCGTCGTACTCCACCGACGAGACGGGTGACGGGGGACACCGTCAACCCCTGTCATGCTCAGCGGGCGGCGATGACCTCGATCTCGACGAGGTACCCACCGGGCAGGGCCGCCACCTGGGCGGTCGATCGTGCCGGCTTCGCCGCGCCGACGTACTCCCCGTACACCTCGTTGACGACCGGGAAGTCGGCGATGTCAGCGAGGAATACGGTCGTCTTGGCGATGTCCTCGTATCCAAGCCCGAGGTCGCCGAGGACAGCACCGATGTTCTCCATCACCTGACGGGCCTGACCGGCGACATCGCCGCAGGCCAGCTGATTCGTGGCCGGGTCGATGCCGACTTGACCGGACAAGAAGACGAGGCCACCTGCCTCGGTCGCGATCGAGTATGGCCCGATTGGATCCGGCCCGTGGGGGGAGTCGATGACGATCTTGGGCATGAGGCCTCCTCGCGCTGTGCTGGTCGGTCGCAACGATACCGGCCGCGGCGCGATCAGACCGCAGCGCGCGACCTCGCTTCCCCTCAGTTCGAACGCCGCCTGCGGTGAAGCCTCGCCGGTCCCACCTCAACGAGGGGGCACGAGGGAACGGCTCAGAGGCAAAGACTGGCGGCCAGTGGGTATGGGTTCACGGCACTTCCCCCACCCGGATGGAACTCGAAGTGGAGATGGGACACCGTGTAGGCGGCGTTTCCGGTGTTCCCGACGTAGCCGAGCAGCTCTCCGAGGTCGAGGTGCTGGCCGACGGCGAGGCCGTCGACCCAACCGTCGAGGTGGGCGTAGTAGTACTCATCGCCCCCGTCGCCGCGGAGCCACAACGTGATCCCCCCGAGGCCGCCGTTGCCCAAACGGAACACGGTGCCCGCCTCGACCGCCACCGCCGGAGTCCCGCGCACAGCGATGATGTCGACGCCCTCGTGGGTACGGCCGCCGGAGCGGGGAGCGCCCCAAGTGTCGGTGAAGGCCACCGCCCCGTTGACGGGACACACCAGCCCTCCCGCCGGAGGATCGGGCGGCTCGGTGGTCGTGGTCACCGTCGGCGCAGTGGTCGTGGTCACCGTCGGCTCGGTAGTCGTCGTCACGTCCGCCTGGGTAGTCGTAGTCACCGCCGGCCCGGTGGTAGGGGGAGTCGTCGTGGTAGTCGTCGTCGTGCTGGTCGACGTTGCGTTCCGCGCTGCCTCTTCACTGCGAAGGCGCTCTTCCTCCTCACGCTGCCGGCGCTCCTCTTCCTGCTGCTGATAGGCAGACGCCACCTCTTCGTATGCGGCATTGGCGGCCCCCAGCTCGGCCAGGATGGCCGTGGCCTGCGATTCCAGTTCGGCATTGGCGGCCGCCTGCGCGTCGAGCGCCTTCACCAGCCTCTCGTTCTGCTCGAAATAGCTCTGCTCCAGTGCCAGCAGCCGCTCCAGCACCGCCATGCCGTCCTCGGACGCCATCGCCAGGTAGCCATTGCGCAGTGGCACCTCACTGATCGACGACAACCCAAACAACGTTTGCGCTCCCCGAGATCCCGCCGACATGTAGAGCTCGCGCGCCACCTCCCGGGCGGCAGCACGTGTAGAGGCGAGCTCTCTCTCCGCGACGGACAGCGACGAGCTGAGCATGTCCAGATCGGTCTCGAGCTCAAACGCCCGCGAGACATTGACGTCGTACTCGGCGGTGATGCTGGCCAGCTCGGAACCGACCTGTCTACGCCTGGCGTCGGCGGCAGCGACATCATCGGCCGTCAACTCACCGGGTACCGTCTGCGCGTACGCAGGAATCGACACCAGCAAGAAGAACGCCAGGCCGGCGGCAAGTCGCTTCACCTCGTCACCCTCTCGGAGAGCTTCACTCTGGTTGCCCGATCAATGCCGCCCTGTCGCAACGATACCGCGCTCTCGCGGGTTAGCGATACCAGGTGGGCGCACACCCGGGCAGCACTACCTCATTCTGATCGGCCGCAACGAAGCAAACGCAAGGAAAGACTGCATCGGACACCCGACGTCTCGCCGTCGCCATCAGGCAGGCCGACGTCGAAGGCGACACTGAGGCTCGGCGCCTCCCGGAGTCGAGCACCACACGATGGTGCCGCCGCTCGCATGACTCGGCGGCGCAGGGCGGACAATCCATTCAGGTGTTCGAAAGAACGTCAGACCGAAGCCTTCACCAGCATCTGGTGACGCTCCGCCTCGGTGAGCCCACCCCAGATCCCATACGGCTCGCGGATCTGCATTGCGTACTCGAGGCAGGCCGCCCTCACCGGGCAGACGCTGCAGATCGACTTGGCCCTCGTCTCCCTCCGTTCCCTTTCGTCCTTGCGTTCCGTAGTGTTCGGGGGGAAGAAGAGGTGGGAACGGTTTCCTCGGCAGAGGGCTACGGGTTGCCAAGATCGATCGAACGGAATCACAAAGAGTCTCCTCCACGGTTGCGTTGACAAAACGTACAACCGCAAGCAGTGACGGTAACCACCCGCAGGAGAAGGCGCCAGGAAGATGTTGAGGGAAAGCGCTTGCTAGTCGCGAACAGCCGAGTCTGCGCCATGAGGCCGGCCTCACCTCGAACGAGGTCGAGGGAGAAGTCGTGCGTCAGGCTCCCCCTCCGGCCGATCGGCGCGCGTCGATCCACTAGCCTCCAAGACACTCAGACCAGTCGGCCTGCTCCAGGAGGTTTGAGATTGGAGAAACCCATGTCACGCGTCCTGGTGGTCGCCGATGAGCCTTGGGTCCGCAATGAGGTCCATGCCGCCCTCAGCGAGCCTGCCTACACCCTGATCGACCATGACGATCCGGCCACTGCCGCCGCCACGGCCGTCGCCGAGAAGGTAGACACGATTCTCGTCGACCTCCAGGTGGCGGCGATGGGGGGAATGGCTGTGGTGCGAGACGTACGCGACCAGGACGCCCTTGCCGGCCGGGAGTTCACGCCGGTCGTGATGCTCCTCGACCGGGCGGCCGATGCGTTCCTTGCCAAGCGCGCCGGCGCCGCCGGCTGGGTCGTCAAGCCGTTCACGACCGCCGTCATCCGTGAAGCCCTCGACCAGGCACTGGGAGGCTGACGCGTCGGCCTCCCAGGCGACAGCTCATGAGCACCCCCAACATCGTCTACATCGTCACCCTCGTACTCTGTGCCCTGGGCTCCGGCTTCTTCTCCGGATCGGAGACCGCGCTCATCGGAATCGGCAAAGAGCGGGTCCACCAACTCGCCGAGACGGGCCGGCGAGGGCGCAGGGTGCAGCAACTCGTCTCCGACCCCGATCGGCTCCTGAGCACGTTGCTCGTTGCCAACAACCTGGTCAACATCCTCGGCGCCGCCATCGCCACCGCGCTGTTCATCCAATTGCTCGACGCACGATGGGGGCCGTGGGTGGCGACCCTGACGGTGACCGCCGTCGTGCTCGTGGTCGGGGAGATCACCCCCAAGAGTCTCGCTGCCCGCTACCCGGAGCGCTTCTCGCTGGCGGTGGCGCCAACGATCCTGCGCCTCTCCCGCATCTTGAGACCGGTCGCCCACATGTTCACGGGGATCACCCGCGGTCTGTTTCGCCTGTTCCGCATCCCGGCACGGGCCGACACCCATGCCGTGACCGAGGCCGACATCAAGGCCCTGGTGGAGCTGGGGATGCACGGCGGCGAGATCGAGAGCGTCGAACGCGAGATCATCGACGCCCTGTTCACGCTCGGCGATCGCCCGGTCCGCGAGGTCATGACGCCCAGGGTCGACATCGTCGCCCTCACCCTGCCGGTCGAATCCGAAGACGTCAGGGCGGCGGTGGCGTCGGCCGGTCACTCGCGTTTTCCCGTCACTGCGGGGAGCCTCGATGAGCTACGGGGAGTGCTCTTCGTCAAGGACCTGCTGCAGCTCCCTGCCCAGCCGACCACGGACCAGATCCACTCGATCCTGCGGCTGCCTGCCTTCATTCCCGAATCGATGACCATCCTGCGGGTGCTTCAGGACATGCGGGCCCGAAGGTTCGCCTTCGGGGTCGTGCTCGACGAGCACGGCGGCGTCGAGGGAATCGTCACGATCAAGGACCTCGTCGCGGAGCTGGTCGGCGAGCTCCAAGACGAGTACGACCCAGGATCACCGTCGGTGGTGCGGGTCGGACCCCGGCAATGGGTGGCGGATGGGCGGCTTCCCATCGAGGACCTCGAGGCCGCGGTCGGATGCCGTTTCCCCAGCGGCCCGTACTCGACGGTCGGGGGCCTCGTCATGGCCATCGCCGGGAGAATCCCCGAGGAGGGCGACAAGATCGATGCCCACGTGTGTGTTTTCACGGTCCTCACGATGGACCGCAACCGCATCGATCGGGTACAGGTTGAGCCACCGTCCCAGCACAGTACAATTGTGTCATCGGGACGTGGCGCAGCTTGGTAGCGCGCATCGTTCGGGACGATGAGGTCGCCGGTTCAAATCCGGCCGTCCCGACCAGAAGCCGGCGGTCTTCCGCCGGCTTCTCCGCGTCTCGTCGACTCTGAACAACCGGCCCCGCCGAGCCGCTACGCCGGCTGGGCGGCGCTGCTGCCGACGATGGCCTTCTTCAGCACCTCCAGCTCCCGGCGGAGCCGGGACCGCATACTGTGCCGGAGGAACGGCCCGAGCAGCAGCGAGACGAAGCGGGTCGCCAGGCTGTCGGGCCCGGCCTCGATCCTGTTGACGACCTCGGTCTTGCCGTCGACTGCATGCAGCTCGAGCCAACCCCGGAACGAGAAGGGGCCACGATCGGCTTCGGTGCCAAACTCGCTTGGTGGAGCGTATGAGGTGACCCGGAACTCGATCTCCGAGGGCCGCCAACCGGCGACGTACTCGGCAACGAAGTGGGCGCCTTCGCCGATCTCGCGCGACACCATCCGCGCCCTCTTCACGCCGCTTACCCATCGGGGCATGTTCTCGACGTTGGCGATGAAGGAGAAGACCTGGTCTACCGAACGTTCGATCAAGATGCTGGCTTGAGCGATCATCCTGCGTCCTTCGTCCGCTTCACTTCCCACCGTACAAGAGAATGCAGCTCCTGCACGCATGAATACGAACGTCGGCAGGTAGGTGCGTGCGATGAAGCGTTCCGTCTCTGAGGCGGCAGCGAGGCGCAGCTGGCGATCGATCGGCGCGGCTCGGTGGGAGCGAGAGGAGGATGCCGCATCGCACGATGCTTTCCGAACATGCAGGCTGCGGCGCGGCCGACGACACCGCAACAGGCAGGACCGCGCGAAGCCCTCCCTCGTCAGAGGAGCAGCTCGGCGAGCTGCACGGCGTTGAGGGCGGCCCCCTTGCGCAGGTTGTCGCCGACGGTCCACAGGCTGATACCGCCCTCCTCGCCGACGGTGGCACGGACCCGGCCGATAAGGACCCCGTCCCGGCCGGCGCAATCGAGCGGCGTCGGGACCTTGTTGTCGTCCCACAGCTCCGCACCGGGAGCGGCCCCGAGGATCTCTCTGGCTTCGTCCACCGACACGGGACGGGAGAAGAAAGCGGTCGCCGCGATGCCGTGGCCGACCATCACCGCGACCCGTACACACGTCGGCTCGATCAGGATGTCCGGAGCGTCGAGGATCTTGCGCGTCTCGTGAACCAGCTTCCACTCCTCGTCGGTGTAGCCCTGCTCGGTGAACGATCCGGCATGGGGCAGGACGTTGTAGCCGATGGGACGGGCGTAGAAGTCCCCACCCGGGTCGGACCAGCCACCGTG
>Ga0315543_1005345_pt1 | contig 10056 bp, 11 predicted proteins | sample SalMarSW160210MG_2_FD_203098 | JGI IMG/M metagenome (GOLD analysis project Ga0315543, IMG submission 203098) | Salt marsh sediment microbial communities from the Plum Island Ecosystem LTER, Massachusetts, United States - Salt Marsh Sediment SW1601-210 ...
TAAGGATAAAAGCTTTATAGAAAACGCTTTTTATTTATTATTGGAGAGTGATAATAACAATAAAAGCATAACCATCGTAAGAATAGATAGCTGTAAATGCTGCAAAAAGTGATAAAATGATTGGTTCGTCAAAAGTTATGGATGCGTTGAAGAGCATAGGGTTAAACTTGTATGAGCGCAGACTATGGGTAGCCCTTCTAGCACGTGGGACGAGCACAGCAGGAGAACTTTCTGGAATAGCCAATGTTCCCAGGTCAAGAACTTATGACATCCTACAGAGCTTGGCTGATAGGGGATTTGTAGTTGTACAGACAGGCAAACCAATAAAGTACGTTGCCGTTCCTCCATCTGAGGCGCTTGAGAGAGCGAAAAATAAGATGGAGAGTGATATAAAATCGATGCAGAATAGGATTGACGATTTGAAGTCCTCACCAGTGATTAGCGAATTGAATAGTTTTTATAAGAAAGGACTAAAGCTGATAAGTCCGGAAGACATGACTGGAGCATTGAAGGGAGAGCATTCAGTGTCTCAGCAGTTGGGTACGATGTTTAGAGGCGCAAATAGGAAAATATCAATCGTTACCACGCCAGATGGTCTGGATGATATTGTGAAAAGACACATGGACATACTTAGGAGAGCAAAGGAAAGGGGAGTAGACATAAAGATAGCGACAGCTGCCGGTAAAACTACTGAATCTGTAAGCGCGCTCAGTGGTGTGGCACAAGTAAGAACGCTTGATAAAAAATCAGTCGCAGTTTCCGGTAAATTCTTTGTTGTTGACGGTAGGGAAATGATACTTTCGCTGACAAATTCAAATGATGTGCATTCTTCACAAGATATGGCATTGTGGAGTAGGAGCGAATATGCAGCTGGTAATATGCTGGAACCGCTATTCAGTCTAGTGTGGAATAATTCTAAACCTGCAAAATAAAATTATTTGCCCCAAGGAACAAATATCGGCCTTTTAGATAATTTCTTAGGCACAGTCAATTTTTCAAATGGCATGTCAGCGGTCTCTTTTTTGATCATATCTAAAAATTCTTTCATTTTCATCTTTTCTATATTCCCAGTTTTTCTGATTCTTACACTCAATTCTTTACTTTTTATTTCTTCCGGTCCTATGACTAGACTGAATGGCACCCAACTTCTTTCAGCGTCTCTTATTTTCTTTGGCACCGGATTTTCTCTGTCATCCAAATCAACTCTTACATTTTCTCTTTCAATACTCTTCATAACTTTTTCAGCATCTTTTAGATACTTCTCCGATAGAGGGATAACCCTAACTTGCACAGGCGAAAGCCATAATGGAAGCGTAGGGTTCTTCTCAGCTTTTGCAGCAGTCTCCATTATTGCATACATTAGTCTTTCAATCGAACCTACTGACGTGTGTACAATTATACAACCTTTCTTTTTTCCATCACCGTCCATATATTTTATGCCATATCGCTCTGAATCTTCAACATCAAGTTGCACAGTGGATAGCTGTGCATTACCACCCACGGAATCTATTGCTTGGTGCTCGGATTTGCATATCCAATAATGCTTGGCCTCTTTCAGCAGTTCAATAAATGCCGGCTTCTTCGCATACTTAAGCACACGCACTAGCATAGGCTTCAAATTTTTGAATTCCTTCTCAACAACTCTGAATGCAAGGGCATAATCAATTCCCATACTATTGAGCAGGTCCGTATATTTATTGTATGCCAATTCAAACTCTGTTTTGCCTTGGTCGAGATCTTTGCAGAACGAGTGAAGATCAGGCATGTAGAAGAATGAACATCTTCGCAATCCAGTCAGCTCACCTCGCTTTTCCCTTCTGAAACTCGGCGATATCTCGTATATACGAATGGGCAGTTGCTTATAGTTGAAAGTTGTGTTTTTCATCATCCTGAAAAGTCCAAAGTCACCTGCAAACCGCAGTATAAGAGTCTTATTGGGTTCTTCAATTCTATAGTCTCGTTCTTGGAAGCTTACAGCCTGCTCCCTTATGTCAGGTTCATTCCAGTTATAAAGTATTGGTGTGTCAATTTTCATTGCACCCATACTTTCGACAGCTATTTTGTATACCCACTTCTCAAGCAAGTCTTTAATCAGAGCTCCATTAGGGTAGTGTCTGAACATTCCAGGTTCGCTTGCGGGCTCATAGTCAACCAACTCGAGCTTGCGCATGATATCTATCGATGGAGGCGTCTTTGATGGCTGTCCCTTTACTTCTTCAGAATAGATGAAAGACTTTAGCATCGGATATTTGTCAAGAATTTTCATTTTTTCTATCTGTTCTATGTTAACTTTATGCTCTTTACCATCAAGTGTGAGTACAATAAAACTACTTGGTATTCGTTGAGCCTTTTCTTCAATAGTCTCCTTTTTCTCTTTTGCTCCTGGAGATATTATTCTAGAAAATTCTGACAGTGGATGACCTTTACATTTCAACTCGAATGACTTGTAGTAACCAAAAGGAGTTCGTGAGACTTTGAATTTCTTACTCAACTTAGTCTCCATACCTTTCAATATCTCTATTGCAGCGCTTGCAGAGCCCATCTTAGCTCCAAAAAGCAGATGCACATAAGGATAGAGTACGATAGACTTTGGTTTTATCTGATCAGCCACTCCAAGTATCTCAGCTACTCCACTATTGATTACATAGTCTATAGCTTTTTCATCGGTTCGCTCGAAAGAGATGAAAACTACCAATGGTTCTTTGAAATCACCTTTCATCTGCCCCTTTCCAATTTTCTCAGCAGCTTTAGTCTTTTCCCTAGTATCATACTTCAAGTAGTCCGCATGTATCATCAGCATTCTCATTCAATTTACCTCGCACTATTTCAATAGTAATATCTACAAGTCTGATAATTAAAAATTAGTATCTTCTTAGCAAAATAAAGACACATACCTATATAAGAAGCATAATTGGAATCTTGTATTGGTTCAGCCCCGTAGTCTAGTGGTCAAGGATATCTGGCTCTGGACCAGAAGACGGCGGTTCGAATCCGCCCGGGGCTATTTACTCCTAATCCTATATGCAGATTTGCTAAAGACTATTTCTAAATAAGGTCCCAACGGCTGGACCGCCTCCCCTCCCATCAACTCATCTGGACAGAATTTCTTTAACCACAATCTCTCTAACCCGATTAAATCTAATATAGTGTCCAGTTTCGAGTTGATACATTCAGAATCAGTATGTTCACAGGAAAGCCCACCATTCTTTATGTATTTCTGCATCTTGGCCCGAGCGTCATATCTGTTAATACATCCACCATCATCCCTGGCAAAAGATACAAGCATATTGTAAAGGCTACAATCCTCTATGGAATTTGCTCTACACTCTTCACGTTTTAATTTGATATAAATTATGTCCGAATCGGTGCACTCTATCTTTTCACCAACAGATTTCAATCCATTATTGAATAAAGTTACTAATTCATTTGAATTAGAACCACAGTGACGGCATGTAATAGTGAGTCTTTTGCACCCGTTCGGCATTTCAACATCCTTGCGCAGAAATCTTCCAAGTCTAAATTCATCGGTCCTTCTTATGACATATTTTGATGGTGGTAGATGTTGAGGCGCCTTATGTAGGACACTACTCAACCTTCTTTTCACATAATCTAGAGGTGGTACATGTAGAGAGACTCTGTGTAAAATCTTGTCCAAACATTTTTCAATATTTGGCACAATTCCACTTTCTATAGGTTCTTGTGGCTTAGGTATTTCATAGAAAAGTTCAGATTCTTTATCTCTGAATTCTTTTCTGAGTTGGGCATATTTTCCTTTGAATATTAAACAGCTTTCGGGGTAGGACGACAACGGACAAGAACTTCTAATCTTGAATCCTAATAATCTTAGGTCTCGGATTGTTAAATTTTTAAATTTCTCATCGCTAATATCTTCCATCGGGATTACATTTTGACTTAAAATTTTGGTACCTCCATAAGACTGTATCAACAATCCATCACCTGGATTAGTCTTCACTCTGCTGACTAAGTACCCCCAAGTCGGTCTTTGTCTACCTTCCAGTATCCGGAGAATGTGACCTTTACCATCTGTATAAGGAAGAAAGAGACTATACTTTGAATCAAAAACAACTAAACCAGGTTTAAGTCTATACGTCAGAGCCCAACATAAATTGGTCAGTAAACTTAATAAGGTTTTGTATTATGAAGAAAATAAATTATCAATTGCAGGCAATATAGTAGGCTTTAAGAGTTTATTTTTCTGTTTCTTGCATCTTCTGCCTCAAGTATTTTATCTTGTTCTGCAGAAATTTTACCTGCTTTACACTTGTCGCTGCAAACAAAGCTTGCTTCGTTTCATAAAGCTGCTCTTCGAAAAAGCCCGATTGTATGTTTTGCACATTCATAGGTATCCCAGTTGTATTTACTATTACGTAGTGACTACTATATAAAGTTTACTATTCCACAGTAGCAAAATCCTTATATACAACATCGAAAAATAAGCAAAAATAAGCCTAAAACCATAGTTGGTTTATGTCTGAGGTCTACCTAGGTATTGAATCGACTGCACATACATTTGGAGTGGGAATAGTGGACTCTAGAGGAAGAGTTTTGGCCAATGAACGTTCTGTATACAAACCAGAGGAGGGCGAGGGGTTTGTACCTGCAAAAATGGCTGGACATCACACACAAAACACAGCCAAAATTATAGAAAATGCGCTAAAGAAGGCAAAAGTGAAGATTGAAGACGTAGAAGCGGTAGCATTTTCACAAGGCCCAGGCATTCCAAATGCTTTGCGTGTAGGTGCAGCAATTGCACGCTATATTGCATACAAATATAATAAACCATTGATTGGTGTCAACCACTGCATAGCACATATAGAAATAGGCCGTCTTGCCACAGATTGCAAGGATCCAGTAGTACTCTACCTCTCTGGAGGCAATACTCAGGTCATTGCTCTTGCTGAAGGTAGGTATAGGATATTCGGAGAGACACAAGACATAGCAATAGGCAATGCTATAGACAGTTTAGCTCGACAGATTGGTCTGCCACTTCCATACGGCCCGAGTTTTGATAAAGTTGCGGCAAATGGAAAGAAATACATAGAACTGCCTTATGTCGTAAAGGGTATGGATTTGAGCTTCTCGGGCTTACTAACGGCTGCAAAGAGGAAATTCAAAGGTGCAAGCAAAGCTGACATATGCTACAGCTTTCAGGAGACCTGCTTCGCTATGCTCACAGAGGTTACAGAGAGGGCACTGGCACATACGGGCAAAGAAGAAGTGCTTTTAGTGGGTGGTGTAGCTGCTAGCAAACGGTTGCAGACAATGTTGAATACAATGTGTAAGGAAAGAGATGCTAAATTTTATGTAGTTCCACATCAGTACAGCTCGGATAACGGTGTGATGATCGCACAGTCAGGTGCTTTAGCTCATAAGAGTGGTCAAAAGACAAGAATAGAAGATAGCAATATCATCCAGAAATGGAGGACTGACGAAGTAGAAGTGAAATGGAGATGAAAAATGGCTAAGAAAACAATTATTGAGAAGGTCAATACAAAAAAGCCAAACGTAGGAACAATAAGAAAAGTAGCGAGAATAATAAAATCTGGCGGTCTTGTAGTTTACCCGACAGAAACATGCTATGGCTTGGCTGTGGATGCGACTAACAAGCATGCAGTGAAGAAAGTCTACAGAGTTAAGAAAAGATCAAAGAACAAACCAATACCGATAATAGTGTCGAGTATACAGATGATTGAAAAATACGGAAAAGTGACAAAGACCACGAGACTTCTTGCGAAGAGATTTATGCCCGGACCATTGACAGTTATAATCGACAAGAAAAAAACTATTCCAAAAGTCCTAAATCCAGATGAAATTGCATTCAGAATTTCCTCGCATGCTGTAGCAACAATGATCGTGCGTGCAGTTGGCAGACCGATAACAGCTACAAGCGCAAATGTATCTGGCCAATCTCCAATCTACAAATCAAAAAAGGCAATAAGGACTTTTGAGGGCAAAGTCGATATGATACTAGATTGTGGGAATTTGAAAAGAGTTAAGCCATCCACTTATGTAGATGCACGTAGTCGTAGAGTGCTTAGGGTAGGATCAATACCGAAGAAGAAAATTATAAACTTTATAGAAAGAACAACCAAAAGATAATTATGCCGAAATCGAAATACGATCGTGTCTTGAAGACTGTGCTTAGAAAGATAAAGCCGAAGAAAGCGGAGGAGAAGAAACTGAAAAGGCTCGCAGAGAAAGCCCTTAAAGTTACAAAAGAAATAGCCGCAAAATCAGATGCCAGACCTATGCTCGTGGGGAGCCTGACGCGTAACACATGGCTGCCGGACAAGTTTGAATTCGATATTTTTATTCTATTCCCACCAGATTTGAAACGCGAACAATTAGAGAAAAAAGGACTAGAGATTGGAAAGGCCGTGATTAAAAGACTAAGGGGAAAGTATAGAATTGAATATGCTGAGCATCCATATGTGTCGGGAAAAGTCCGGGGTGTGGATATAGACATAGTACCGTGCTATGAGATCGAATCTGCCGACAAGTTGAAGTCTTCTGTAGACAGGACCCCTTTCCATGTGAGATATATAGAGAAGCATCTACCGCTTGAAAAGTCCGATGATGTCAGACTGTTAAAACAGTTGTGCAAATCCAATGGCATCTATGGCGCTGATGCAAAAACGAACGGATTCTCAGGATACGTATGCGAGTTGCTGATAATAAAATACGGTAGCTTCCTTTCAACAATAAAAGCAGCTGCAGAATGGAACGCAGGCAAAATAATAGACATTGAAGAGTTCTATGATAAAAAAGATTACTTCAATCTGCTCCGCAAACAATTCAAAGACCAAACACTGGTACTGATAGACCCGATAGATAAAAAGAGGAATGCCGCTGCCGCCGTGTCCGCAGATAGTTTATATACCCTGAAAAAGGCAGCAAATCATTTTTTGAAGAAGCCCGATAAGAGACAATTCTTCGAACGGAAATACAAACCGATTTCCAGAGGCGAATTAATGCGTGCAAAGAAGCTTAGAGGAACGGAACTTATACTGATAAAGTTCAAACCACCAAAAGTTGTGCCGGATATTCTATGGCCGCAGCTGAGAAGGTTTGTTTCTCGCATCGAGGCGATACTGAAAGAGAATGAATTTGTAGTTTTGCGTAAGGGCGTCTACACGAATGAAAAGACGTTTGCGATTGTGTTGCTGGAGATGAATATATCCAAGTTACCATCCGTGCAGAAACGCATAGGTCCGAAAGTTTTTGACTGGGACGACTCACAAAGGTTTTTAGACAAATACATCAAGATGGCATTGACCGGTCCTTTCGTAGAAAACAACTTCTGGGCAGTAGAAACCAAAAGGAAATTCCTGACAGCTCAGGATAAACTGAAGGACAGCCTTAAGGATAATGTGAAGATTTTAAAAGCGAAGGGAATACCGAGCCACATAGCCAAGCAGATTGCAAAGAAGTATGAGATGTTTTCCGAGCCAAAGAAGATTATGAAGCTAGTTAAGAGAGATAAAGACTTTGGTATATTTCTACGTAAGTATTTTGAGAAAGAGAGTATAGTTTAAACATTGTAAAATGATCTTGGTTTATCTTTTGGAACCAAATGACCTGTCAAGATTTCGTATTGTATGAGTCTTTTGACGGCAACATTTATAGCAGCATCCCTACTACCGTACACCAATGCACATTTGCTGTCCAGTAATTTAAGAAGACCCTCTGGCATAAGCAAACTGATTAACCTTCTAGTCATGAGATTTATCACGTCAACCAAATTTATAAAGGTTATCTTTTTACTACACAAATTAATTTTAAGAGGATAATTAAACTGTGAGGAAAATGATAGAAATAACGTTTTTAGGTACAGTGTCAGGCATACCTACAACGAAGCGCAATCATTCAGCCATAGCTCTAGACTACTACAGCGACGAACGCGAAACACTACTCTTCGACTGCGGAGAAGGTACGCAGAAACAGTTGATGCTTAGTGGCATAAGCTTTATGCAGATAGACAAGATTTTCATCAGCCACTGGCATGCGGACCACTTCGCAGGATTAATCCCATTGATACAGACAATGAATCTGGAGAGAAGGAAGAATGAGCTTAAAATCTTCGGGCCGGAAGCCGAGAAGTTCGTATCTAACATACTCGATTTAGGCTACTTCGGTTGCAGATTTCCAGTAACGGCAATCAACGTGCCTTTCGAAGGCAGCGACATTGTAAAGATTGACGAGACTGAACAGTATGAAATCACAACCATTCCGGTATATCATACAGTTCCTACGGTTGCATACTGCTTTGAGGAGAAAGATACATGGACTATTGACTTGAAGAAACTCAAAGAAGCCGGACTGAAGCGCGGTTATTGGCTGAAGAAGCTGAAGCGAGACGGTATAGCAACCTACAAGGGTAAAAAAGTAAAGATAGAAGACATTGCGAATAAGAAAGCAGGGCTAAAGGTAGCCTACTCAGGCGATACTAGACCGTGCAAGAACATGGTAAAGATTGCAAAGGGCTCAGATTTGCTTATACACGACGGTACTTTTCTAGAAGAGGATGAAGGCAAGGCGCACGCAGATGTGAAGCAGGCTGCCAAGATTGCAAATGATGCAAAAGTCAAGCAGTTGGTGCTCACACATCTTAGCAGGCGTTATGCCACAAAAGCGGACATAGATGAAATCAGGACAACTGCAAAGAAAGTATTCCCAAACACTAAAGTCGCTTATGATTTCATGAGAGTTAAGTTGAAAAATTAGACATTTTTAATTTCAATCAACCTCATGCCGCTATCAACATTTCTTTGAATTATAACATTATGATTTTCATAATGAAATTATAGAACTACTAGAGAGAATTATGCCCCCGCCGGGATTTGAACCCGGATCAATGGCTCCGCAAGCCAGGATTCTATCCAAGTTAAACTACAGGGGCATTATAAACAATAAGGACTTTAAATCCCTTGGATTTATAAATATTGCTTAACTATTAAGAAATAATCTATGGGTTGATATAAAATGGCGGAAGAAGAATCAAATGTCAAAATTGGAACGTTGAGATGTACAAGCTGCAATGTACACATTCGTGCAAAAGACAATTTTGTGAAGTTCAAGTGTCCCAACTGCGGAAAGGCATTGATTGTAAGATGCGCAAATTGCAAGAGTGCGGGCACAATATACAAATGTCCAGAGTGCAGTTTTGAAGGTCCTTAGGTGATAGAATGGCTGATGTAATTGTTATCTTCAAAGTGATGCCGACAGGAACTGATGTTAATCTTGACGAGCTTGAAGGAAAGATAAAAGATACAGTGCAGCCTACAGCCATAAAACGCGAGCCTATAGCATTCGGTCTTGTAGCACTTATTGTGACAAATATCATCCCAGACGCTGGTGGAGAGCTCGAAAAAGTAGAGAATGCTTTGAGATCACTGGAAGGCGTGGGTGGAGTGGAAGTCCAAGAAATGAGTCGGATGTTATAAATCTATTTTATTGCTAGAATTTCTTAATCCAAATCTTTTATCTCTCTTATACCCTCTTCCAAACTGTATTTTGCTTTGAATCCAAGTTGCTCTTCTGCCTTCTTCGTGTCTGCAAGCGTATGCGCTACATAGTTCTTTATAGGATTTTCTATGTACTCTGGCTCTATTGATGTGTTAAGAGTTTTATTCAAGATTTTGACGATGTCATTGAAGCTTTTTGCAGTACCGGTACCGACATTGAAGACTTCACCCGCTATCTTTTTCTTCAAGTCCATTGCAAGTATATTCGCTTCTAGTACATCTTTTACAAATGTGAAATCTCTTGTCTGAGTACCATCACCGTATATCACAGGTGATTGGCCTGCTTTTATAGCCCATAGAAATTGAGAAACTAGGTTTGCATATTTGCCTTTTGCCTTTTCATGCGGGCCGTAGACGCTGAAGTATCTGAATCCTACAGTGCCCAGACCAAAATGCTCTGTATAGAGCTTGGCTGCTTCCTCAACTGCCAATTTCGCTTTTGTATAGAAATCTATGGGAAACAGAACCATGTATTCCCTATGAGGCAGTGGCTGGGTAGCATAAATAGACG
>Ga0315543_1005348_pt1 | contig 10045 bp, 8 predicted proteins | sample SalMarSW160210MG_2_FD_203098 | JGI IMG/M metagenome (GOLD analysis project Ga0315543, IMG submission 203098) | Salt marsh sediment microbial communities from the Plum Island Ecosystem LTER, Massachusetts, United States - Salt Marsh Sediment SW1601-210 ...
GATACCTGCCGATGCCGGATGTGCTTCCGCCCGGACGGTCTCGCTACCAGAGCCATTCCGCCGGCCTCCCGAGTGGAGTAGAGGGTTTCCATGGCCTCGGGGCCGACGAACCGGTGATCACCATCGATCTCACCGCTATCGAGGAACAGGACGCGATCGGAGACGGTTAGTTGACCGCCGAGAGACCGATGGGCCACCGAGATTCAGCCGGGGCGACCTCGAGTGCGATGTTGGTGGTGGGGTTCAGATGGGGCGCCGGCGCCGGGAGCAGATCAGGCCGGTGTTGAAGCCACCGAGGTGGAGCCCGCCGGAGAAGCGGGCGTGCTCGATCTTGAGGCAGCGGTCTTGCACTACCTGGAGGCCGGCGTCGAGCGCCATCCGGGCGGCGTCATCGTTGCGGAGCCCACGCTGGAACCACACCACCTTGGCGCCGATGTCGATGGCTTCTTCGACCACCGCCGGGATCTGATCGGGGCGGCGGAAGATGTCGACGATATCGGGCACCTCGGGGAGATCGCGCAAGGACGGGTAGCACTCCAGGCCCAACACCGTGTCGTAGCGGGGGTTCACCGGATAGATCGTGAGCGGGGTGCGGACGAGGTAGCCGGCGACGAAGTTCGAGGCGCGATGCGGGTTGGCGGAGACCCCGACGAGGGCGGCGGAGCGAGCGTCTTGGAGGATCCGAAGTCGTTCGAGCGTCGTCGCGTCGGGCACGGCCTCTGCCGTCACCGCTCACTTCCGAGGGCGCGGTCGAGGTCCCACAGCAGGTCGTCGACGTCTTCGAGGCCGACTGAGATGCGGATCATGTCGTCGCTCACTCCCATGACGGCGCGTTCGTCGGCGGGGACCTGCTGGTGGGTGGTGGAGGCGGGATGGATGACGAGGGTCTTTGCATCCCCGATGTTGGCGAGATGAGAGGCGAGCTCGACGCCCTCGATGAAGCGAATGCCGGCGTCGAGTCCGCCTTCGAGGCCGAACGTGAAGACGGCGCCCGGCCCGGCCGGGAGGTAGCGCTCGGCGAGCTTGGTCCATGGGTTGTCGGGGAAGATCGGGTAGGAGACCCATGCCACGGCCGGGTGCTGGTCGAGGTAGGTGGCCACTGCCCGGGCGTTCTCGACGTGGCGCTGCATCCGCAGCGGCAGCGTCTCGGTGCCGAGCAGGAGCAGGAATGAGTTGAACGGCGACAGCGACGCCCCGGTGTCGCGCAGCAGCTCCACCCGCGCCTTGGTGAGGTAGGCGTGCTCGCCGAACCTCTCCCAGAATCGCAGGTTGTGATAGGCGGGGGACGGGTCGGTGATCAGAGGGAAGTTGCCGTTGTCGAAGGGGAAGCGCCCACTCTCGACGACAACGCCGGCGATGACGACCCCGTGCCCGCCGATGAACTTGGTGGCCGAGTGCACCACGATGTCGGCGCCGTGTTCGATGGGCCGGCACAGATAAGGGGTGGCGAAGGTGTTGTCCACCATCAGCGGCAGCCCGTGGTCGTGGGCGATGCCGGCGACGGTGGCGATGTCGAGGACGTCGGCGCGGGGGTTGCCGATCGTCTCGGCATAGAGGATCTTGGTCTTGGCGGTGATCGCCGCCTCGATGGCCTCGCAGTCGCCGAAATCGACGAACGTGGCGTCGATGCCCAAGCGGCGCAGTGTGACGTCGAGCTGGGTGTAGGTGCCGCCGTAGAGCGATCGGGAGGCAACGATCTCGTCGCCGTTCTGGCACAGGGTGAGCACGGCGATGAGCTGTGCCGCCTGGCCGGAGGCGGTGGCGACGGCTCCGATGCCTCCTTCGAGGGAGGCCATGCGCTCCTCGAATGCCGCCGTGGTGGGGTTGCCGATGCGCGTGTAGATGTTGCCGTAGGTCTGGAGGGCAAAGAGGTCCGCGGCGTGTTGGGCGTTCTCGAAGACGAACGACGTGGTGGCATAGATGGGCATCGCCCGAGCCCCGGTCTCGGGGTCTGGTCGCTGTCCGGCATGGATCGAGCGGGTGTTGAATCCGAACTCGTGGATGTCATCGGTCATGGGTCGGCTCCCGTTTGTCGGGCCGAGCGTACTCGACCCGCCCGGCGCCGCTTTCACCGAGCCTGCTCCGATGTGCCGTCTCTCTTGATTGAGGTCGGCGAGTGTCACCGGAGGCCACCGAGCCGGGGAGGGTGCTTCGGGGATGCCGAGATTGCGGTACCCCCTCGGCGCCGCCTCCTGCGGTGGCGCTTCGCCGGTTTCCCCTGATGCCAGGGGGGACGAGAGAGAGGAAGGGAAGAGGTGAGCGAAGCGGCTCGGGCGTCAGTCGGCCTTGCCCCGCTCCTTGATGACGGCGACGATTGCCTCGGCGATCGAGGTGGGCTGCACCCTCTCCGTGTTCCAGGTGATGTCGTAGAGGAGGGGGTTGTCGATGTCCACGCTGAAATGCTGTCGCAGGAGTCGCTGCCGGCCGGCGTCCTGACGCTGGATGGCGCGCCGGGCGGTCTTCTCGTCGACACCCTGCACCCTCATGATTCGCCGTACCCGCGCGCTCTCGGGGGCCATCAGGCGTACCGAGACGCCCGACCGGAGACCCCGTACCACCTGTGACCCGGCCCGGCCCACGATGATGACCTTTCCGATGATGGCCAGCATGCGGATCGTTTCGAAGATCTTGTTCATCACGATGTCCTGGTGGGTGTCGCTGGACACCAGGTTTCGGATGAACTCGTCGGTGCGGGTGCGGTACTCCTCGGTGACCAGGTGGTCCATGGAGACCTTGAGGCGTGGGTCGCGGACGATCATCTCGCACAGTCGCTGATCGAAGAGCTGCCATCCCCCGAACAGGTGCTGATCCGGCTCTTCGGCGAAGGCCTCGAACAGCGCGTCTGCCAGCGCGTGGCCTCCGGCTCCGCTCTGGCGGGAGATCGTCACGAAGGGCATTGCGCGTCGATCACCAGGGCGTGGCAGAGGCACCCGCGGTGATGGCGCGGAGCGGAGAAATCGCTCGATATTCTCGGCAACGTCCTCGAATTTGCCCATATCTCCGGGTCTTTCGCGATGCCGGGCCGTGTTTCACCGGCTCCAAGGCCATCACCGGCCCGGTGAGCCGCTGGCGGATTGTATCGCGAGGAGTTTCCCGCGTGCAGGGGCAACGGTCGTTGTGGGTCGTCGATCTCGAGTGACTTGCTGCCCCACAGGGCCGTTCCGCTCACATTTATCCGGATTTCATGTCCCACTTAGGGTCTTCTGAAAATCGGCCGATGATGATAGAGACCATGACCGGTGACACGATCAAGGGAACATCGATACGGCCACGCTCGCGGCGTCCGAAGCAGTTCGCCGGTGAGCGAATCTGCGCGGCCGAGGGTTGCGAGACACGAATCTCCCGCTACAACGCGCGGGAGTATTGCCACTTGCACGCCCCGAAGAAGTACCCGCGGGTGCGGGGACGCTGGATCGCCACTCCCGACGCCTGACCCGGCAGCGACCGATCGGCTCGGCGGGGACGGATGCCGGCGATGAGTCCTACCCGTTCGGCATTTGCATATGACCCGTCGCTCTCACCTCTTCGTGCCGAGGAGTGCACGATCGGATCGCGATCTCACGGCGGCTTCACCCTCCCCGATTCGTAGGTATTTCGCGTCGCTTGCCGGTTTGTGGTTTCTCATTGCTTTCTTAGCGGTCCCTCAGTGACGCCTCAGGTCGACGCCGCAGGATGAGTGGCGAAACCACCTACCAGCTCTCGGGGAGAAGATCATGAAGCGTTTCCGGACGCTCCTGGCGGCGGTGGCTCTCGTCTCCACCGCATGCGGGGGCAATGCGAGTTCCGACGGCGTCGCCTCGCTGCAAGACGACGAGGGCACGATCGCCGCCGACGATGAGGCGACCGAGGTCGACTCCGAACAGGCGATGCTCGATTTCGCCGCGTGTATGCGGGAGCACGGCGTCGACATGGAAGACCCCACCATGAGCGGCGACGGCGGCTTCGGCATGGCCTTTGGTGGAGTCGCGGGTCGGGAGGGCGGCGCTATCGATGTTGAGGCGATGAGGGAGGCGCAGGAGGCCTGCTCCGAGTACCTCGAGAACGTCACCCGCGATTTCGAAGCTCCGGACATGACCGAGACGCAGGATCAGATGTACGAGTACGCCGAGTGCATGCGGGAGAACGGCTATGACATGGGCGATCCCAGCTTCACCGAGCGCGGGCCGAGCGACGCCGAAGAGGACGGTGGTATCCGGGTCGCCGGCCCTTTCGCGGATATCGACCCGGACGACCCGGACTTCCTGGCTGCCCAGGAGGCATGCCAGGACATCTTCGGGGGGATGATGCAATTCGGGCCGAGAGACGGTGGCCGACCCGACTCGGTCGCGCCTTCCGACGGTGGCGAGTGACATGGACGAACGAGCCGAGATCGACGAGGAGCCAAGAATGAGCACGACGATCGACTATTCGTCGCCGGTCTCCGGCGAGGATGAGTTGTCCGACCCTGATGTGGCCGAGGAAGGACGGCTCCAGCCGCTCCGCAAGAAGAGCCACCGGGGGCTCGGTTGGTGGATTCTCGGTGGCGCCGTCATCGTCGTCGGCGCGGGACTCTGGTTGATGCTGTCGGGTGGCAACGGCGATGGGGACGCTGTCGCCACCGGCTCGCTCGAGTTCTCAGAGGTGGTCGTCACCGACCTCGTGAAGTCGGAGACGTTCGACGGCACGCTGGGCACGATCGACGGCGATCCCGTCAAGAGCTCTCTCGCCGGAACGATCACATACGCGGCCGAAGCGGGGACCACCGCCGAGGAGGGCGACACGCTCTTCGCCATCGACGGGGTGCCGGTGATGCTTGGCTACGGGGTAACTCCGATGTACCGGAGCCTGGCGGCGACCGAGGACTTGGTGGAGGTAGCAGGCCGGAGCAATGGGACCGTCACCTCCGTCGTCGAGGTCGGGACGGCCATCGAGCAAGGCGACGTTCTCTACACGGTCGACGGGAACCCCGTGGTCCTGCTCTACGGGGATACTCCCGCGTACCGTGCTCTGCGGGACGCTCGTGACAACCTGGAAGGCACCGACGTGCTTCAGCTCGAGACGGCACTCGATGCTCTCGGCTACAACTCCTCAGGCTCGCTGAGCGTCGATGGGGAGTTCACCGACTACACCGAGGATCTCGTAGAGGACTGGCAGGCGGACATCGGTGCTCCCGAGGACGGCTCCGTCGATCTCGGCGAGGTCGTGTTCCTCCCCGGCCCGGTGACCGTGCTCGAGGTGTCGGTGGTGCCGGGTGCCAGCGTCAACGACGGTCGGGCAGTGATGACCGTCACCGGGACGAGCACAACAACAGGAGAGGACGTGCGCCAGCTCGAGCTCGCGCTCGAAGCATTCGGCTTCGACGCCGACGGCGCGCTCTCCGTCGACGGGGTCTTCGACGAGGCGACTACGGCAGCCGTCATGGACTGGCAGGCCGCCATCGGTGCCGTCGTCGACGGTGTCGTCGACGTCGGCGACATCGTGTTCCTGGCCGGCCCGGTGCGGGTGAGCGAGCAGCTCGCCTCTCCCGGCGCATCGGTCAATCCCGGCTCGGAGGTGCTGGCGATCAGCTCCTCCGACAAGGTCGTGAGCGTGTCACTCCCGGCAGCCGATCAAGGCATCGCCGTCGCCGGCGACGCAGTCACGGTCGAGCTGCCCGATCACAGCGAGGTCCCGGCGACGGTGAACTCGGTGGCGACGGTGGCGACCGCCACGAGCAGTGGCGGCCCGGTGTTCGAGATGGTCGTGTCGCTCGACGACCCGACCGTGGCCGGCAGCCTCGATGAGGCGCCAGTCGATGTCGAGATCGTCACCGACCGTGCTGAAGACGTGCTGGCCGTGCCGGTGGCGGCGCTGGTGGCGCTCGCCGAGGGCGGCTACGCGGTCGAGGTCGACGCCGGTGGCGGAGCGGTCCGGCTCGTGGGCGTCGAGACGGGTTTCTACGCCGGCGGCCTCGTCGAGATCACCTCGTCTGGCCTCGAGCCGGGGGATCGGGTGGTGGTGCCGTGACGTCCACCATGACTCGCGATGACTCGCGAGCCATCATCGACGATGGCGTGGTCCTGTCCCTGCACGACGTCGTCAAGGAGTACCCGACCACGCCGCCGGTACGGGCCCTCGCCGGGGTGACCTTCACGATCTGCAGCGGTGAGCTGGTGTCGGTCGTCGGCCCGTCGGGGAGCGGCAAGTCCACCCTGTTACACATCATGGGCACACTGGACCGGCCCACCTCCGGCGAGGTGACCGTGGCCGGCCACCGAGTCTCGGGACTATCCGATCGTGATCTCTCCTCCCTCCGTTCCCAGCACATCGGTTTCGTCTTCCAGCAGTTCTTCCTGCTGAGCAGCTACACGGCGCTCGACAACGTGGCCGACGGTCTCCTCTACACCGGCATGCCGCTCGCCGACCGCCGGGCGCTCGCCGGGGTCGAGCTGCAACGCGTCGGCCTCGCCAATCGGGTCGATCACGATGCCGCCACGCTCTCCGGAGGGGAGCGGCAGCGGGTCGCCATCGCCCGGGCCTTGGTGGGGAGCCCGGCGATCGTGCTCGCCGACGAGCCGACCGGGAACCTGGACTCGAAATCGAGCGGCGCCATCGTCAAGCTGATCGAGGAGTTGAACGCCGGGGGCGCCACCATCGTCGTCATCACTCACGACCATGACATCGCGAGCCACTTCCCCCGCTCGATCGGCCTGCGCGACGGCAGAGTCGAATACGACACGGAGGTGGTCTGATGGCTGCGGTCCCCCTCACTCCGAGCCGGCTCCACGGCGCCGACATCGCCCGCACCGCCAGCGTCGGCCTCCACACCCGCAAGCTCCGAGCCACCCTGTCGGCCCTGGGCATCATGATCGGCATCGCCGCCATGGTGGGTGTGCTCGGCCTGTCGGAATCATCGAAATCCGACCTGCTGGCCCAGCTCGATCGGCTCGGCACCAACCTGCTCACCGTCCAGGCCGGGACCGGGATCGGCCTGGGCAGCGGCGAGCTCCCCGCCGAGGCAGCCGGCATGATCGCTCGCATCGGGCCGGTCGAGACCACCAGCTCCATCAGCTCCGTCGGTGGCGCCAGCGTCTACCGCAACGACCTGATCCCGAGCGGGCAGACCAGCGGCCTCACCGTCCAGGCGGTCGACCTCAACCTGCTCGACACCCTCGCCGGGTCGGTGGCCGACGGGCGGTTCCTCGACGAGGCGAGCGGGGCGTTTCCCACCACGGTGCTGGGGTCGGTGGCCGCCGAGCGTCTCGGAATCCGCGAGGTCACCGGGACGCAGCAGGTGTGGCTCGGCGATCAATGGTTCACCGTGATCGGGATTCTCGATCAGTTCGAGCTGAACGGGGATCTCGATCGGGCCGCCCTGGTGGGCATGGTGGCGGCGGAGGAGTACCTCGACCATGACAACGTCCCCACGTCGATCATGGTGCGCAGCGACCCGGACCACGTGGACGACGTGATGGCCGTGCTCGCCGCCACCGCCAACCCGGAGAATCCCGATGAGATCGAGGTGGCGCGGCCCACCGACGCCCTCGAGGCCAAGGAGGCGGCCGACGACGCGTTCACGGCCCTGTTCCTCGGGCTCGGTGCGGTGGCGCTGCTGGTGGGCGGCGTCGGCATCGCCAACGTAATGGTGATCTCGGTGCTGGAGCGCCGCTCCGAGATCGGGCTGCGGCGCGCCCTGGGCGCCACCAAACGGCACATCGCCACCCAGTTCCTCGGGGAGGCGCTGCTGCTGGCGGTCATCGGCGGCATCGGGGGAGTGGCGTTGGGAGCCGTCGTCACCACGGGGTACGCCAGGTTCCGTGGCTGGGGAACCCTCGTCCCACCGATCGCCATGGTGGGGGGGATGGCGGCGGCGCTGCTCATCGGCGCCGTGGCCGGGCTCTATCCGGCGATCAGGGCGGCACGCATGTCACCCACCGAGGCGCTGCGGACCGGATGACACACCCGGGGCTCCGCCGAGAGCGCGCAGGTAACGGACTGCGCGTTCAGAGTCACTGGTCCGCAGCAGCCTCGGCAGCGATCGCAGCAGGCGCTGGCCGTAGCGGCGGCCGGTGAGCCGGCTGTCGAGCACTGCGACGACGCCGCGGTCGCCTTCGCCGCGGATGAGTCGGCCCGCCCCTTGAGCCAGCAGCATGGCGGCGTGGGGCAGGTCGACGGCATCGAAGGGACTGCCGCCGCGGGCTTCGACTGCGTCGCGGCGTGCCTGCATGAGAGGATCGTCGGGGCGGGGGAAGGGGATGCGGTCGATGGCGACGAGTGAGAGCGAGCGGCCTGGTACGTCGATGCCCTCCCAGTACCCCATCGTGGCCAGCAGGGTCGACGTTTCATCCTCGGTGAACTCGGCGATGAGGCGCTTCTTGGGGAGCTGGCCCTGTACCAGCACCCGGAACGGCGTGTCGGTGAGGTGGCTGGCGATAATCTCGAGCATGCGGTGGCTGGTGGTGAGGACGAGGGCCCTGCCACCGGAGGCTGTAGTGAGCGTGCGGATCTCGGCGGCGGCGGCGTCGCTCCAGGCGTCGTCGCGGGGATCGGGGAGATGGGAAGCAACGTACAGCAGGCCCTGTGTCGCGTAGTCGAAGCTGCCTTCGACCTGGAGGGCCCGGTAGGTGCGGGGCAGCGGGTCGGTGGCGTCGCCGGCGAGCGGGTCGGCTTCGATCGCCTCTTCGACGAACCCGAGGCGGGCCGCCAGCGGGGCGAACGATCCGCCCACGGTGAGGGTGGCGCTGGTGAGGATGGTGGGCCGGTTCACGAGCAGGTTGGCGGCGAGCGAAGCATCGACCTCCACCGGAGCCACCCGGACCACGGTGCGTTCCGGCTCCGCCCAGGCGACGTACCCGCCGGGGAGATCGAGGGCCAGCTCGAAGTCGCCCACGACGTGCCCAGCCTGCGCCTTGACACGAGCGACGGCGCCGGCGAGCGGCTCACCTTCCCCGGCTCGGCGCAGCGTCCCGACCGCGGCGCCAACGGCACGGGTCGCGGCGAGGATGGCGCCGCCGAGGTCACCCTCGGACGTGTCGATGCGGGCGGCGGGCAGGGAGCGGATCACGTCGGTGAGCCGGCGCGCCGCAGCCTTCACTGCGTCCATCGGCTCACTGCCGCGCTTGGGTTCGAGGAGGCGCCGGGCATTGGCGGCGAAGGCCAGTAGGCGCCTGCCGGAGACGTCGACGCCGAAGGCCGATGAGAGGGCGGCCTCGAGTCGGTGGGCCTCGTCGATGACCACGACGTCGTGGTCGGGAAGGATGCGATCTCCCGAGGCGAGGTGGAGCGCGTAGAGGTGGTGATTGGTGACGACGACGCGGGCGCGGCGGGCCTGGTCGAGGGCCGCTTCGGCGATGCAGCGGCTTCCCTGGGGGCATTTCGCCTTGCCGGGGCATTCCATTCCTGAGACCGACACCTCGTGCCACACGGTGTCGTCGACGGCCTCGGGCAGATCGTCGCGGTCGCCCGAGCCGCCGCCCGTGATCCAATCCGCCACAGCGGTGACGTCGCCTCCCGCCTGCGGGAACAGCTCCACCGCCTGCCTCCCGTCGAGGCCCGGGCCGCACCGTTCGATGAGCTTCGCCATGCACACGTATGACTGGCGGCCCTTCAGCACCGTCCACGTCACGGGAACACCGAGATGCTGGGCGAGGAAGGGCAGCTCGGTCCCCGCCAGCTGATCCTGAAGCGTCTTGGTGGCAGTGGCGACCACGAGGCTCTGCTCCGAGATGAGGGCAGGCACCAGATAGGCGAGTGACTTGCCGGTGCCGGTGCCGGCTTCGACCAGGAGGTGGGCCCGCTCCTCGATGGCAGCGGCGACCGCCGCCGCCATCGATTGCTGACCGGGCCGGTGGGTAGCAGCCGGGCGCTCGTCGAGGATTCGGGCGAGCGCCGACAGTGCGGCGGTGGCCTGCGAGGACTCGGCGGCTGTGCCCATCGCCCGGAACCCTAGGTCTCGTGACCGGTTGCCCGGTCGATGCTGCTGCGCCCGTGGAGTCGGTGAACGATGCGCCGCGTTCTCGTCACGCCCTCATGGCGGACGGCTCTCAGGGGTCTCTTAGCCTTCGCTCAGGCGATTCCTATCCCGCCG
>Ga0315543_1005350_pt1 | contig 10042 bp, 7 predicted proteins | sample SalMarSW160210MG_2_FD_203098 | JGI IMG/M metagenome (GOLD analysis project Ga0315543, IMG submission 203098) | Salt marsh sediment microbial communities from the Plum Island Ecosystem LTER, Massachusetts, United States - Salt Marsh Sediment SW1601-210 ...
CATATGCAAGTTTCAATTCAGATTCAAGAAACTTTACTAATTTACTCATTTTCATTTCACCCCCCTTCACTCATCCAGCACCAGCATCTCATTCGTCAGGTTCTTCAACGTCATCAGCCAACATTTTCCGGGCAAACAAACTTAGCTTCCATCTCCGGTCAACGCTAACTGCCAGGTCCCTGTCAAGCGCCTCCTTCAATCTCCGGTTCATATACTGAATCCTCCGCGTAATATGGAAAGGTTTGAGACGGTACGGCTTCAGCTCATCTTCCTGGATCGCCTCATTCGGCGTTGTGCCCAAGCCTCCTTTAGCCCTCAACAAATCCAGCAGCGCCAAATCAACCTCATCCTTACACACTAGCCGCTCAAGGCTTTCCCTATCAACATCCATAAATGGACTTAAACTATTCGTAACCATGCGCACCATCTTTTTCAATTCGCGCACATCAGCCTTGAGACCAGCAACCTTACTATTCAAGTAACGAAATTTGCCCACCTTATCGGCTTGAGAACGCTTTTTCTTTCCCTCAATTGCAGATGATCCATACGGTAATGCAACAACGTTGTTTTCCAAGATTTTCTGAACAATCTGCCCTATCTGTTCTTTACCTGTTTCCTCCACATCAGCGGCATCCATCATACCCGCCTTCACCAACTCCTCAAAAACAGCTTCATTTATTAAAACAACACAGTTTTGAAGCCCCTCAGCAACAACAATTTTCATCATTTACCCTCCATTGCAACAAACGAGACCAGAAAAACAGCTACGAAGAGTCTCATAGGTCCTCCAGACACTACGAAGAGTCAACCCACGAAGAGTCTTTATGTCTTTGCAGTCACAAATTTTTTCAGTTAGAAAACACAGCTAACCTTGTGAGAGTCGAAGCCTTCCAGTTTTTGGGTCACGTGATGGGGCACTCCTAAGTTTACAAGCGTTCTTACTGCTTCTGCATGGAATCGCATAAATATTCAGTATATCACAAATAGTATTAACTGAGCAATGAAGTTCATGTGATGTTTGTCTAAGTGACATCTGTTCTTCAACATATAGATTGATTAACCGTTTTTTTGTAAGGTTTTTTCTCATACATGTTTCTGTTTCATGTTCCATTTGACGTTTTTTTGAACAGTACATTAAATCAGTTAAACAAGGTATTAATTCCATTATTCTACCATTTGCGTGCGCTCGACTATATTATACAATGTCACATCATCTACGGATATGAAATTAAAACAATTTTAGATTTTCTACATTCACAACATAATATTAGTTAACTATTAGGGAAGAATTCTAATTTTACCCCTCATGTTTTTTGTTGAGGGGAAACTTTTGTTCTGTTTTTTTCCCCTCACACACATTATTCTCTCTATTCCATCCTTCCTTATTCCTATCCAACAGATGGTACCCAAATCTTCTTTTTTCTGAAGGTAACTTTTTCTATATTTTTTACTCCTCGTATCTTTTTTGTTGAGGGGTAAGTTTTCTTTGACTTTTTACCCCTCGTGTATTTTTACCCCCCATCATCCAATAATTACCCCCCGTACATCCATGTACATTCCTATTCCATTATGGTACCATTCAATTAACGGGGGGTAAAAAGTGGTATACTACCCGTCGTCCGTCGTATGGCCCGTCGTCCGTCGTCCGTTGTTGTTGTTGTTGGTTAAATTTTAACCCCAAACCCAAACATATGTACCTGTTTGAACGGACGCGTGTATGCGTGTATATCCCCGCGTGTGCGTGTGTGCCCGTCCACCCCTGTCCCCTCACGCTCTCTCGCTCGCTCTCGCTCACCCTATATAAAGAAAAAGAAGCAAAAGACGCGCGCACATTTACAGCTTTCACTACATTTAAGCGCACAAGTTTTGAAATGGAGTATATCTACTATCTTATTTTTAGATTCATAAAACATATGTTAAATGCTAATAATGATAATATGGTGCCATAGATGAGTTGGCAACAAGCAATAATTCTTCAACAGGAAGAACATGTAGTTCATTCTTGGGAAGGAAATTACGAAAAGCCATACAAGATTATGACGGGAGATTCCAGAGGAAGAAATTACAGAGAACAGGAAGCAAAAAAACGTAAAAAAGGCATTTTGGTTTTGACAAACCATAGAATTTTATGGTTTGAACGAAGAGGGCTAATCGGAAAATCATACCATGCTCTATTTGAAATATACTTAAGGAGTTTAAGAGGAATCTCCATGGGAGGAGTAATGATCAAGTATGTTTCGATTACAGACGAAAAAAATGGAATATCGATTTCATTTGAAAGGTGTCGGAAAAAAGGAGCTGGAGCCATTCAAAGATATGATTCTTAGGCAAGCTGAAAAAAAGAAGGAAAAGGAATCTCCGATCTATCAAAAAGAGACAATAACTAAAGAAGTTGTTATGATTCCTTGTTCATACTGTAAAGCTCTGATGCCTCAAACTTCCATATTCTGTCCGACCTGTGGTGCAAAAAGAACGGTATAAGATGTTCACGCATTCTTTTTCCTTTGAAAGAACGCATTGTTAGCTAGTTATAACTAAGAGAATTAAAAAATTGAGATAGTGGTTAAATTTAGAGTGAACGATGAACCTTTTGATTAACTCCCTGAATTCTAAAAAATCTTAATCTGAAAGTCAAAAATAAACTTGAACCTGAAGAGATCGAGGAAGATGAAATATTGTTAGTTGGAGACGATGAAGACGACGACGAAGAAGACGAAGAATACTAGAAGCTAGTGTTCAAGAAACAAATAGTCTTGAAGATTTTCCCTAGAGTATAGATGTTTTCGGTTCGCCTTTAGGGATTCTTTCTTTATGCGCGTGCATATTAGTTTATTTGAAGAATATAGCGAATGAATACACTTCAAGTGTGATTGTGAAGGTCATGGTTAAGAGAGAAACAATACGGAAAAGAATAGCTCGAGAGAAATTGGTTAGAGAGAGGATAGATGAAAATGGAGAGAAATGGATAAAGAAATATTTCGGTGGGGGGGCACATTTTGTAAACTGGTTAGAGCAGTATAAAGAAGTGTATGGAGAAAAGAATGTAGAAATAGAAGAAATGGATTCAAGAGGATTTAGCTGTTTTGAGAAAGGTAACGAAAAAATGTATAGAATTTGGGTAAAAGAAAGAAAGTAATTGAGGCGCACGTTAAATTTTAACGTCGTCCGTCGTCGTTCGTCTTCGTTTTTCGTTGGGGGGGGTTAAATTTTAACCCAACCAACCAACGACGGACGACGGGCGAAACGATGGGAGACGGTTAATGAACGGCGGGAGACGGGGAAAGGACAACCAATTATAGACTTCCAAAAACGGTATACCCGATTAAGCATATACCTTTGGATATTGCTGGAATGGGAATGAGATAGGATGGTGCCAGAATCGATTAGATATAGATGTTACCGAAATCGAGTATGCAGTGCACATCAATAAGAAATGACCTTTTGGTCTGCGGGCGAATAGCAGATATCACTTTTTTATATAACTTCCTCCATGATCATGTTTGAGTTGGTTTGATGTCTTTGGTTTATGTTTTGCTAAACACCGAACCGAGTCAAATGGAAAGCGTTCTAGAAGAAGTGAAAGAAATTGATGGCGTGGAAGAGGCTTACATGGTTTATGGAATCTACGACATCTGCGCAAAGGTTAAAACCGAAATTCCCCAACAACTCAAGGGAGTAGTCACGAAAATCAGAAGCAAAAACAATGTCTCATCTACCCTAACGCTGATGGTTGTCCAATAATAAGACATTCATGGAAATGTGCGCGCGGATCGACTTTACCTTTTCAAAAGTCAGGTTTTGTAGTCTAAACGATCAAGAGTTTTGGGCTATTGGTAGCTTTGCCACTTAGTTTCTAGTTTTGGATCTTGGATTGTCTTCATTACATAGTCGGCAAATTCTGCTCCAGTAACACCATCTGATCTTCCTGTTATACCCATTTTTTTCTCATACTGGCCACAGATGTCAAGGGCCATCTCGAATTTCCTAGCTTCAGCAGCGAAACCAATGTGGTTTAAGAGCATAACAGTGGCTCTCAGGATGCTAGATGGGTCAGCGTACTTGGCTCTTCCTTCTTCAACCATTCTTGGAGCTGTGCCATGTATTGCTTCAAACATTGCGTATCTCTTGCCAATATTTGCGCTTCCAGCTGTGCCAACGCCTCCTTGAAATTCAGCTGCTTCGTCAGTTAGAATGTCTCCGTAAAGGTTTGGCAGCACTACTACTCTGAACTGTGTCCTCCTTTTTGGATCCACAAGCTTGGCAGTCATAATGTCAATAAACCAGTCATCCCACTCCACTTCAGGATAATCATTAGCTACCTGTTCCGCAATGCTGAGGAATTTTCCATCAGTTGTTTTTACCACATTTGCCTTTGTCACGACTGTTACCTTGTTGATTCTGTTTCTCTTAGCATAATCAAATGCCATTCGAATTATTCTTTCAGAACCCTGGCTGGTTATTACTTTAAAGTCAACGCCAAGATCATCAGTGACATTTATGCCCTTCCCCCCAAGTATGTATGCTCCCTCTGTATTCTCCCTGAAGAATATCCAGTCTATCCCTTCCTTGGGGACTTTTACTGGTCTTACGTTTGCAAACAAATCAAGCTTCCGTCGCATTGCAATGTTCGCGCTCTCAAGGTTTGGCCATTTATCCCCCTTCTTAGGAGTGTACAGTGGACCCTTGAGTAAAACGTGGCATTTTTTGATCTCTTCCAAAATCTCATCGGGTATTGCCTTCATGACTTTCGCGCGGTTCTCAATAGTTAATCCCTTGATGACTTTAAATTCAACATTCCCATTTTCGATCTCTTTTTTCAGCAGAAACTCTAGAACGCGCTTTGCTTCCTTAGCAATGTATGGGCCAATTCCGTCTCCACCAATGATTCCTATTATTATTGGTTTCAGTTTGGCATAGTCTATCCATTCCTCTGCTTTTTTCATGCGTTCGACTCTTTCAAGCTGTTCTTCCAGTATCTTTCCGAACTGTTCCTTTGCTTCTTCAATTTCTTTCTTCATTTTTTAATCGCCCATGTTTTAGATTCTTCTTTCATTTCTTCTTTTTTTTAGGAGGAGCATAAAGTATATCATTCCATGGATGTCGGTACAGACCTGTTTTAAGGCGTTTTTGATCTAAGATATGACCCATGAATCCAATACTGCGCCCGAGCACAAACAACCCGTTTAATGCTCCAGTTTCGATGATGTCGCTGATTTCCTTCTTTGAGAAACCTAAGCTGTTAAGTAGATCAAGGAAAAGAATTCCTACGCATCCATCCACGTTCAGAATGAGATTGTCTCTCTTTGCGGTGGTTATTTTCTCAACCTTCAGAGCGTAGTCCAAGTACTCGGTTTTCGGGAAATTCTTTCTTGCATACATTTTAAGAATCTCCACCCTTTTATCTGGGTTAATCACTGACTTAACACGATGACCAATTCCGGGAATCAGTATGTCCATTGCCTTCATCTCACTAACCATCTCACACGGCTCCTTTTCCTCATCATGAAACTTTTTGAACCAATATGCTGCTCCATCAATCGCCCCTCCGAATCGTGGACCGATCGTTAAAAGACCGCTTACTAAGGAGGATATAAGATCCTTTCCCGCTCTTGCAGCTACAATGGCATTGTGGGCACCTGATACTGCAGGACCATGATCAGCCACTATCTGCAAAACCAGTTCAATGAAACCTCTGCCCCAATTCGGAAGTTCTTTCTTGAACCAGAGAAGGCCAATGACCCCACCAATTCCGTAGCCATTTTCGACAACCTCAGTTAACGGTATACCCGCATACATGGGTTGATCTCCTCTCTCATCGGTGATTGTGCTAACGAAATGGGTTGGCACCCTTACTTTTCCCTCAGCCAGAGCTGTGCTTAAATCCATAGGTATCTGCCGCGGTTCCCTATCCGGTCTTGGCTTAACTTTTCCCTCTTTCACCAGCTTGTCAAAAGTTTGTTTTATTTTTTCGCCAAGATCATCAAAGGAATCTGGGATAATAGCACCCGCTTCTTTCAAAGCCTTATTTTTTGCATCAGCCGTTTCTAAATCAGTTCTTGCTTTTGCCCCAGCATGACCAAACTGTACACCAGTTGGAAACATTTTGGAGCATGTTCCTATACACCATGCCACCAGCGGCTTTGTGATTTTTCCAGTTTTCAGCGCGTCCGCAACATCATACTCGTCTTTACCTCCAACCTCGCCAAGGAGAACAATCATAGCTACATCTGGATCATCTTCATACCTCATTATATGATCTTTGAAAGTGCTGCCGGGGTAAAGGTCTCCGCCAATAGCTATGCCTTCGTAGACGCCGTCGCTGTTTCGGGAAATGATGTTATTTAATTCGTTTAGTAATCCCCCTGATTTTGATACAAACGCAACGCTTCCTGGCCGGTGCAAACGAGATGCTATGATGTTGTCAATCATGCCGCCGGTATTTCCTATTTTGAAGGCTCCTCCCTTGATTGCACCAACTGTTGCAGGACCAATTATCCACTTTCTTTTCTGCTTCGCAATTGCAACAAGCTCTTTTGTGTATCTTTCAGGAATTCCTTCGGCAATGATAGCAACCGTGCGTATGTTATCAATTTCAAGGGTTTCTTTTGTCCTTGGATAAGCCGATCTAAACGACGCGAAATTAATCATCACATCAGCTTGGGGATGGTTCTTGGCTGCTTCTTCGATGGTTGTATACATCGGCAGAATAATTTCTTCAGGTCCCCAGAAACATTTGTGATATCCGCCTCCTGTTGGATTAACAATCGCTGCAACGCTAGGAGTCTCTCTTTCACACACGTAGTCGAAGTCAAGCATCCTTTGAATGGCTCTTTGCTGAAATCCAAAAATAATGGCTTGCGTGTTTTTATCAAACAGTTTATAATTCTCCATTATTCTCACACGCGCGCTTTTTCCGTAAGTCCCATTGGAACTATTGATGTCATATGTGCTTCAGGTCCAAACACTTCAATGGGAACGCCAAGGGTCTTTCCAAGTTCTTTCATGTTTTCTAATCCTTCTTGATAGTTTGGTCCACCCCTGCGAACATAAATCTTAACTTTGTTGTCAATGAGTTTTTGCCTGTATTCCTTCAAAGCTTTTATTATGCCTGTGAAAGTCTTGGCGACATCAGTGAAGTTTGCGATACCGCCTCCAATGAGCAGAATTTTTCCTCTCGGATCTTTTTTTCTTGTCATGAGATCAATGATTGTTTTGGCATATTGGTAAGTCTCGTCTGTGGATGGATTCCCGCTGTATTCTCCATAATTGGCTAATTCATCTTTAAAACCTAGGTCAAAAACAGTGTCTGTGTAAACAACGCTGGCGCCACCGCCGGCAACTATCGTCCACACTCTGCCTTTTGGATTCAGCACGGTTAGTTTCAAAGAAGCACCACTTTTTTCATCCAGTTCCTTAATTAATTTTTCTTCCGTAGTAAGCTCTCTTCCAAACGGCGCTGTAAATTCTATGTCTCCCCACTTATTCCCACACACGAATTGGGCTGTGTCATCGAGGCGTGCAACCGTATCTAACGGTATGAATCCTCCTTTGGTTACTGTCATGGGGTTTATTTCAAGATAGGCGTAACCAAGGTCAGCGTAAAACTTGAACAACCCTCTGATGAACTGGGTAACCATGTTCTTTTCTTCGTCAGGAAGATCTCTGGGCAGTTTTTCCTTTATCTTAATGTCGTCAATGTTGGAGAGGATTGGAACCTGTATGGTCACAACAGTATCCCAAACTTCCTCGATGTCTACTCCTCCATGAGCCGAGAAATGGATGGCATCGCCTTCCCTGTTGGAGGTTATGGCGACATAATATTCCTTGTTTTTGTCATGAGGAACAAAGGGTTCGATTAGAAAGTGGGAGAGCTTATCCGTTACTTTTCCTATTGTAATTTCCCTGTTCATTCGCTCATTTATCCAGTTCTTCGCCTCATCAAAAGTGGCGTTAAGAAGTATGAGATTCTGTTTCCCTCTTTTTCCAATCAATTGATCCGGCTTGACCACCAACTTTTCTTTTTTCAACCAAGGATTTTGTTTGGCAAGGTCATCCATAGTTGTTTTCGGATCAATTAACGCTATTTTTCCATCATATTTCTCAAGACCTTTAAAATATTCAGACCAGTATTTTGCCATCATCTTTTTTCCATGAAATTCACGTATACCTCTTTGAGCCATTTTTTTGCCTCCCGTCAATTCCTTTCATTCGGTCTATTTGTTTTTTATATAGGAAAGCATTCCACCTGCAAGGAGGATGTTCCGCTGTCTTTCTGATAGTTCATATTTTACCTCAAAATCTTTTCCTTTTGTAAGATTTTTTACGATCAGCGGCTCATTTTTTGATAGCACTTTCCTAATGTTGGGAATCTGAATTTCATCTCCAGAATCTATTCCATCATAATCAGATTCTGTTTTGAACATCAAGGGAATGATTCCGAAATTGATCAGATTTGCTGAATGTATTCTCTCAAAAGATTTCGCGATGACCGCTTTTACTCCCAAAAACATTGGGCATAAGGCTGCGTGCTCCCTTGAAGAACCTTGGCCATAGCTTAGCCCTCCTACGATGATGTTGTGTTTTCCTTTATCTCTGATTTCTGTGGCTCTTTTGTAGAATGTGTCATCCACTATTTCAAACACGAACTCGGAGTACTTGGGCACGTTAGACCGGTATTTCATCCTACTCCCAGCGGGGATTATGTGGTCTGTGGTGATTTTGTCCCCCACCTTGATGGTGACGACTCCAGAGATGTTGGCTGGCATCGGAGGATTAGATGGGGGGTCTCCAATGTTTGGACCCCGATATATCTGAACCTGCTCTGGTGTGTCCGAAGGCAACAGGATCATGCTGTCATCTATATAGAATTTCTCAGGCATCTCCACTTGAGGATAATCCATTCCAAGGTCTCTTGGGTCTGTCATTTTGCCGGTAATGAGTGAGGCAGCAGCTGTTTCAGGGCTTGTCAAATACAGGTTTGCAGTTTTTGTTCCGGAACGACCAAAGAAATTCCTGTTGGATGTACGTATTGACACCGCATCTGTTTGAGGCGACTGGCTGTTTCCAATGCAGAATCCGCAGACGGGCTCCGTTATTCTGGCTCCAGTGGAATACAGGTCCGCTAGTGCTCCTTCCCTGGCGAGGTTCTCAAGTACTTGTTTTGAGCCTGGAGAAATAACGAAGCTGACTGATGGATGAACCTTTTTGTCTTTCAGTATTTTTGCTACAGTCATCAGATCTTTATACGAAGAGTTTGTGCAGCTTCCAATGCATACTTGATTTGCTGTCATTCCACTAAGCTCTTTCACTGTTTTGATGTTGCCGGGGCTATGTGGATAAGCTACTAGCGGAACTATCTCGCTCAGATCAATGTCAACTACCCGGTCATACGTTGCATCTTCATCAGCCTTGACTTCAACCCAGTCCTTTTCTCTGCCCTGAGCTTTCAGAAACTGTTTCGTAATTTCGTCAGATGGAAACACTGAAGTGGTGACTCCACATTCAGCGCCCATATTTGTTATGGTTGCTCTCTCAGGAACCGAAAGCGTTTTTGCTCCCTTGCCGCCATACTCGAACACGGTACCAACATTACCTTTTGTGGTGAAAACCTCCAAAACCTTCAGAACTACATCTTTCGCAGAAACCCATGGTCTTAGTTTTCCCTTCAAATTTATTTTGGTTACCTTTGGGCACGTAATATGGAATGGCTCGCCTCCCATGGCAACGGCGATATCTAATCCTCCAGCTCCAATAGCGATCATCCCTAATCCGCCTGCAGTTGGCGTATGGCTGTCAGATCCTAGCAATGTTTTTCCGGGTTTTCCAAACCGCTCAAGGTGAACTTGATGGCAAATCCCGTTTCCAGCCCTCGATAATAAGATACCATATTTAGATGCGATTGACTGGAGATAGCGATGGTCGTCTGCATTCTCGAAACCCACTTGGATTGTATTGTGGTCTATGTAGCTCACAGAAAGCTCAGTTTTGACTTTTGACATTCCCATTGCCTCAAATTGAAGATATGCCATGGTTCCAGTTGCGT
>Ga0315543_1005352_pt1 | contig 10040 bp, 9 predicted proteins | sample SalMarSW160210MG_2_FD_203098 | JGI IMG/M metagenome (GOLD analysis project Ga0315543, IMG submission 203098) | Salt marsh sediment microbial communities from the Plum Island Ecosystem LTER, Massachusetts, United States - Salt Marsh Sediment SW1601-210 ...
CCCGTACTGCCGCATAGGCCGATGGTTTGTCCCTTGCCCACGGATTGTCCTACCTCGACAAAGATGACGCTGAAATGGGCGTACAAGGTTTGGAAGCCGTTCCCGTGGTCAATCAGCAGATAGCGTCCATACCCCCTGTCGCTCCGTCCGACAAGCGCCACGTAGCCAGAGTCCGCAGCCTTTATGGGCGTACCCTCCGGCCCAGCGATGTCAATAGCCGGATGGTACTCATGATACCCCTGCGAGATCCAGCCGCTCATGGGATAGCCAAATACTCCCGTACCGCGTTTGGCGCCCTCGGGCACCGGGCCTGACCAGGCAATCACGTGACGGATCTTGTACGGCTTGCGACCACCAGGGACGATCAGCTTCTGCCCTACGGTGATGGTGTAAGGTTCCTGCAAGTAGTTGCCTTCGTAGGCAGTGATGTCTTCCAGGTTAGCCTCGTACTCCTTCGCGATGCTTTCCAGGGTATCGCCTTCAGCTACGGGGTGATACACACCGGAGACGGGCAAAATGGTCAGTACATCTCCGAGGCTCAGATAATCAGGGTTGTCCTCCAGGTTCCCATTGTTCCACAGGATGGTTTCCACGCTGACCCCAAACTTGTCAGCGATGATAGAAACGTTATCGCCAAACTCAGCAGTGTAGGTGATGGGATCAATGCGATAGCGTCTGGGGATTGTCGTATGAGGGACAACGGCGCAGAGCAGAACGTCTGCTTGCTCCCCGCCGATTCCCCCTCGCGGCGCGTCAGAAGGGGACGGCGTCGCGTAAGCTTGTGGTGAGGAAAGCGCAACAGCGCGAGATGCACCTCTGCGCCAAGTAATGGCCTTGCCAACGAGCAGGCCAGCCAATGCTACGAGCAAGAAGCAGAAGTGGAGCGCAAAGCGAGGCAGCAATCCCGTCTCACGAGCGCCATTCCAGAGCGTTTTCAGCTTTGTCCAGGCTTCGCCTGACAGGGCAGCCTCTTGCCCTGAGCTACCCCCTGGTTCGTCGTCAGCAGCCATTATCGATCCTGGTTCATAGTCTCAAGAAACTCTTTATTGCTCTTGGTTTTGGCCATCCGCTCGAGCACCAACTGCACGCCTTCCAACCCGCCAATGGCAGAAAGCATGCGACGCAGTGTCCACACCCTGGCCAGGACATCCGGTGGCAGCAATAGCTCCTCGCGACGTGTGCCAGAGCGTTCTATGTCAAAGGCAGGGAATATGCGGCGCTCGGCAAGCTTGCGATTGAGGTGCAACTCCATGTTGCCAGTGCCCTTGAATTCCTCGTAGATGACATCGTCCATGCGACTGCCTGTATCAACGAGGCAGGTGGCAATGATGGTCAGGCTGCCAGCCTCTTCCAGCTTGCGCGCCGCCCCGAAAAAGTGCTTGGGCGGGTACAAGGCCGCTGGATCCAGGCCACCTGACAAGCTACGGCCGCTTTGGGGCACGATCAGGTTATAGGCCCGCGACAGACGTGTGATGCTGTCCAGCAGGATAACGACGTCCCGCCCACATTCGACCAGCCGTTTGGCCCGCTCCAGGGCCATCTCCGCCACGCGGGTGTGAGCCTGCACAGGTTCGTCGAAGGTGGAACTGATCACCTCAGCTTCGACCGAGCGGTCCATGTCCGTGACTTCCTCGGGCCGCTCGCCGATGAGGCAGACCATCAGATGCACGTCATTGTAATTATGAGTAATGCCATTGGCAATTTGCTTCAGCACGGTGGTCTTGCCCGCTTTAGGCGGCGAGACGATGAGGCCACGCTGCCCCCGGCCAATGGGCGCCACGAGATTGAGCAGCCGTGTGGTCAGGATCTCAGGCTTGGTCTCCAGATCAAACATCTGATTGGGGAAAATGGGCGTCAGGGTTTCGAAGCGGGGGCGATGTTTAGCAGCCTCCGGATCCAGGCCGTTTACCGCTTCCACGCGCAGCAAACTGAAGTACTTCTCCGTCTCCTTGGGTGGGCGCACCTGCCCAATGACAAAGTCACCAGTGCGCATGCCAAAGCGGCGAATCTGGGACTGTGAGACATAGACGTCCTCACGCCCAGGCAGAAGGCTGTTTGCGCGCAAGAAGCCGATGCCCTCCGGCATGATCTCGAGCACACCGCCGCCGAAGCTGTAACCCTGCCGCTCAGCATTAGCCCGCAGCAAGCGCAAAATCAGGTCCTGCTTCTTCAGCCGGGTGTAGCCTGAGAGGTCGAGTTCCTTGGCCAGCTCCTGTAGCTCAGTCAGGGTTTTGGTTTCCAAATCAACAATGTTCACTTTGGCAAACTCCATTACTGTGATATGGTCAGTGGTAGATTGCAGGACATGCCACGACGAAAGGCACGCACACATTTGGCATGGGCTGTAAGAGATCGGTCAGGCCAAAATGAGATTTAAAGTGGGGGCGGGGCCCCTGCGAAGCTCACCAGACACACTCCGGCTATCTCATTGGGGCAATTATGACATGAAGAATTCGGATCGAACAGCAAAAGGTCGCTGTCATACGAGGTTCACTCCATGGTGGGGAAGTCCAGCGAACACTAGACGGTACTGCACAGATGAAAGAACTCTCAAAATTATATCATTATTCGCACTGAAAGTCAAATAGCGCCACATTCAGTAGATTACCAAGTTCGCAGTGCTGGCCCACTTTGGCGCCGGGCACCAGTGCGAGCAATCCTACAAGCCTCTAGAACCACAGATTTGCCTGAGCAGGAAATGAGTACCCCCTGAAGGTTCGGTGACCTGCTGAGGATTCTGTTGGGCGGGGTCTCGTGTAACCCATCCTCAGAAGCGATAACTGGCCTGAAGTTGAGGCTGGTATTGGCGACACTGCAGGAAAACGCGAGACAGAGTGCGCATCGGAGCGTTGGCCTGAACTTGGCGAAGGTATATGCCCGCGAGAGGACTCGAACCTCCACGCCCAATTGGGCACAGGCCCTCAACCTGCTGTGTATACCAGTTCCACCACGCGGGCAACTTACGGTGCGATTATACCCAGGATGGCACCAATTGTCAACTTGCAACTTTGCACAGGTTTGCGCGTATAGATAGTGGGAGGACTTGCGCAGTTAGAGCTTATTTACGCCCGTCCCATCAAGCGCCGTTCGTCGCCTCAGTCCTGTCGTCCCCGTTTACGCCTTCCGTTTACGCCTCTGGCGTAAAGACAAAGGTGAGACAGGGCGAGCGACGCCGCCGAAGGGCCCCGCAGGGGGACGACCTCTCGTCTTCCACGTCTTTGTCAGACGTGACAAAGGTGTCGAGAGACAAAGGAGACACCCTGACGGGGAAGATGCTACGCCAGGATGAACGATCAAGCGGGGTGAACCACGCCGAGAGCGCAGCCTCGCGTAAGACACCGCGAGACGCTTCGCAGCCTCGCGTAAAACACCGCGACCGTTCGTGCTCTGCATGCCCTGCGGGCGACCGCCATGACGGGGGACGCTTCGCAGCCTCGCCTAAACGAGGCGAGACAAGGTGCGGTAAAATCCACCCTTGTGAACGGCAACGGCGTGACTCCTGATAGTGAGTGAAAAGCGTAACCAGGATGGAGGATTAGCTAATGGCAAAAAAGAAGGGGAAGCAAGTAAAAGTCCCAGCAGAGCCCGCACCAGAGGTCAGTGAACCGATCAAGAAGTACGCTCCGCGCGAGCGGGCTCTGCACCTGACGGACGAAGAGATGACCATGGCCGCGCTAGTCCACGCCAGCGTCGTGCTGGGCTTCGTCAGCGGAGGGTTGGCAGGGATAGCCACCGCGCTGGTGATCTGGCTCATCTACAAGGACAAATCCAGGTACGTGGCCTTCCAGGCCATGCAGGCGTTGGTTTCCCAACTGGCCCTGACGGCCGTGACCATCGCCGCCGTGCTGTCCATTGTGGTCAGCTTTATCACCATCTGCCTCATCCCGCTAGGCCTGGTTCTGCTGCTGGCAGCCATCGCCTTGCCTTTCGCAGAACTGATCTACGGACTGTACGCGGCCTACGAGACGTACTACGGCGCCGACTTTATGTACTGGCAGATAGGCGAGTTCGTCGAGAGACACAGCATGGCCGACTGGGGCAAGCCAGTTACGCCAGCCAAAGAGGAGCAGGTAGAAGAGGAGGCGGAAGCGGAGCCAGAGAAATAGGCCTGCTTCCAACACAAGGGTGCGGTAGAGGCACAGCGCGCTGCACCCTCGCTGCGGAAGGGTCACTACAACGACCGCACGAATGCCTGCGAACTGTGATGTTCGCGGCAGGGCAACTCTCAGGCGATCCAAGATTGCTCTGAGGGGATTGCCAGATCCCCGCTTTCGGTCCGCATCTGGCGATCCAGGCGGAGCAAGATCGGCTCTACTGGGTGCCCTGTTGCTACCTCAATCGCTGAGGGAATGCCCCTTTAGTGCTGCGTCCTCCGTAGACATCAGCCACTGCCGCACTGTATCCAAAGCAGCGTGCAATGTCCAAGCCGTCGCGTAGTAGTAGCGACCACGGGACGGCCACTGACGCAAATGCAGACCGTCCGCTGCGGCCAGCGCCACGTATAGAGGCGGTTCTTCACCGCTCCCCTCCAGGATAGCGAGTCCCAGGCTCGCGTGGTATTGCTCACGCAAGGCAGCTGCGACAGCGCGTGCCGTGTCCTCACCAACCGCTGCCGACGGCACGGCCATTTCCTCTGCAAGCGTGGCTCCATCGACAGCAATGTGCACGCCAGCCAGAACGCGCGCACCGCCTTCAGCTTCCAGCAGTCGCTGCGCTACACGTCCACCCGTGTTGGTCTCGCCGAGAGCCAGCGTCAGCCCTCGTCGGCGCAGACCAGCCACCACGACGCCAGCGAGCGTTTCACCATCTGTGCCATACACCACTGGGCCGAGCCGCTCGCGCACCCGTAGTTCCATGGCCTCGAGCAGTCTCAGCGCCTCCGCGCGAGTTGCAGCCTTGGCTGTGATGCACACGTCAGTCTGGCCGGGATGCGCCCGTGTGCCAACCGTGGGGTTCTCGCCGTGCATCAAACCGGAGATGGCTTGGTCAATGGCACTTTCACCGATGCCCACGGTATGCACCAGCCGCCAGAGGATCACTGCCCCCTCTCCCATCTTGCGACTCAGGTAGGGCAGCACCTGTTCTTGCAGGAGGTACTGCATCTCGTGTGGAACACCGGGCAGGCAGATGACTGCCTTTTCGCCTACTTCCACAATGAACGCCGGGGCTGTGCCCACAGGGTTCTCGATGACAATGGCCCCACGAGGCACGTAGGCCTGCCGGCGGTTGTTAGGACTCATGGCGTGGCCGCGCTGGCGAAAGTAGGCCTCAATCTGCGCCAGCAACTCTTGATGAAAGCCAAGTCCGCGCTCAGTTGTGCGGGCCACGGCCTGGCGGGTCACGTCGTCAACTGTGGGGCCCAACCCGCCAGTGCTGATGACCACGTCCGAGCGGGCCAGAGCGTCCCGCAGCACGTGCGCGATACGTTCCTCATTGTCGCCAACCGTAGTGGTGTAGTAGTGGTCCACTCCAATGGCCGCCAGTTGGCGCGCGATGTGGGCAGCATTGGCGTCCACGATTTCGCCCAACAGCAATTCTGTGCCAATGGTCACGATTTCTGCTATCAAGCCAGCGCCTCACTTTTTGAACCGCAGAGGTCGCAGAGAAACCGCAAAGAACCCCGTGTCTTCCGCAGTGAGACAAGTTGCCAACACTGAGGAGACTACCTCACACGAGAACTCAGAGAGTGCCTGAGAACTCCTTCGCGCGTGTCATTGCCTTTGGTCCTGGGCCACCTTTGTCCCTGGGGCCACCTTTGTCCCTGGGGCCACCTTTGTCCCTGGGGCCACCTTTGTCCCTGGGGCCAAAGACCCAGGGGAAGACCCAGGGCGAGCGGAGCGACGCTTGCACCTGCGCTGCAAGTGCAGGTGAGCAATCTCCCCCGTCTACGAGATTGCTTCGTCGCAAAAAGCGCTCCTCGCAATGACATCTTCACGCTTGGCGGTATCCCATACTCGGCACTCTGGCTAATTTCAGACACGAGCACTCAGAGGTACTCCTCCTTGCCGTCGCGCTTCAGTTGCTCCACGATCTTTTTCACGTCCTGGGCACGCTCCTTGGGGCATACCAGCACGGCATCACCCGTATCAATGATGACCACGCCGCGCAGCCCCAGGGCCGCCACGAGCCGGCTAGAACTATGGATTAGCGTATCCTGGCAATCCACCATGACGCATTCTCCCTGAAGGACGTTACCGTCGGCGTCGGCTGGCAGCAGGCTGGCCACAGAATTCCAGCTACCGACGTCGCTCCAGCCAATGTCAGCAGGGATCATTACCACATCGTTGGCCTGCTCCATGACACCCACGTCAATGGACACGCTGCGCACAGTGCTCCACACCCGCTCAATTGCTTGCGTCTGCTGAGGTGTGCCCAGCGCTGGCTCAATCTCCATCAATTGCGCGTACAGTTCAGGCAACAACCTGCGAATCTCGGCCAGGATAACCGACACCTTCCAGACAAAGATGCCGCTGTTCCAGAAGTATTCGTGGCTGTGCACAAAGGAACGCGCCGTCTCCAGGTCAGGCTTCTCAGTGAAGCGCTCCACCCGGTACACATCGTGGCCCTCGACTTGGCTGAGCAAGTCACCGCGTTGAATGTAGCCATAGCCCGTCTCGGGGCCAGTGGGCACGATACCCAGCGTAACCAGGTGCTCGGCCTCTGCTGCACGCACAGCGGCACGCAGCACACTGAGGAAGCGTACCTCGTCTTCAATGACGTGATCCGCGTGCAGAGAAATCATGACCGCATCCGGGTCACGCTTGCGGATGAGCAGGGCCATGAGCCCAACACAAGGCCCAGTACCACGGCCAACAGGTTCGACGATGATGTTCTGGGGTGGGATGTCAGGGATTTCCTGGCGCACCGCCTGCGCGTGGTCGGCAACAGTGACGGGCAGGAGGCAATTGTCGGGGATCAGCGGCTTCACACGGGCACAGGTCTGCGCAAGCATGCTGCCCTTGCTGCCAAGGGACAGGAGATGCTTGGGCTGCTGCAGGCGGCTGAGCGGCCACAGGCGCGTGCCACCTCCACCGGCCAGGATCACAGCGTACAAAGCGCGTTTGCCTTTCACATTCGCTCCCTGATCTACATCCCCGTAAATGACTCTACCTCATTGATTTCGAAGGCTTGTAGTAACGACTTCAGTCGTTGTTGACGCGGAAGAGGCGACTGAAGTCGGTACTACGAACTCATCATAATCCCTGAAACACTAGTCCACGGTGTATTCGATGCGGCCCTCGCGGGCCAGCACATAACTCATGCCCCCCGTCTGCCGCGCCAGGCCCTTGAGTTCCATCAAAGCCAGCGTCCCGGTGACCTCGGCAATGGGCAACCCACTAGCGCGCCCCAGTTCATCCACGTGTATCGGCTCCTCCGACAGATGCTGGAGCAAAAGGGCCTCCGTCTCATTCTCCGGTACCACTGCACGCACCTCGGCCTGCTGGCTGACCATGGTCAGGTTCAGTTCCTCCAGCACGTCCTGGGCGCGCAACACCAACTTGGCCTCGCCTTGCTGGATGAGCTTGTTGGTACCGCTGCAGCCACGGTCCAGCGCGCTGCCGGGCACGGCAAAGACCTCGCGTCCTTGCTCCAGTGCGTAGTAAGCAGTGATCAGCGCGCCACTGCCCTCACCTGCCTGGGTGACGAGTGTGCCTAGTGCCAAGCCACTGATGATGCGGTTGCGGGGCGGAAAGTTGCCCCTTTCCGGTTTGGTGCCCAGCGCATACTCGGTGATCAACGCGCCAGAGGCCACGATGTCTTGCACTAGGTGGACATTCTCACGCGGATAGATTATGTCAATACCGGAGCCCAACACAGCGATGGTGCGACCGCCCGCTTCCAGGGCTGCGCGATGAGCCACTGAGTCAATACCGCGCGCCAGGCCGCTGACAATGGTGATACGATTGCGCGCCAGGTCGCCGGCCAGGTAGCGGGTCATCTCCTTGCCGTAGGTCTTGGCGCTCCGCGTGCCGACGACAGCAACGGCCCACTCATCGTCAGGCTCATAGCAGCCTTTGACGTACAATACTGGAGGCGGCAGGTCTATCTGGCGCAGCCAGCGCGGGTACCCATCGTCCTGCAGGGTGAGCACGTGAGCGCCAGCATCTTCGATGCGGCGCATCTCTGCATCAAGGTCAAGCTTGTCGCGCACGCTCAGCAGACTCTGCAGTGACTTGCGATCCAGACCTGCCCGCACCAACTCCAGAGGAGCAGCATGCCAGGCTGTCTCGGCATCGCCAAAATGATCCACTAGCTTTTTGAGGCGCGCCGGCCCAATCCCCGGCACGATATTGAAGCCTACCCAGTATTTGACGTCTGTCATTGCTCTCTCCAGAAACCCGTTTCCCGTCGCCTGCAGCCAAGATCCGCCAGGACTATATAGTCCATTCGGCAGACGGTAGTCTCCCCCAATTGCGTTGAAGAAAACTGCCTCGCTGTCTCATCGCAAGCACCGCTGCCCCGTCAAAAGGACGGCGGGACGCTTCGCAGAGAACGCTGAGAAAACTCGAGAAACTCTGCGCACTCCGCGTCTCTTGGCCAGCGAAGGTGCCAGGAGGCTGCGTGCTCTGCGGTAAAGTAAATGTACCAACACACAATAGGTAGACCACCCGCCAGACAGTACGGGAGAAAACGGGTCTCTTAAGCACCTAATCCAGCAGCCCGGGCGGCAGGCGTACAACCATGCGTCCGCCTTCCACGTCTACTTCCAGCACCACGTCCTCGAGGGCGGGGATGAGCACCTCTCCACGTGGCCCGCGCGTCACGTACACCTCATTGCTGCCGGTGAAGAGCACCTCTTCGATGATGCCCAGAGGATCACCATCCTCCATCCACACAGACAGCCCCTCGATCTGGTACACGTAGTACTCGTCTGACCCCAAGGGCATGGCTTCCGCCAGCGGAATCTCCACGGCCATGCCACGCAGCTTTTGCGCAGCGATCCGATCGTCGCAGCCTTTCAGCCTTAGCAGGCCATGTCTCTTGTGCGGTCGAAAGCCTTCCAGGTCGAAAAGCTGATGCTCCGGGCCCAGGTAAACGCGCCTCAACAGCGCGAAACGAGCGGGAAAGTCGGTTTCAATACGAACCTTCACCTCGCCCTGTACACCCCAGGGGGCAAGAACGGTGGCAATGGTCAGGTATTCTGGAACACGACGCCGGACGGCAGCAGACCGGCGGTCTCCGACATCCGGCAAACGTTTGCTGTGCATCACGCGACCTCTACGCCACCCATTGCCAGCGTAGCGACATTGTAGAGACGTAGCATGTGTAATCTCACCGCAGGGTGAGGCTACGTCTCTACGTCTCTACTCGACAATCTCCAAGATGGCCCGTTCCCCAGACTGCACGGAGGCGACGCGAAGCAGACTGCGCATGGCATTGGCCACACGGCCGTTCTTGCCTATCACTCGACCCATATCGGACGGCGCAACGTACAGCTCATAGATGGTAGAACGGACTCCAGCAACCTCCTCGACCCGAACCTCTTCGGGGTGATCAACGAGGGATTTGGCTACGTACTCAACGAGTTCCTTCATCCGCCCTTCTGACATGGGAAGCTATTCTCCTTCCGTAGCGGGCTTGGGGGGAGCCTCGTCTGCGATGGGCACGTTGTAACGCAGTTTGCGCTCAGCGATGATGCCCTTTTTCTCCAACAGACGGGCCACCGCATCGCTGGGCTGTGCACCTTGCGACAGCCAGTAGCAAGCGCGCTCCTCATTGATCTCAATGGTGGGCGGCTCGGTGCGCGGATTGTGATGCCCGATGTTCTCAATAAAGCGTCCATCCCGTGGCGAACGGGCATCGGCCACAACCACACGGTAGCTGGGCTGCTTCTTTCCACCAGTACGACGAAGACGAATTCTAACTGCCAAAAGACCTTTCCTCCTTCTTGCTTAGAGCACAATTGTAGTCAAAATGCAGCTTGCGGTCAAAAGCAGGAAACGAGAGTGTTGAAAAAGTCCGTTGGAGATTCGTTGATTTGGCGGGAGGGACAAAGGCGAGTAGACTTGGTACAAGTCGGATAAGAGCAGGGAGGAACA
>Ga0315543_1005356_pt1 | contig 10030 bp, 10 predicted proteins | sample SalMarSW160210MG_2_FD_203098 | JGI IMG/M metagenome (GOLD analysis project Ga0315543, IMG submission 203098) | Salt marsh sediment microbial communities from the Plum Island Ecosystem LTER, Massachusetts, United States - Salt Marsh Sediment SW1601-210 ...
GAGTAATTGAGTGAATTGAGTCATTGAGCGATTGAATCATCGGGAGATTGTAAATCACACAATCTCTCAATCCTCCGATCACTCAATTCTTTCGGGAGGCTACGATGGAACTTAAACTCGTTGAAATTGAGAACCCGAATGAACTGAACTTTATCCTCGGGCAGACCCACTTCATAAAGACGGTGGAGGATCTGCACGAGGTGCTGGTGACCACGGTTCCAGGGATCAAGTTCGGCCTTGCCTTCTGCGAATCCTCTGGCCCGGCCCTCATCCGCCGCTCCGGAACCGACGAGACACTCGTCGACCTCGCGGTGAAAAACGCTCAAAGCATCGGCGCTGGGCATACGTTCATCATCTTTTTGGACGGATCGTTCCCGATCAACGTGTTAAACGCTGTGAAGGCCGTCCCCGAGGTCTGTCACATCATCTGCGCCACTGCTAATCCGGTGCAGGTGATCGTCGCGCAGACCGAACAGGGCCGTGGGATCCTCGGCGTGATCGACGGGGTTTCCCCCAAAGGCGTGGAGACCGAGGTTGATATCAAAGATCGCAAGAACTTCCTACGCACGATCGGCTACAAGCTGTAGAATAGGGTGTCCAGGGAGGTGAATGAGAGCATGCAGGAAGGCGACTCTGACAGATTGAGTTTCACACTCGAAGATGCTCTGGAGACTCTGCGGGCACAGCTACCTGAGATCAATCAACGTTATGGTGTCAAGTTCTTGGGTATCTTTGGCTCTTTTGTGCGGGGGGAACAAGAGGGAAGAAGTGACCTGGACATCCTGGTGGAATTCCAATCTTCTCCCACGTTTTTCCGGTTCATCGAGATGGAGGATTATCTCAGTCAGCTCCTGGGAGTTAAAGTTGATCTGGTCATGAAGAGTGCGCTGAAGCCGCGCATTGGCGAGCGCGTCCTCTCTGAGGTTGTGTCAGTATGAACGTTGAGCGCATCTTCGAGGACTACTTGGAAGATATCCTTGAATATGCTGAGAAGGCTTACCGCTTCTTGGAGGAAACTCCGACGGTTGATGACTTACAAAAGGATGAGCGAACTCTACTGGCAGTGGTGCGAGCGTTGGAAGTAATTGGTGAAGCTGCAAAACGCATCCCCAAGGATTTTCGGGATAGATACCCGCGCATTCCTTGGCGAGGGATGACCGGGATGCGAGACAAGGTGATCCATGAATACTTTGGGGTAGATGCAGCCGTGGTATGGCGAACCGTCAGGGAGGACCTGCCGCCTCTCCGTGAATCTATCGCCCAAGCCCTGTCCAACCTCAAGATGGAGCAAAGCGATACCTAAGCAGAGGCGGGCCGCGTTGGGCACTCGTTCATCATCTTCCTCGACGGTTCGTTCCCGATCAACGTCCTGAACGCGGTGAAGATGATTCCTGAGGTCTGTCACATCTACTGCGCCACCGCCAATCCCGTACAGGTGATCGTCGCGGAGACCGAACAGGGACGATGAATCCTCGGCGTCATCGATGGTGTCTCTCCCAAAGGGGTGGAGACCGACGAAGACATCAAAAAGCGCAAACAGTTCCTGCGCACGATAGGATATAAACTGTAGGCATACTGGCGATCCTCCGTTCGAGAACATGCTAACCGGTGAGAGCGCGCAAGAAACAAGGTTTGACCTCAGTGCACCCCTGTAACTGGCAAGCGAATCTCTTTCGCTATATCATGTTTGCAAAGGAGGGTCAGGATGAAGGACGCGTTCCCGAAGAATGCCGCTCTCACGGTGTTCGCGGTTTTGCTTGTCTTGCTGGTGGGATTAGCCCTCAATCTGGGGAAACCGTGTTACGGGAGCGGAATTAGGGTGGATATTGGGCCTCATGTATTCATAGGCATTACACAGAGGTGGCCGCCGACTATCGAGTATACATATCTATGGATGGATGGCTACGTATGGGTGTTCAACGGCTCTGTGGGTTTTGTAGTGGGAACGGCAGTCCTTGACTTACAGACTATGCGTGGACCATCCTCATTCACTTATGCTGCTGGTGTGAACTTCCAGCTGCTACAGCAAGCTAGTTATGGTTTCGGGATTGAATTAACAGCTCTGCATGCTCCAAAGGACGACTATCTCGAATACTCTATTGATGGAGTATTCTCCAGCAGGTGGGTCATCGAAGGAACTGATGTTGTCACTCAAAATAACTTCGCTGATAGATTCGAACAACTTGTTTTTAGTTACTTTCTTGGCATTAGCTGGAAAGAAGGTGACACGTTCACCTCACTTGACTGGTCTGTTGGGTTCTCGGTAAGCGCCTACTTGAGTTGGACATTCTAATTAAGAAGGGGGTAACTGTTCAGCTAGCTGAAGCAACTGCCTCCCTTAACACCCCTTCAATTGTCTTCCGGAAGTCCTCCCCGCGCAGACCGCAGGGCCGCGGGATCCTCGGCGTCATCGACGGCGTTTCCCCAAAAGGGGTAGAGACCGAGGCCGACATCGCCAAGCGCAAACAGTTCCTGCGCACGATAGGATATAAGCTGTAGCAACAAGAGTGGTTCGCCGATGGAGAACGTGTCAACCGGTGGAGAATGTGAGAAGGAAACCAGGCACCACCGGTGGGTCTTGATCAAGCACAAAAGGCAGGCTTCGGCCCTGAAGTATGCGTTACCAAAAGGAGGTACGCATTGGCTACAGGTGTTTTTCTCATACGTGATAATGACGAACTTGTTGAGATGACGGAGAAGGCGTATGCCTCTGAAGAGCTTTTGCAGGAATTTCTCGCTAAATATCCCAACTTGCTTGCTGGTGACCAGGTAGGAAGCGAGCAACCCCGCCGCTGGTTGCTGATCACCCGCGAGATGGCACTACCAGATGGTGACAGTTTTAGTGGGCGATGGTCGGTCGATCACCTCTTTCTAGACCAGGACGGGATTCCAACTCTTATTGAGGTGAAACGCGGTTCAGACACGCGTATTCGCCGGGAGGTTATCGGCCAACTCCTGGAGTACGCGGCCAACGCGGTAGTCTATTGGCCGGTAGAGAAGATCATGGCTCAGTTCGAAGCTACTTGTGAGAAGGCCAAAAGCGACCCTCAACCAGTGCTTACCGAGTTCCTTGGGCCAGAGAGAGACACAGGCTCGTTTTGGCAACAGGTCAAGACGAATCTTCAAGCGGGTCGACTGCGGCTGATCATCGTTGCCGATGAGATACCACGTGAGCTCCGGCGCATCATCGAGTTCCTCAACGAGCAGATGGATCCAGCCGATTTTCTAGCTATCGAGATCAAGCAGTACGTGGGAGCGAAGCTTCGGACCCTTGTGCCTAGAGTTATCGGCATTGCAGAGAAAAAGCGCCCGCCTGTTCGTGAGCATCGATCATGGGACAAGGTGTCGTTCTTTGACGAACTACGCAAGAAACACGGGGACAAGATATGTCAGGTGGCAAGGGCCGTTCTCGACTGGTCGGAAGAACACAACCTATCACTATGGTGGGGGAAGGGCAAGCAAACCGGGTACGTGATTCCCGTCCTCAAGCATGAGGGTAAGGAGTTCAGGTTTTTGTCACTGACCACAGGTGGTTATGTTCAGATTCCGTTTGGTCAGATCAGTAGTCGCCCACCATTTGACGAAGAGGGGAACCGTACGGAGCTGCTTGTTCAATTGAACACGATATCAGGCGTACAACTGATGAGCGATGATATCCATAAATACCCTACATTTGGCATGGATTTATTGGCAACTGAAGAGGCTCTCGACCGATTCCTAAGAACCATTGATTGGGCAATTGAAACAGCAAAAGCAGGAAGAACAAGCTGAGCGTGACCGACAGGTAGCAATGTTAGTAGCGAGGATGCTTACCGTGACAATGGGGGCAAACCTTGCCTTTTGACCTCATCGCCTGAGTTGTCATCCGGCGAATTGAGTGCCACAGGACAACTTCGGGAACATCTCTGAAAGCGCGCGCCGTTTCTGAAAGGTGTCTCTCAGTCTGCCTCCATGAGGGCCTTTCTGTCATCCTGCCGTCGAACCCAGTCTGCCGGGAGTCATCTCTTCGCTGTCCAAGTGGCATAAGGTTGCCCCGGAGACGTGTCCAGATCTAGCGAAGTGTCGGCCCGGAAGGAAGCGGAGAGTTCGGAAATGGGTGATATGTCCGCCGATTTTCCCCATGCACATTGACGAGTTCTCCAGTTTGGGGTTTGACGTGAATGCGCACATAGTGCAATATAAGGGATCCTTAATCTGCCGAATATCAGATGAGAGGGGGAGATCAACAAATGAATCTGCTGAAATGGCAAACCGGAGTGGTGATTGCTCTTTCGTCTATCTTGGCCATGCTGTTCGCGATCGGTGCAGCGGCGGAAGAATTCAGCCGCTACGATATCGTTGTGACGCTTGACCCGCAGACACATACCCTTGCGGGCACACAGATCGTCGACTACGTAAACGATGGAGAGGAAGCCCTGGAGGCGATCACGTTCGTACTCGTCGCAAACCAGGGCCGCGATCCGAACCCCTATCTCCATCCGGCCCTGGAAGATGCTCAATACATTGATGGTTTCGATCCCACGTGGACGAAAATCCTTTCCGTGACGAATGGGGCAGGCGATCCGATGGACTATCAGCTAGAGGCAATCCCGCCTGCTTTGACTACCTACTCGCTCGACGACGGCCTCCTGCGAGTCCGTCTTGCCGAACCTCTTGACCCGGGCGGCCGCACCCAGGTTGCGCTCGAGTTCGAGACGAAATTCGCCCGAGCTCTCTGGGGAGACAACAACGTCAACCGCGACGTGTACATCTGGCGCTTCGGTTGGAACCCAATGGCCTGTCCCAATGGGCACGCGGAGCAGGAGAAATTCGAGTTGCTGGCGGCGTTCTACGATATCGAGCTCAGTGTTCCGCGTGACTTCGTCGTCGCTGCCGGCACGGAGCGACAAGAGATCGTTGCAGAGAACGACGAATGGAAAACCCTATCGTTGACAAGCGATGTTCCCACCCGTTCTGTGCCCCTGGTGATCGGAAAGGATATCTCTGCCTTTCGCATGTCGTGGCAAGATGTGACGATCGATTCCTACTATCTGCCGGGAGGAGAGAGTGCCGCTCGCTTGGCGGCCACCTACGCCGCTGATATTCTGACCTACCACAGCGAGCACTTCGGGCCCTATGCTTCCAAGCGCCTGGTGATTGTCGAAAACCCGACGGCGGGTCTCTACGGCATGGGGGCAAGTGGCATGATCCTCCTCGGGACGAGCAACTATCGTTTAAAAGACGTACCCGCCCAAGGAACCCTGGACAGATTCCTTGACTATCTGATTGCACACGAGATAGCGCATCTGTGGTGGGGCATCGGTGTAGGAGCTGACTTCAACGCGGAGAACTGGTTGTCGGAGGGGTTCGCTGAGTACCTGTCCTATACATACTTTGAGGAGAAGTATGGCGGCTTTGAGCCAAACCTGTTCGCTCATCTGGAAGGCGGGCTCATCGAGGAGGTGGTTCGATCTCAGTTCGGTTACTGGAACCTGCGCTACCAACTCACGGAACTACCCTATCTGACGCTGCTCAAGAACGGGTTCGATGAGGCAATTGTCAAGCCAAGGTCAAAGATCGACTATTTGAACGGCCTGTCGGTGCGGACCTACAACAAGGGCTACCTTGTTCTGCGAGCGCTGGATGGGTTGCTGGGGCACGATGTAATGCTTCAGATCCTGCAGCAGTTCTACGCCCGCTACAACAACCTCATTCCCACGGTGGAGAGCTTTCGCCAAGTTGCGGAGGAGGTGTCGGGCCGGGAGCTCGAGGGCTTCTTCAATAGCTGGCTCTACGGCGCCGATACCCTTGACGTGGCTGTTGATGGTCTGGATTCAAGCAGGTCGGACGACGGGTATCAGACAGTGGTTCACCTGAGCAATGAGGGCGAGGCGATCTATCCGGTCACCGTTCGAGTGATTACTGCCGAAGGTGAAGAATTCGACGCGACGTGGCACGGCGACGCTGCGCAAGGAACGGTCTCTTTTGCCAGTTCCTCGCCGGTCGTGCGGGTTCAAGTCGATCCTCTGGAGGTGAGCCCGGACAAGAACCGGTTCAACAACCACTTCCCCCGACGCGTGGTGCTCAAACACCCCTTCCGTGAAGAGGGCTGGAAGATCGGGCAGCCTTTGGACGCTTATCTCATCTCGATATCGCCGATGAGTATCTCCGGCAGCTTCCGCAACGATCACCAGTGGGCTCTTGCCGTCCTTCCGCAGGTAGAGCAGTTCGACGAGCTTGCCGACCTGGATCAGCTCCGCTGGACGGCCACCGGCTTTTTCGCGGCCAACCTCGGCCGCGAGTTGTCAGTCGACGGCTTGGCCACGCTAGTAGACTATGACCCGAGCGGAGGTGCGGGCTTTCTCGATGCGCAGCTCGGTTTGAATGTGATGCGGTTTGAGCATCCGCCCATCGGGGTTGCCGGACGCTACTGGTTTCCGGCTAACCTGTTGCGGATTGCTGTAGGGACACTGGGAGACTTGCCGCGGCCCACAGCGTACGTGGGCTTTGACTATGCCCGCCTCGATATCCTGCAGTACTACCTGCAGAATACTCTCTCTCTCAGGTTGGGAATACCGGGATTCGGACACGAGCCGTTCGGAACGTTTGAGTGGAACGGCTTGAAACGCTTTCGGCTGGCACACATGTTGTATGTGGATATCGATCTTGGTGCGGGCAAAGAACTCTTCGGCACGCCGCCCGAGTCGTTCCAATTCTCATTGGAGCGTCTGCATGCGTTCGCAGAGGATTTCGTGAATGATCGCGGCGTGTTCGGTCGGCTAATACTCCGGCTGCCGCCGGTGGTGAGAGGGCTTGGGTATTCGTTGCTGAGCTTGGCGCACGTCGATAGCGTCTATGCCAGTCTGTTCGTTCAAGGAGGCCAGACATGGGCCTCAGGTGACTGTGTCGGACTCAGCGATCCCAAGCTGGAAGCGGGTGTCGAATCGACAATCACCGTGACCAGTTTCTTGAGCTTTCCACTCGGACTTACGGTCGGTTATGCGTACCCGTTTCTTGGCGCTGAGTCTGGTGCAGGTGGAGAGTTCTTCGTGAACTTCTACAGCGCGTTCTAGAAGCGGGAACAGCTTAGAGCGAAGAGGACTTCTTGCCATTGACTCGGCGTTTTGCGTCGTGCAAGATACGTGAATCACTGTCAACGATTACACGGGAAGGTGATTGTTTTGGTAAAACGAGTTGACGTTGCTCCCTACACGATCGATCCGCAGAAGCACGGACGGTTCGATTAGAGGCAAACGGTGTTCATGCGGCGGCACTGGGACAAGACGGCGACCTTCTACGCGCACGAGTACCGCGAGAACGTGACAGACATCATCGCGGAGGGCCGCTCCGGCTATTCCCGGATCGATTACGCAAGGATTCTGGCGTCCTGGGCGGTGCACGACTGCTTCGGGGGCGCGTTCTCCTGGAAGCGAAAAGATCAGAAATAGGTGTTATGCCCCTCGATTGACACTATCCCGTCTACTGAAGATACTGTAATCTGCGCGGCGATGGGGGATGGGTAATGCAGGCATATGATCCGCTAGACTATGAGAATCTTGCGAGGAGTGTTGTTCAAGCGCTGCTCAGCGGACCTCAGGTACAACTTCCGCCATCCGAAACCTTCGAAGGTGCAGGCGTCTACGCGATTTACTACCACGGTGACTTTACAGGTTACTCTCGCTTTGTAAAAGCGGACTCTCCCCCACCAATCTATGTGGGAAAGGCGGTGCCTGCCGGTGCTCGTAAAGGGGGGCGACGGCCATCAGGAGGCCGTGAACTCTACCAAAGGTTGAAGCAGCATGCCAAAAATGTCGAACAGGTGAAGAACCTGGAACTGAATCACTTCACGTGTCGCTATCTCGTCGTTGTCCCAGTTTGGATTACGTTGGCAGAGCGTTTCTTGGTAGAGCACTACAAGCCTGTCTGGAACGTAGTTGTAGATGGTTTTGGCAACCATGACCCCGGCGCAGGGAGGCGTGCGATGAAAAGGCCGCGATGGGATATTCTTCATCCTGGCAGGCCGTGGGCAGCCAAGCTCACGGCCGAGGAGTCCTTTGAGCAGGTCTTGCAACGGCTTCAGGACTTCCTCAAACAGGAGGATTGACTTCCTCCGGAAGCCCCGGACCAGCGAGGACTGGCTATTCAGGGGCTCTTAGCTCGACGGCCGTTTCGTATAACTCTATTCGTTTCTGGGTAACCCCGGCCCGCACGGACGAATTGACAATGCTCGACCCGGTGCGCTTCTTTCGCACTCGGTGCATGCCCTCAAGCTCGAAGCCGTGCATTTCACCGATTTCTGCAAGGAAGCGGTCCGTCTCGATATGAACCCCCTGCACAATGTTGTTGCCAATAACGACAACGACCCATCCACCAGGCTTCATCACGCGCCGCGTGACCCTGAAGAACCTGTCGCAGTCGTTGAAGTAAGTGGCAGCGTAGTTTGCCCATCCTCTTCCGCCGTAGATGCCCTTCTCGGGGTTGCGCTTCCGAACACACTGCAGTACCTCTTGGAGTTCCGGAAGCTCGAACGCCAACTCAATTGGAGGAGCACCTCGCACCGTTTGCCAGAACCGGCCGAAGCTCTCCTCCTCCAGTTTCTTCAAATCTCCACTTCCATCTATCAGATCAAGCCAGTATAGCTGAGGTCTGGTGTTCCGTACATAGTGATAGTTGTTCAGATAAGGAGGCGACGTCACAAGCACGTCAACGCTGGACGAAGGTACCAAGTCAGAACTATCGAGGTAGGAATAGCGGTGAACCTTGGCTGCGGGTTTGTGCTCAAAGCGTTTCATATGCCGCTGCAAGAACCCAATGTCGGTCTCGATTTCCCATAGCTTGTCGCAGAAGATCTTTAGTACGTCTGCGTACTCGATCTCGTCTTTGCCTGCAGCGGTGCGCGTGCTGAGGCTTGGTTCATACGAGTAGTTCGAGAAACCAACCATTACAGAGCCCAAGGCGACCTTGAGCACCTTCTTGACGAAGCTGTTTGTTTGTTCGGCAATAAAGTCTTGAAGGAGGAGCACTTCACGCTCGACAGCGGGACTGAAGAAAGCCCTCTTGCTCCTGAAGTTACAGGGTGGTTTAGACATCGGCTGTGCGTCTCTCACCCACCGACTGCGTCGCAGATTCTCCAGCTTGTTGATCGTGTCCGAGAGCGGCTTCAGCCTACACCAACCACACGATAGTTTGATGTCACACGCAAGGGCTGCGTAAGGATTGATCTCAAATCCCACCACGTTGTGTCCACGCTTCAGGCCTTCCACAAGGGTTGTGCCAACTCCAGCAAAGGGATCGAGGATAGTGGTCTTCAATGGATCGCCAGAGACTGCTGCGTCAAAGACCTCTTCGACAAAAGCTGCTGAGAAACCAGCAATCCACGGTACCCAACGGTGCAGTGGCTCACGCCGGTTCTTCGTGAAAGCGGTGTCGCCAAAGCCAGAGCGGCTCTTTTCGGCCTCAGCTGTCGCTGCGTCTGGAAAGAGCATTGGCTGTTGGTATAGTGCCCCAGGCTCCGATACTGCACGTGCTGCTGACGAACCAGCAAGCCACTGCTCCAGGTGTCGCCGGAGGAAGCGCCATTCCCGGCCGACTTTCTGACACGGCACCCTCTTCTGACGAGCCATTTCCCGAAGAGTCTTCTGGCTCACTCGTACGAACCTAGCCGCCTCAGCAAGGTTCAACACCTCTTCGCTATCGCGCATCTTGGTCCGCATCTTCTCACAACCTGCCTTATCTTCCGACGGTATATTGTAGCTGCTGCATGGTCGAAGTCAAAAACGATTCTGAGAACCCACCCCCATTATCGCAGAAGACAGTAAGATGAGGTTCCTAGAAAAGGGGAGCAGAAGGCGATGTAGGGATACAACCTTGCCTTTTGACCTCATCGCCTGAGTTGTCATCCAGCGAATTGAGTGCAACAGGACAACTCCGGGAACATCTCTGAACGCGCGCCGTGTCAAGGTGATGTTCCTTCTGCCTTCGATCTTGATCTGCTGGAGTCATCTCTTCACTGTCCAGGCAGGATAGGGTTGTCCCGAAGATGTGTCACAAT
>Ga0315543_1005360_pt1 | contig 10022 bp, 9 predicted proteins | sample SalMarSW160210MG_2_FD_203098 | JGI IMG/M metagenome (GOLD analysis project Ga0315543, IMG submission 203098) | Salt marsh sediment microbial communities from the Plum Island Ecosystem LTER, Massachusetts, United States - Salt Marsh Sediment SW1601-210 ...
GTCGTGGTTAGGGTGATGGTTGGCGCATTACTTGATTATAAGCTCGAATATGAACAAGCAGCAAGAACTTTAGGTGCAGCCCCGCTGACAGCAGATAGAACTGTCACGTTTCCTATTCTAAAACACTCATTGATAGCCTCCTTTACTTTGGCTTTCGCAAGGTCCCTTTCAGAAACAGGGGCAACAATGATGGTCGCAGGAGTATTCGTCCACGGTCCAATATTTATCAATAAGCACATTGGCGAAGCCGGCACACTTGTCTTCGTTAGCGCCATATTGATAGCACTCTCCAGCATAGTATTTGTAACAATAAGATTGTTAGGACCTAGGCTCAAAATGCCTGTTAGAAAAGTTTGGCCGGTAGCAGAAAGAAAATTGAGCAGTTCCACAATTGCATCTTCCAGAAATGGCATAACGCTTTTAATATTTTTCGTTATAGTACTCGTTCCGTCTCTTTTCGTGGCAGTTCCAGCATTTGAAGCCATTTTTACAGGTGTTCTGCCGGAAGCTTTAGGCGGGGTTGGTGTTTGGGGAGATTATTGGCAAAGCATATCTCTCTCGTATTTCGTTGGAATTGTTGTTACATTGTTAAACGTTGTTATCGGTTTGCCTATGGCAATCATAATAGCGCGAAGAAAAATTGGAAATGGTCCCTCGGCGGTTTTAGATGTGCTTGTCAACATTCCAATAATCGTCCCTTCGGTTGCGTTAGGCGCTTCCCTCGCCATCTTTTGGGAGAATTTTGCGTTCATGCCTGACATCTTACTGCTCATTTTTGCGCATCTTTCCATCACTTATCCCTATTTTGTAAGGTCAATGTCAGCTGCCGTAGAGAGAATAGGTATGGAGCTGGAGGAAGCTGGAAGGACGCTTGGAGCAAAGCCACTAGGTGTTTTTAGAACGATAATTTTTCCGCTTACCAAGTACTCTATGCTTTCAGGTGCAATAATGATGTTTACAAGAAGTGTAAGTGAAACTGGAGCTACTTTAGTTGTAAGCAATCTTGTTACTGCTCCAGTATTATTGGTTAACTGGGTTGAGAATGGAGTTCCAACATCAACTCTAGGGCTGGGTTGCGGTTTCCTTATACTGTTCTCTTTCACAATATTGTTGGTTCTGAGGCTTGTTGTAAAAGGAAGGGGATCATACTAGCATGTTTAATATACCGCTAAAATCTTATGCACTCTTTCACGCCCTTATAGATCTAAAGGAGGAGGAAACAAGTGCCTGATGTCCGCTTGGTTAACGTGACAAAGAGGTATGGAAAAATAGTTGCTGTGGACGGTGTAAACGTCCATATTTACGATAAGGAATATTTCTCGTTGCTTGGTCCAAGCGGTTGTGGAAAAACAACTTTGTTGAGGCTTATTGCTGGGTTAGTTCAGCCGGATGAAGGTGAAGTTTACATTGGAGATAGACTTGTCAATGACGTCCCGCCTGAGGATAGGGACATTGGTTTTGTCTTCCAGACTTTTGCTTTATTTCCTCACATGAATTCTTGGAATAACGTAACTTACGGCCCAAGAGTGAAAGGTTTCGACATGAAAAAGGCAGAGACAATAGGACATGAAGTACTTGATATGGTTAGACTGCATGAACGTTTGGATGCCTATCCAAACGAGCTGAGTGGAGGCATGATGCAGAGGATAGCTGTGGCAAGAGCATTGGCAGCAGGTTCAAAATTACTACTTCTCGATGAGCCGCTAGGACAGTTAGACGCGAAGGTAAGAAATGAATTGAGATACGAAATAAGAAAGATGACGAAGGACTTGGAGTTAACAGCCATACACGTCACACACGACCAAGCTGAAGCCATGGCAATTTCAGATAGAATCGCAGTCATAAAAAAGGGAAAAATCTTGCAGGTTGGAACCCCAAAGGAGCTTTACATGACACCGAAAAGTATCTTTATAGCCCATTTCATCGGAGAATCAAACTTTCTAGAAGGCTATGTTTCAAACCTAAGCAGAAGAGGAGCAACCATAGAGCTTCGTGGTGGAATAAAAGTTCATGTAGAAGTCCCAAAAAATATGGAGAAGGGAGATAGGGCGATTTTGGCCATAAGACCAGAAACATTCGTCATTGAAAAGGGGATAAAGAAAAATAAAAACTCGATTGTAGGCATTGTAGAAAGAATAACATTTGAGGGAACAAATATAAGATATGAAATTAGACTCAGAAACGAGGATTCAGTTGTGGTTATTAGACCATCCTTAGTTGAAGAGTGGCTTAAGGTAGGCGAAAAAGTCACCATGAGCTTTTCACCTGAAAACACACACATTTTTGCGTATCCAGAGGCAGGGTTCAGGGAGGAATTAGCTGTTGAGTGAATTAATAAAGTGGTTTGAGAAAAGAAGAGAAACAAAAGCCTTAGCAACGGTGCAACGACACCTAATCCTGACAACAGAAATAGTTGCAGATTTAGAAATGGCAATAGGTGCATCCATTAGAAAAGACGAAAAAGAAAGACAAAGTTGTATTAAGAGAGTGACAAACGGTGAAAAAGAAGCAGACAGACTACGAAGAAAAGTTATGGACGACGTTTCAAAGGGAGAACTCTCACCGATTGACAGGGCTGACTTGATGGAACTTGTGAAGAGGGTAGACATGGTTGCGGATTGGAGTAGAGAGTCCACTCGTGTACTGACAGCCATATCGATGGAGCAGGTGTCAACCGCACTCAAGGACGTGTTCATGGAAATGATTCGAAACGTAAAGGATTGCGCAATTTCCCTTCAAAAATGCGTCAATAAAATGATGACAAAACCAGAAGAAGCACTTCAAGCTGCAGACACCGTGGAACGAAAGGAAGAAAAAGTTGACGACATACACGAAAAAGCCAGAATATTGCTGGGAAAAGAAGATTTGCCAACGGCTGGAGTAGCCGTTTTAGTAAGCCAGCTTTTCGAAGCCATAGAGATGATTGCGGACTCTTGTGAAGATGCATGCGACCAAGTAAGAGTTATAATGGTTCGGAAATAGGTGATTAGCCATGTCAGAAATGAGAGTTGATATATCTGAATTGAAAAGCGAAGGCAGCGACTTAATCAAGGAACTAGTCGAATTCCTAGGAGAAAAAACGAAAGTGGAAGTGGAAAGAGCAACAGATGAGATAGTTGTGAAAGGCGAAGGAAAAAACGTTTCAAGATCATACTTGCGAGTGCTTTTGCGAAAATTCCTTCACAAACAGGAACTAAAGGAGTACTTCAGGGTTATCGGCGGAAAAGAAAACACCTTGGTTATCAAAGAGAGGAAAATCTCTGAGGAAGAATAGCCTATTTTTTCTTTTTCAGTGCTTCACGTTTCTTTTTAGCGAAATCTTTCTGAACTTTTAGCATGTAGTTTCTTGCAATATAGGCACTCTTGTAAGCGTCTAACAACTTTTCGTTTTTTATACATTTTTCAGCTTCGTTAAGCAAATCTTGCACCGTAACCAGCGTCTGACCCACTTCGACTTTTTTGAGCTTTGGATTAAGCTTCCATTTTGACTTGTCAATTTCATTTTGAACTGTCATTGAAAATAGGAACAAAGCGTATTCTAGTTCGGCCGCTGCATGCCAAACGCTATCCGTAAGCAAATTATCATCTTTTTTATCCATAGCCAACATTGAGCTATCGAGATAAGTTATGGCGGACTTCAAAGCCTTCAGCATTTTCCTGTTAGCTGTCATCGTCTCAACTCATTTTAGCACATTAATACCAGCCAGTCCTTTTTTATTGTTTCGTCAACCTAAATGATTTCAATTCTTCTCTTTGGCAATGAAGAGGATTCCTAGCAGAATGAAAACGGCGCCGAAAACGAATATCGCCGCGGGTTTTTCTTGAAACAAGATTATGCCTAGAATTGTAGCGCCGATGGGTTCAAGCAAAGCCATCGTTGCGGTTTCGAAGGATTTCAGGTTTGATAAGGAAGAAAAATACAGTGTATGAGCTGCTGCTGTTGGCAGTATGCCTAGTCCTATCAGTGGAAGGATTATTTCTGCTGCAGTTGGCAACGTTAAAAATTTGCTTGTTGCGGGTATGCTTGATATTCCTATGATGGCTGCTGTGAGCACATATATTGGGAGCATTGTGGGAAGTACATTCATCTTTTTACGTATTCTCCTCCCATAATTCAGATAGAAAGCTTCAACTAACGCAGCCAAAACAGCCTCTAAATCGCCTTTCAGGCTTGGAAAAATACCTTCTGGATAAGCATTTGCATTCGTAACAGTTGTTTCAGCATAGGCAATTACACATACACCCATGAACGAGATTGTCAAGCCCAAGATTGCCAAACGGGACGGTTTAATCTTAAAAAGGAAAGTTGAGACGAACACTGAGAAAATTGGAGTTGTGTTTACGAGGACAGCTGCGTTTAGGATTGTTGTGTCCTTTACGGCAGATATGAAAAGTATGAAGTGGAGAGCAAGGAAAACGCTGAGGATGAAGAGTTCTTTCAGATTTTTTCTTACGACGCTAAAGTTGAAAGATTTTTTCAGAACAACCAATACTATAGCTAGGATTAGGCAGGCGACTATTAGACGCCAGAAAGCTATACAGAACGTGTCTAGGTTTTGAAGAAATCGTATGAAGATGGCTGCTGTTCCGAAGAGAACCCCAGCTGTCAGGCCTTCTGTCAGAGCCAGTTTTCTTGTTCTCACACGCATCTAAACGCCCTTTTCGTTTTCCAATTGAATGTTACCACGCAAGTTAAGTTTATACCTATTTTTCGTTATATCAATGTTTCAAGAATTTGAAGGTGAACATTGTCGTGAATACCGAAGAAATTATGGAATCATCCTTGAAAATTGCAGGATTGAAAGAAATTCCGGAAGACAGCACTATATACGTGAGCGGTAGAGACATTGGAAAGGTCTTGTTCGGCATAGATGCTGGTATTCCTGAACTTTTGCTTGCCAAACAGTTAGGTTATGATGCTGTGATTGCTCATCATCCACAAGGCGGAACAGCAGTCGTAAACTTTCATCAAGTTTTCAACAGGCACATTCAACAGATGATCAAGGCTGGAGTTCCGAGGGAAGAAGCGGAAAAAGCTGTTACGAAGAAGCTACAAATATTAGAGGTGCAGGGACATACGCGAAATTATGCTCATGCAGTTGATGCTGCAAAGCTTTTGAAAATGCCTTACATGAATATACACACGCCTTTAGATGAGATTGGAAGAAAAATAATGAGTGAACAAATCCATAGCAGAATCAACGAAAATTCCACAGTGCAAGACGTAGTTTCTGCTCTAAAAGAGCTGAATGAATTCAAAAATGCAGTTACAGAAATTAAGATTCGACTGGGAAAAGCTGAAAACCTTGCTGGAAAAGTTGTGATGTCGCATGGTGCTGGAACGAATGGCGGTTATGAAATCGCGAAAACATACTTCAAACACGGCGTCGGAACAGTTGTGTACATTCACATAAGTCCTCTAGATCTGGAGAAACTGAGAGCTGAAGGCAAGGGAAACTTGGTAGTTACCGGGCACATTGCAAGCGATTCTGTGGGTATAAACCCCTTAATTCATGAACTTGAAAAAAGAAACGTTTCTGTGACAAGAATTGGAGTTGTTCTAGGCTAAAAGAAGGAATCTGACATTGAAACTGGTTCACTATAGAGATGAAGAGAGAGAACATTACGGTGCTTTAGTAAATAATGGAGTGATATGTTTGCCTAGCCTAGCGAAACGCTTGAACAAACAACTTCCAGAATTGTTAGAAGAGTTTATAGCTTCAGGAGCAAAAGGTGTTGAAACTGCAGAGAGATTACTTGAAAAAGCCACGGGAAACGATGTTAAACGTGCTTCCTCGCTAGTTAATGAAGTAACTTTGTTGGCGCCTGTATCGGCCCCTCCTAAAATTGTTTGTTTAGGTTTAAACTATGGAGACCATGCTGAGGAACAAAAGGCTGCTATACCGGATGAACCGATAATTTTCATGAAACCACATACAACGATAATTGGTCCAAACGAAAACATTGTTAAGCCGAGCTTTGTTAAGCAACTTGACTATGAAGCCGAATTAGCCGTTGTGATGGGGAGAAAAGCCAAAAACGTTTCAGTTTCAGAGGCTAAATCATACATTTTCGGATACACAATTCTGAATGACGTTTCGGCGCGGGATATTCAATTTAAGGATAAGCAATGGACCAGAGGTAAAAGTTTCGACACTTTCGCTCCAACAGGACCGTGCATAACCACTGTAAACCAGTTTAGGGATACCTCTAACTTGTTTATTCGCACATGGGTTAACAACGAACTTCGTCAAAATTCAACAACTGGAAACATGGTTTTCAACGTTTATGAAATAATACATCACTTAAGCCGAGTAATGACTTTAGAACCATGCGATACTATTGCAACTGGCACTCCAGCTGGCGTGGGTTTTGCTTTAAAGCCTCACCCGAAGTTTCTACAAGTTGGCGATATTGTAAAGATAGAGATTGAAAAAATTGGCGTCCTAGAAAACACGGTTGTCAAGGAAAAACCAGTTTCTTAAGCAAACTTTTTTCTTATTTTTCTGTAAAAATCTCAAAAAACGCAATACACTTGTCTCCTGAATATTAAAATTCCATCATATGACTTAATAGTTTGTTTTTAACTGCAGAAGCAAAAATTTGAATAACGACAAATATTAGAGCAAATAGAAAAACAGCTACTTGCCAGCTTATAAATCCTGTTGGCGCACTGACTTGGAGTATTAAACCGATGAACTGAGCGAAAAACCATAGTGCTGAAGACCAAATATAGGGTAACATTACTGAGAATACCATAAAAACTATTGATAATCCAAGGTAATAGTTGCTCAGTTTTGGCATGAGTTTTTTTACTATTTGGAAGACCTTCAAGTCGCCGATTCCTAAGTTAGTTCCACCTTGAACAGCCTTAATAAAAGTCTCAGAGTTCCGATATATCTCAAGCACATCATCCAGCAGTATCAGATTCAATCCGATAATTAATATAAAGAGGCTTAGCAAAAGACCGCACTCTAGCATTTTCCACACAATGGCAAAACCCGCAGAAGCGAACCCTACAAGCATAAGGAACAATGATAAGTAACTGTGAACTTTCCTATGTTCTTGGTAAGGGTTGAAAACAATGAATGTTTTATTAAATACGTTAGCTGATAAGTTCTTAGGGAGGCTGTTTATTGTACGTGATTTTAAACGTAAGAAGATGGATATAGCTAGAGCTAAACAGCACATTGCAAACAGCGTTAAAGACGAGTAAAAAATGCTTCCCTCCATATTCACCATTTTATTCATGAGTAAAAACTTACTTAAAAGCGTGCTCATCAAAAACCATGGTGATTGTTAACTTGTGTAGGATTAATGGTTCACCAAGTATTAGACATGTACCAATAACTATAAAGGCTTTCTCCGTAAGTGTTATTTTTAAAAGTTTTTAATCATCAATGAAACTTTGCTTACGTCCACTTCCTTTTCAAGCCTTATCACGTGTTCAGCCTTTTCTGCAAAGGCTTCGCTGTGCGTAACCGCGATTATCTGTTCTATAGCTTTGAAGCGTGATATTGCTTCGGCTAGGCGGTCTATTGAGCCGTCTTCCCTTCCAAGGCTTTCAGTTGGTTCATCAAGCAATAACATGCTTAATCCGTGGCCTGTTCTAGACTGCATAATTAATTGGCCTAGTCCTAGGCGATATGCAAAGGCAAGCAATGTTCTTTCTCCGCCTGATAGGTTTGAAACTTCTCGTTCAGCACCGCTTTCGCTTTTCACATATGGCGTATAAGTCTCGTCGATTAGGACGTTTATTAGAGCGCCCTCTCCGCCTACTAGGTTGTCCAGAACTTGCTGGACGAAGTTTCTTAAGACTTTTACAAATTCGCTTCGCAATTTAGGTTGAATGCTTCTGTAGGCGTTGCGTATGCCACCGATGATCTCAACAACCTTTACTATTTTCTCCATGCGCTCAATCTTTTGTTGGGCCTGGTCAATTCTCTCTTTCATTTCGTCCAAACGCCTAAGCAAGTCTTTTTTGCGGTTTTCCTTAGTTCGCAACTCGGATTCTAACAAATAATATTGTCTGAAAACTTGTTCTCTTTGAACTCTTGCGGCTTCCAGCTTAGACATATCGAACCTGCCAATTTCTGTTCGTGCAGCTTGAAGTTGCTTGCGCAATTCGTTCTCCAATCTTTGTTTTTCCTCAAATTCCTCTGCAAGTTCAGCCAGTGTTTGAGATTCATCGTTTATGCGGGTTTTTAACTCTTCAATTCTTGGAGCAAGCATTTGCAGGTTTGAAAACGCAGCGTTTGCCCTGTCTTTTATTTGTCTCAGTTCTTCAATGTCATGTCGAAGCTGACTTATCGTTTTTTGCCTTTCACTGTTTTCTCCTTGAATTCTCTGCATTAGGTTGTTTTTGTATTCCGCTGTTAAGGATTGGAGACAGAGCGGACAACGGTTTTCAGCGGATAGTGAAGAAATTCTTTTCCGGTCTGTTTGAATGCTTCTGAGGGCTGCTTCTTCCTCACCTTTTAGGCTGGCGATTTGGTCATCAAACGTTAACATGTATTGTCTTAACGCTTCAATCGGCTGGTCTGGCGAAACTCCAATTTCCTTGAACTCAGCCTTACAAGATTCCGTCCGCGTTTCCATAGTGTTCAAACGTTGCTTCAAATTCTCAACAACGATTTTTTTCCCTTCAATTTTTTCAGCTAAGGACGCTGAAGCATCCTTCACATTCGTTAGGTTTGCTTGTGTCTGAGCCTCTTTCCGTTTAAGCGCTTCAGTCAGAGTTTTTACCTCTTCCAGCTTTTTGAGTTTCAAGTCTGCATCTTCTAGGGCTTTTTTGGCTTCTTCCAGCTTTTGTGCCATATCTTGCAATTCAATTTCGATGAGTGAAAATTCCTCAGCTGCATGGTTATATTCGGTGTTTAGTTTTTCCATTCCAACAACATCTGGGTCCCTTTCGTATGCTCTTCTTTCTCCCTCGTATTCACGTTGATATCCAGCGAGGTTGCTCCATGCTTTTTCATAATCTGATAAGCCGAATAATTCGTCTAAGCGTTTTTGTCTTTCTCTAGGCCTAGCGTCTAGAAGTTCCTTCAAATGTTCTTGTCGGACCCACACTATTTCACGGAAGAGTTCTTTATCCAAACCTGTTACTGTCTTGAGTTGTTCAGCCACTGCGTCACCTTTCACACTTGCTATTAAGTTTTCATCTTGAAAGAGTTTCAGTTCATCAAAGTCTTGGCTTATCCCCTTGCCACGTCTTTTCAGTCCACGTAATATTTTGTAGCTTTTTCCATTCTGAACGAATTGAAGCGTAACTTTTCCGTTGTCTACACCTTCACGGAGCAGGTAATCGTAGCTTCTGCCGAGGGGTTCTCCAAACAACGCAAAGTCTATGGCATATAATGTGCTGGATTTTCCACAGCCTAAACCGCCAACTAGGCAGTTGAAGCCTTTTGCGAAGGGTACTGTTGACTTTACGTGAGAGCGGATGTTTTCTAATTGAATAATTTCAATTCTCATCGAAGAAGCTCCTCGAAGGTTTGTTTCACTTTTTCTTCCTCTTTTTTGGTCAGAGGTTCAATAAGGCTGACTGCTACGCGGGCTATTTTTTCGGCTTCGTCACTGGTGTAGCGTTCAGAGAAAATCTGCATGAAGTATTCGAAAGCCTTCGTTTTTAAATCCTTAAATTCAGCTTCGAATATTGAACGAACAATCTCTTCTGATACTTCAGTTTCACGCAGCAAAACAACAGGGTGCACGAGCAAAGCCTTTTCAGCAGCACTTCTAAGCTGGGAAACATCCACTTCTGCACGGCTTGCCTCAGCAGGCAAAACTCCTCTCAACACTGGAGCTATTATTACACCTTCTTCATCAGCTCCCCTTACAAGCTGAACGGCTAGTTCGGTTATTTTTGAAGGAGTTACACCAGTGAAGTCGTGATCCAATACAACAAATTTGCGTGGACACTCTAACCGCATAAACTGCGGCGAGGCTGTTCCTTTTTCGTCTACCTCAATATAATAGAAGCCCTTATCATTTTTCGCTTCTTCATAATCGACGGTTTC
>Ga0315543_1005362_pt1 | contig 10019 bp, 7 predicted proteins | sample SalMarSW160210MG_2_FD_203098 | JGI IMG/M metagenome (GOLD analysis project Ga0315543, IMG submission 203098) | Salt marsh sediment microbial communities from the Plum Island Ecosystem LTER, Massachusetts, United States - Salt Marsh Sediment SW1601-210 ...
ATTAGGAGCCAATTATGAGAATGAGCACTAAATTTGTAAGAGCGATTTTTCCGGGCTCGTTCGACCCGATTACAAACGGGCATTTGGACGTTATCGGCCGGGGTATGAAACTCTTCGACGAGCTAATCATTGCCGTCGGCCGAAGTCCAATCAAAAACCAGCTCTTCACGCCTGAAGAACGCGTCGAAATGATAAAGGAAATAATCCAACAAAGAAAAATGGACGGTGTCTCGGTTGAGAGCTTCGAAGGGCTAACGGTAGAATACGCTACTAAAAAAAAGGCGGACGTTATCCTACGTGGCCTGCGAAGCCTTACCGACGTGCAGTACGAGTTCCAACTTGCTATGACCAACCGGGCTGTGGCTGGCATAGAGACCATCTTTGTTATGACCAGCGAGCAATACGGCTTTACCAGCTCGACGCTGATTCGTGAGGTGGCTTCTTTAGGCGGCGACCTGTCAAATCTGATTCCGGAAAATGTCTATAATCGTCTGCGACAACGATTTAAGAAAGGTGAAATGACCCCGCGTAAAACGCGGAGCTAAATACATAGTATATTTAGCCCCCGGTTTCACCGGGGGTTTTTCTAACATGTTTACAATCAGCATCCAAACGCATTTTCGAGCATCGCATCAACTAACCCTGCCAGACGGCTTAAAAGAAGATACACACAGTCACAACTGGCTGGTTACTGCTAATGTCAGCAGCAATAAACTCAATGCTATAGGAGTAGTGATGGATTTCCACCGACTCAAAGCAACCGTCGATACAATCGTGGCTGAGTTCGATAATATATCTCTAAACAAGACTGATTACTTCCAACGGAACAATCCATCGGCTGAGAACGTAGCTAAATATATATATGATAAGCTCGAGCCGAAACTGCCAAAAGGGCTGAAATTGCGAAGTATCAAGGTCGAGGAAGAACCCGGCTGCGCAGCGGAATTCACAAAATAAAGCTGTAATGATTGGATAAATTTGACGATACTTTCGTGGTGGAATTTGGTATAATAAAGAAAACAGGGTGTAAAATCGGCCATCGTGAAAAATAATCAAGATAAGATGATGGTGGAGCAAGCCCTACGAAAGCAACTAAACATTGAGAATTTAATTAACTATGCTTTGTCAGATTTGTAACAAGAAAACAGCCACTATCCACCTGACTGAGATTACCGATGGATTACGTAGTGAAATGCATCTGTGCGAACATTGTGCTATCGAGCAGGGCATAGCTGCCAAGAGTCAGGTATCGATAAACGAGCTGCTCAGCAGCCTGCTTGCTGTTCAGCCGAGCGACGAGGAGCTGTTAGGGCCGTCAGAACAGAAGATGAGATGCCCGCTGTGCGGCTTTACACTGGATCAGTTCCGAAAGGAAACGGTCCTGGGCTGTCCCAATGATTATGAGCATTTCGAGAAGGTCCTCCTGCCACTTATCGAAAGAGCACATAACGGCAAGACCAGCCACTGTGGCAAAATTCCTTCAAAGACACCACAGAAGACAAAGAAACAGATAAAGCTTGTAAAACTGCGTCAAAAACTGGATACTGCTGTGCGGGCAGAAGATTATGAATCGGCGGCCAGGTTACGGGACGAAATAAATCAACTGGATTCCTGATATTCGACGCTCGATGCTCGTCGAGAATCAAGTGCCGAGAGCTGAGATGCAGAAATGAAACTGACCGATTTAAGTAACGATATAAATGAATGGTTCAGCGGCTCAGGCCCATTGTCTGACATCGTAGTTTCTTCACGGATTCGCTTAGCGAGAAACCTTGCCGGCTATAAATTCCTGAGCCGGTGCTCGACCGCCGAAAAATCTGAGATATTAGCGAAGCTAAAAGATATTTTGATGTCGCTCGACCTCAGCGACAAAATCTTCTATATCAGTGTGGACAAGGCCTCCGACCTGAATAGGGATTTCTTGGTGGAACGGCATCTTATCAGCCGACACCATGCCGCTGGGCACGGGCCGCGAGGCGTTGTTATCGCCCGGAGGGAATTCTTCACCGCTATGATCAATGAAGAAGACCATTTGCGAATGCAGGTGCTCAAACCCGGCAGCCAGCTATCCAAGTGCTATGAGCAGATAAACCATATTGACGATGTGATTGAGCAGAAAATCAGCTTCGCTTATAGTCCCCGATTCGGCTATCTGACCGCGTGCCCTACTAATATTGGCACGGCAATTCGGTGTTCTGTAATGCTGCATCTGCCGGCTTTGAAGATGACCGGTCAGATTGATAAGTTCCTTCATGCTGCAAAGGATATGAGTCTGGCTGTACGCGGACTTTTCGGCGAAGGCACCGAAGCAGCAAGTGATTTATACCAATTATCCAACCAGGTCACGCTTGGTGTCTCAGAAGAAACGATTGTCTGGGAATTTGAGAAAAACATTATACCTGAAATCGTCGAATATGAAAACGCCGCCAGAAAGGAGCTGCTCTCGAAGCAGGTTGACATCCTTGACGATAAGATTTCTCGAGCGATAGCACTTTTGCAGAACGCACATTTGATAAGTTCACAAGAGGCCTTGTTTCTGCTGAGTCATTTGCGTTTAGGCGTTAATCTGTATGAACGTATGGGAGCAGCAACGCCTGCGATAAAAAGGCTTCGCCAGCTAACCGGACTTCGGCAAAATCAGTCGAGCAGCAGCACAGATAAGGACAAGGGTCTATCCATTGCAACTATAAATCGATTATTTATGCTAACACTGCCCGCTCATCTACAGATAAACTATGGAAAACAACTAGATCCTACTCATAGAGATGTTCTGCGAGCACAAATCATTCGCTCAGCCCTGAACCAGGAAACATGAAATTGGTTACTGGTTATTGGTTATCGGTTATCAGTTAAATGGTGAACTCGATTACCAGTTACCATTCACCAGTTACTAAGCGTGCCTGCCAAAATGGCACGATGGATTGACAATGTAAGGCCTTTCCCCCCCCAAAAAAGATTCGCAAAATATTAGTAGAAAAAACATAATCCACTAATATAGATAATGTTAAGTGGCTTCAGCCGGCATATCTATACAGTTGGCACGCTTTTTGCATAATTAAATTTTAGTCATTTGTACTAAATGTCTATAGTTTTGCTAAAGCAGGATTGATGCTATAGTAATAACGAAAGGAAATGAATCATGGCTAAAATTATTGGGATAGATTTGGGAACGACGAACTCTGTGGTTGCCGTAATGGAAGGCACATCACCAAAGGTTCTTATCAATTCTTCCGGTTCTCGGCTGACGCCTTCTGTGGTCGGTTTTACCGATAAGGGCGAAAGATTAGTCGGCCAGATTGCGCGCCATCAGCAGGTAACCAATCCGGAAAATACCGTCTTTTCCATAAAGCGTTTTATGGGACGACGCCATAATGAGGTCGCTTCGGAAGAAAAGTTAGTACCTTATAAGATCGTTGGTGGGCCGGATGAGCTGGTCAAGGTTGAGGTGCGGGGCAAACAATATACGCCGCCCGAGATTTCAGCTATGGTCCTGCAAGACCTAAAAAAGACTGCAGAAGACTATTTAGGCGAAAAAGTAACCAGCGCCGTCATTACCGTTCCGGCTTATTTTAATGATTCACAGCGTCAGGCAACCAAAGACGCCGGCACAATAGCCGGCCTCAAAGTCGAACGAATTATTAATGAGCCTACCGCTGCTGCTCTTGCCTACGGCATCGAGAAGAAAAAGAGCGAAAAGGTGGCGGTATTCGACTTTGGCGGCGGCACCTTCGATATCTCAATCCTTGATATTGGTGGATTTGAGGAAGAAGGTGGAGTCCTTGAGGTATTAAGCACCAATGGAGATACACATTTAGGCGGTGATGATTTGGATGCGGTACTGATAAATTATTTAGCTGATGAGTTCAAAAAACAAGAGGGCATTGACCTGCGTAAGGACCCAATGGCGCACCAGCGGCTCAAAGAAGCCGCAGAAAAGGCAAAATGCGAGCTCAGCACTCAGGTTGAAGCCACAGTCAATCTTCCCTTCATTACTGCTGATGCATCAGGCCCAAAACATCTGCAGATGACGATTACCCGAAGTAAGTTTGAGTCGCTTTGTGAGCACGTTTTTGACCGTTTGAAGAATCCAGGCCACAGGGCGTTAGAGGATGCAAAATTGCAGTCGACGGATATAGCCGAGGTGCTGCTCGTTGGCGGCTCAACCAGGATTCCTAAAGTCCAGCAGATGGCTAAGGAAATTTTTGGCAAAGAACCCAATAGAAGTCTCAATCCGGACGAAGTGGTTGCAATTGGTGCCGCCATCCAGGGAGCAGTCCTTGCCGGCGACACCGGTGTAAAAGACATTCTGCTGCTGGATGTGACACCACTTTCATTGGGCGTCGAAACTTTAGGCGGAGTTACAACAAGACTGATTGAGCGAAACACCACCATTCCCACAAGCAAGAAAGAGATCTTCTCGACCGCTGCAGATAATCAGACTACTGTTGATATCCATGTTCTGCAGGGCGAGAGAGAGTTTGCCAGGGATAACCGCACCTTAGGCAGATTTCAGCTTGCCGATATACCACCGGCTCCACGAGGTATTCCGCAAATTGAGGTTGCGTTTGATATTGACGCCAATGGCATCCTTAATGTCTCGGCCAAGGACCTTGGCACAGGCAAGCAGCAGTCCATTGAGATTAAGTCCAGCTCGGGGCTAAGCGAACAAGAGGTTGAAAATATGAAGAAGCAGGCCGGGGAGCACGCTGAGGAGGACAAGAAAAAAAGAGAGGTGGTCGATTTAAAGAACCAGGCTGACCAACTGATTTATTCAATGGAAAAAACACTCAAAGAGCATGGTGACAGGGTCTCCGGCGAGACTCGCGGCAAGATTGAAAACGCGGTAAACAACCTGAAAGAGGCCATAAAAGGCGATGACGGCCAGGCAATAAAGAAAGCTATCGAAAACCTCGGTACAGCCGGCCAGGAATTGGGCAAGGTGCTTTACGAAGAAGCTGCCAAAAAGCAGGCGGCCGCAGCTTCAGCCGGAAGCGAGGCCTCGCAGGCGGGATCCGCCAGCGAAACACCACCTGAAGGTGAGGTTAAAAGAAAAGATGGTGACGATGTAATCGACGCCGAGTTTGAGGCTAAGGATAAATAAGAGGACGGAAGACAGAAAACAGAAGACAGATATCGGAGAGAAAGTTTATCCATCGTTTGTTCCCCACCCTCTGTCGTCTGTCTTCTATCCTCTGTTATCTGCTTTCAAAGCCAACGGTCGGATTCGAGCCGACAAGTCGGCACAATAGATTTGCAAAGCAGTCGGATTACAGAAGAGTTAGTGAGTTTTGGCTTGAAGCTCAACGCTGTTGCTAAACCTGCCGGATATAATTCACGCATCATAAGCGGATGATAGCACGAATTTAACCTGTGAGATAATTTCATATCTCACGGGTTTTACACTCGACCTCTGATTTCTCTTGAACCATTGAAGTATGCACCCTGTTGTGCTATAATCCGGCCCGCTGATGGAAATCAATTTCCCTATCAGTTCAAAAGACCGATGATGAATAGTTTTCGATATTCCTATCGAACAAACACATTTAATAAATTTTTATTCAAGGAATCTTACCTATTATGAATACTAAATATCAAGACCTATTATCCTTTTGTATCTATTTGGTGCTTATTGTAAACGTCCCCCTTAATACACTGAACGCCGAGAGTTCTTCAAATATTCACCCCGTACCACAGGAAGTAACTGGTGTAAACCCGTGGAAGAATGGTAAGGTTTTACCGAATATTAATAACATAGATGTCACACCTGTAAAGCCGTGGTATGGGGTTCACGTATGGCAAATGAAGGAAGTCACGCTGAAAGCGGAAAAGAGCTATGGAAACTGTTATAAGGATGTGACATGTTGGATAGAGCTGAAAGGAACGAATTTCTCAAAACGGATTTATGCTTTCTGGGATGGCGGTAATGTTTTTGTTATACGTATGGTGGCAACAGAACCAGGGGTATGGCAATGGACCAGCGGTTCAAACCAGCCTGATGATAAAGGTCTTAACAATCATACCGGCGAATTTAATGCAGTTGATTGGACAGAAGAAGAAAAATTACACAACCCTAACCGTCGCGGTTTCGTTCGTCCATCGGCTAACGGACATGCATTACAATACGCTGATGGCACTCCGTTCTTTATGATTGGTGATACCTGGCTTGCAGGGGCCACATGGCGTTTGCCTTTTAGGGGCGTCGCTTCAGCGAAGAATTATGTGCCCGGTCCTGGCATTGGGTTTGAAGACGCCGTGGCCTACCGGAAAGGGCAAGGCTACAATTCCGTCAGCATGATCGCCTGTTTTCCAAACTGGGAATCGGATTGCCATGCCAATACTTATGCAGATTCCAAAGGTATATATCTGAGAAATGCATGGGAAAAATTCGACTACCTGGTTGAAAAGGGCAAAATGACCGCAAAAAATATGCGTGATGAGTATGGTAACAAGCCCTTTAAAATGTCACCCAAGCACAATGGCGTAGCTGATTTTGGTCATATCATTCCTGAGTATTTCCAAAGCCTGGACAAAAAAATGCGGTATTTGTCCGATCAGGGTTTTGTCCCTTTATTAGAGACCGTAAGAAGGGACAATTGCCCAGCGTGGAAGGCTTATTTTGACTTTAATGAATCGTATGCACGATATGTTCAATACCTGATCTCAAGATACGGTGCGTATAATATGATCTTTAGCGGTATCCACCTCGATTGGATTCCAAAAGAATACAGCCTGACCGCCGATGAATTCAATGAAGCTCTGACCTGGCATTTAAAAAAGTATGGTCCATTGCCGTTTGGACAACCCCACACGACACTAATCAATGATTCCACACATACACAGTTCGGCCACAATCAGGACTGTCCCTGGCTAACCATGCACAGTGTGGGCAACAAACCGCGAGATCATGGCGTTTATAAGGCGATTGAAATCCTTTTCAAGCTCAAGCCCCCTTACCCAGCCATAAATTTTGAGCCGTATTATACAGGCTGGAACCATGAAATAAATATGCCGAATGGTGAGCGCCCGCCGGCAGATTCGCCGCGCGATAACTATTTCTCACGCGCACAGATGTACGGCTCCGTTCTTTCAGGGGGACTATCGGGACATGTGCATGGCACAAGCGCCTATGATATTACCTCAACCGGAGAACCCGCAGGCGCTCGTCCCCATTTCTGGGATGCGTTAAAATTTGAATCGGGCCGGTATATGCAACATCTGGCGGCATTTATATTATCCGAAGGCGATAAGTACCAGCGATTACGGCTCAGCTCGCAAAATATACACCCGCGAAAAGCCCCAAACAGTCCGGAAAGAGGTTTGGATGGCTGGTCATTTATGATGAGCACTGCTGAAGAAGACCTTGCTCTGCTTTACTTTGAGAACGAGGCGGTATTGCTCACATTAAGCGGCTTTAAACCTAATACATCATATCGTTTCCAATGGTTTAATCCCCGCAATGGCCAATGGAAGGAAAGCATTGCGATTAAAACAGATGAAAAAGGAACACTGACACCACCAGAATTTCCCGATGGACAAAATCCATCTACCATTGACTGGGCGGCCAAAATTCGTGAAAGCCGGTAAAGATGAAACGTTCAGCTAGCCGTCGCCGTGCCGGACTTCGACGAGCTCAGTCAAGTCGCGACGGCTAAACGAAATTTAGCCCCCGGTTTTACTGGGGGGTTTCTACTCATTGCGGGATTATTTTTATAAAGCAAACGGTCGGATTCAAACCGATAAATAATGGTTTATATCAATCGTGATTAACATTTGCGCTCAGCATATTCTGCTCGACAAACAGATTTGACAATTTCAGGATTCAGAGCACTTTTTTGCCAAGCTCTTATTGCAGCTTGACGCAAATCATCATAGTCAACATAAGCACAGTTGGACCAGTAATGGCTACGAAAATAGTGCCACAGATTTTCCACAGGATTCAACTCCGGCGAACATGAATTCTGCGTGCAAGTCTGGGGTTGGATTCTTTTTTGTACAGGTTCAACAACTTGTCCGATGTATGATGTGATCTGATGTTTATAGCAGCCTCCATGCTAAAATATTATTAATTTCTATGCCACTATGAACATTATCGGCAGTTTAATCGATAGCGCCTCCTTTTCTTCACTAAAAGCTATATCTTTGAGTAGGGCAGATAAAGGACGAAACGCAGTGAGTGTTGTTGTCGTCACTTACATTTTCGTGTTTACTCATTCTCTGCTACCTCCTTCGCTTAGGAAGCAATTCATAATATATTGGTATCACGCCGCCGAACAGCTCTGGGATTGTGATAAGGCCTTGCTCGGAGAAGGTACAGAAGCAACCAACAAGTGGGTAAGCGAGCGTCTGGTTTTGTTGTAGGATGGCTGGACGAACTATTTCGGAGAATGGTGCTTACGGTACTGAAGAGGACTAATTCCTTTAGCCTGCTTGAAGTACCGGGCGAGATTTTTCGTATCCGAGCAACCGAGTGCTGAGGCAATCTGCGATATTGACAGATTTGTGCTGACCAGCATGCGCGCAAGTTGTTCCACACGGACATGGTTGATCTCTTCATGTACCGATCGGCCCAGCACCCTGGCAAATCGCTCGTACAAACTCCGGCGGGATAAGGGAACAACTCGTAGCACATCAGCGACCTGAATGGCTTCTCTCTTGGCGCGCCGATGAATGAAACGCAGGGCTTGGGCCACATGAGGATCATCAATTTTTAGGATGTCGGTTGACTGTCTTGTAACAACATAGAGCATCGGCACAATAATATTTTGATTAGGTACTTGCTTGCCTCTCATTAGTTTGTCCAGTGTTGCAGCGGCTTCATAGCCTCCTTTTTCCGCACCCAGCGCTATGCTCGAGAGTGGTGGTAACGCCAAATCACAGACAAGGTCATCATTACCAAGCCCAATAATGGCAACCTGCTCCGGCACATTAAGACCAGCAATTTTGCAGGCTTCGAGAACGTGCTGACTACGATCGTCATTGCAGGCCATCATGGCAATGGGCTTTGGCAAGCGCTTTAGCCAGTCAACGAGGATAACCTGCTCTTTCTCCCATGAGTGCGGATACCTTGATTTTGGCTGTTCATATGCGTAGTGGTGGATTTCGAAACCAGCCTGGGTAACTCTCTCGCCGAAGCTCTTACCACGTTCGCGTGACCAATAGTACATATCTCCGAATCCACAATAGGCGAATTGCTTGAAGCCTCGACGCAGAAGATACTCTGCGGCCATTGTCCCAATGGCCGCGTCATCACTCACGATATTATGCAAACCAGGAAATGGCTCTCTATAAGGAGAAACAATAACGGGAAGACCCAAAGCAAGGATACTGTCGGTTAGTTCCTGTTCACGTTGTTCCCGTAGAATGATACCATCAATATCCGGCTTAAGCAGATGCTTTAATGTTGCCTTTTTGTTGCTGGAACCCCAGTAGAATGGAGCCTGTCTATAGAATATCCAAGGTCCATGGGCATGAGAGTACTTTGCTATTCCGCGCAGAATTGACCGTCCGTATTTTCTTGAGGTCTCCATCATCAATAATACTTTGCGTTTTTCTTGCATGGTTTACCCTAATCAAACGGTTAGTATCCCAATAACAAAGGCAGAATATCCGCATTGATGGCCCCCGCAATTGTGCCGAAGGTCAAAAAGCTGAAGCTAAACAAAGCAACTTATTGCGCATAACGAACCTCCTTACTCCTTTAGATTAATGATTGAGAATAGTCTCGTGTGCAGTAAAGATCACCATTTCAATTATATTCAGGCATCGGCCTGTTACTGAATTTCTGAAAATAGCTCAGACATGTATCTCGCCAAATGGCAGCGTCTTTTTCCTGTGTAGCCAGTTTTTCTTGAACGTGTAAATATATATCTTGGTCGATATGCGCAGCATGGCTTGCTCCATATGTTAGTCGGATTCTGGGCCACATTACTGGCACACGTTATTTCATTACTACAATATCATACACAGCCCTTTTTCCTCCAAATATTCATCTACATGGTATCTACTTAACAAATCCGAGC
>Ga0315543_1005363_pt1 | contig 10019 bp, 9 predicted proteins | sample SalMarSW160210MG_2_FD_203098 | JGI IMG/M metagenome (GOLD analysis project Ga0315543, IMG submission 203098) | Salt marsh sediment microbial communities from the Plum Island Ecosystem LTER, Massachusetts, United States - Salt Marsh Sediment SW1601-210 ...
GGTGCATTCGAGGTCTTGTGGAAAAACCACAAGGTCGCCCGGGCCGAAACTTACCGAATCTTTGCCGTCAGTTACCGTTACCTTGCCTTCGATGAGAAGACAGGTTTCCTTTTCCGTGTATGCCCAGTCGAAGGTGCTGGGCTGGCATTTCCAGAGCGGCCAGACCTTGCAAGTTTTGGCCTCTTCTTCCGTGGGCTTTCTAACAATAATATCTTTTACTGTTGGCATATCGTTTTGCTCCTTTGACTATTACCGGTTTGGATTGTATTATACCTGAGCTTAGCCATTATAGAATATGGTTTTTACTAAAAATTCGCGTTAAAAGATTCTTTAATTAGGAGCTCAAGACACTGTGAAGCAAGAGCAGCTTGAAAATTTCAGGGCCTGGTTTAATAATTACGTGGCTCACTTTTATGGCGATGATGAGTTTGTAAATGCCAATTTGAAGCTCAAGGAAGAGCACAGCCGGCGAACCTGCAAGGAGATGCTATATTTAGCTGAGCAGCTAAATTTGTCAGACAACCAAAAGCTGATAGCGGAGGTGATAGCGCTTTTTCACGATATCGGGCGGTTTGAGCAGTTTGTCAGATACCGAACATATAACGACCCCAAAAGTATAAACCATTGCCTGCTTGGATTAGAGGTCCTTCGCCGAAAGAAAGTGCTTGAGGGGGTAGAGAAGAAAGAAAGAGAGCTGATAGAAAAAGCGGTTGAATATCACGGGCTAAAAGAGTTACCTAAGGACTTAGATGGCGATTGCCTCTTGTTCTCGAAATTGATACGAGATGCTGATAAGATAGATGTGCTATATGTGGTGACAGAATACTACAGACAGTACCGTGATAATCCTCAAGCGTTCATGCTGGAGCTGGAGCTTCCAGATGAGCCGGGTTATTCGAATGAGATAGTCGAAAAAATTCTTCGTGGTCAGCAGATAGCTTATAACAAGTTACGGACATTAAACGATATGAAACTCTGCCAGCTCGGATGGGTCTATGATATGAACTTCACTGCGACGCTGAAACAGCTCAGGCAGCGCAAATTCTTAGAGAAGCTGCTCGGCTTTTTGCCAAAGACCCCCGATATCAAACAAGTTAAAGAAAAAGTATTTGCGTATGTTAATGACAGAATAGAAAACGAAGAAAGTAAAAAAAGAGAATAACCACAGATTTCGCAGATTTCACTGATTTATTCTTTTGACCACGAATTTGCTCTAATTTTTTCTTTTATTTGTGTCAATTCGTGGCTAATTTTCTATCCGTGTTAATCCGTGAAATCCGCGGTTAAATAGGGAAAGGATTATTATGGAGACGGTCTTGAAGACAAATATAGCCGGCGCTGAGCCAAGTCGAGGCAAGGTTCGAGACATATATGACCTTGGCGATAAGCTGCTGATAGTTGCGACCGACAGGATAAGCGCTTTCGATGTGGTTATGGCCAACGGAATACCTTACAAGGGAATTATTTTGACCCAGATTTCACTATTCTGGTTTGATTTTCTAAAAGGTGATATTGAGCATCATTTAATTAGTACTGATATAGAAAGTTTTCCATCTCCTTTTTGTGATTTTAAGGAGCAGCTGGCTGGCCGAAGTATGTTAGTTAAAAAGGGCGATGTTTTGCCGATTGAGTGTGTAGTGCGAGGCTATCTGGCCGGCTCAGGCTGGAAGGAATATAAGGAAAGCGGGACGGTTTGCGGACAGAAGCTGCCGGAGGGCTTACGGCAGTGCGAGAAACTTCCTGAACCGATATTTACACCCGCTACTAAAGCCGAGAGGGGAACACACGATGAGAATATCAGCTTCGAGAAATGTGTCCAAATTCTCGGTGCTGAACGGGCTGAATTCGTGCACGATAACAGCATAATGATTTTTGAAAAAGCAAGCGAGTGCACCGAAAGTAAAGGGATAATCTTGTCCGATACGAAGTTTGAGTGGGGAGTTGCCGACGATAGGATTATTTTGATTGATGAGGTATTGACGCCGGACTCCTCTCGTTTTTGGCCTTCCGATAAATACCAGCCGGGCAGAGACCAGGAGAGCTTCGACAAGCAGTTTGTGCGTAATTACTTAGAGAGTATTAACTTTGATAAATCCGGGCCGGGCGTAGAGCTGCCCGATGATATTTGCAAAAAGACAAGCAAAAAATACATCGAGGCCTACGAGCACCTCACAGGCAAAGAATTCCAGTTCGATATTTAGTCATTGCGAGCGACCTGTCCTCCGTAGTCTTGGCGAAGGAGGAAGCGAAGCAATCTCATATTTAGCCCCCGGTTTCACCGGGTCTTTCGCCGGCACGCCTGCCTTGAGCGACCTGTGACGTCATTGCGAGCGACCTGCCCTCCGTAGCCTTGGCGAAGGAGGAAGCGAAGCAATCTCATATTCAGCCCCCGGCCTCACCGGGTCTTTCGTTTAGCCGTCGCCGGCACGCCTGCCCTGAGCGACCTGTGGTGAGCAAGGTCGAACCAAGTCGAAGGGGCGACGTCATTGCGAGCGACCTGTCCTCCGTAGCCTTGGCGAAGGAGGAAGCGAAGCAATCTCATATTTAGCCCCCGGTTTCACCGGGGGTTTTTCTTTGTAAAAGTTTTACACAAAATCAAGTCTCAACGGTTATTATTATATGAAAACCGAACATGTTCAGGTTTAGGAAGATTGGAGCACTATAGATGAATTTGTCCAGGCGAGCAGAGACCTTTGAACGGGCAAGAGCAAAGTATGTCAGGTTCTTAGCATCGGTTCTCTGGAAATTAACGGGCGACCGTGAGCTTTTCGCCGAGGCAATGCAGAATGCCCTGTTAGGGATGTGGCAGAATATCGAGAAGCTAAACGGCAAAAAGGCAGGCGCATATATCTACCGGATTGCACTATCGGCTAATTCCAAGGCCTGGCGAAACAGAATCGGCAGGGATGGAGAGTTTACCCGAAACCGAGTCGGCACCGATTATGGGCCGGATGAAAAGCTTAGCCGAGACGAACTAACCTCAATAATCAGACGCCAGATAGGTCATCTACCCAATAAACAGGGCCTAGCAATAGTAATGCGATACTTAGAGCAGCAGGATTACAAGGATATTGCTGAAAAATTATGTTGCACCGAAGCTGGGGCAAGGTCGAATGTATCCAAGGCACTGGCAGCTTTGAAAGGTAAATTAGCAAATTCAGTAGAGGGGGTAAAGTAAAATGAACAGAGAAAATATCGAAGAAATTCTGAAAAATATCGGCAGTGAAAATGTGCCGGCTGATGTGCACAAACTCGCAGAAGAGACATCGAGAGATTTTACTAAAACTTTAATGCAAACAAGACAACCGAAACATCATGTTTTCTGGGAGTATATTATGAAAAGCAAAACGACAAAATTAGCCGCCGCGGCGGTGATAATCGTAGTGGCATTTTTGGGCATTAGCCAATTCTTCGGGAGCACTGTGACCTTTGCAGATGCCATTAAACCAATCCTCAATGCCCGTACCGTAGTTCTTGACATCATTGTGGGCGAAGAAGAAAAGGGGCCGGTCATTCATGACGTGGTCGTGGGAGCGAGAATCAGAAGAACATTCTCGAACATGGATACTATCCTGATAATCGACCTGTATAATGCCAAGATGCTCACTCTGGACCCAAAGGGAAAGGGCGCAGTGTATATGGATATACAGGGGCCGCTTCAGGAAGGAACGAGAAGCTACATAGGACTTGTCCGAAATATAGTTGCTGACTTGAACCGCCCCGATTTACCAGTCCAGGAGCTTGGGCAGAAGGAAATTGACGGTCAAGAAGCCGTAGGATTTTTTGTTAGCGACCAGAATACAGAACTTACTGTCTGGGCTGATATTAAGACGGCCCTGCCGATACGCATCGAAGTGCTTCAGGGACAGTCATTTACTCTTCTCAAGAATATCGAGTTTGACGTGCCGGTTGAGGACTCGCTGGTTAGCATGGACGTACCTGCCGGATATACGCTGCACGAGACAGAGCTTGATATGAGTGAGTTTACAGAGGAGGATTTCATTGAAAGCATGCGCCTTTGGGTAGAACTTTTACTCGATGGCCGGTTCCCGGAGAGTATAAGCGGCGAAGTTTTGCTCGAACAAACTCCCCGAATTGCGGAAAAGATTGGTCAGTCAGACGTATCAGATGAGGAAAAAGTGCAGCTTTGCATGGGATTGGGGCGAGCCAATGTGTTCTTCCAATTCCTCGACCACAAGGGCGGATGGCACTATGCCGGCAAGGGCGTAAAACTCGGCGATGCCGAGAAAGCAGTATTCTGGTATCAGCCGAAAGACTCGGAAAATTATCGCGTGATATATGGCGACCTGCACGTCGAAGAGCTTGCACTGGACAAACTTCCGAAGTAGTTTATCAGGAAGGCTTGAATAAAAAGGCCGAGCTGGCTGCTCGGCCTTTTTTTGTGCGCCTTAGCAGATTTACGTCGATTCTCCAATAACTTTTTTATTTTTTATGTCGCAAATACCGCCAATTCAACACTATATTATGAGAGCACGAATCCTTAGAGATTTTTCGAGATGCAGATATGTCTGAGACTGACAAATACTACATTGAGCGTTGTTTGGATGGCCATCCGGACGATTTTCGATATCTTATGCGACGCTATCAGGCAGTTTTGCTAGCCCACCTGGCCGGAAAATTAGGCAACAAAGACCGAGCTGAGGAGGCGATTCAGGAAGTCCTCGTGCGAGCGTATTTCAATATGAGCAAACTAAAAAGGCTTAATTCGTTTTTCTCCTGGCTCCTCGGCATCGCCGACCATGTGGCGAAAGAGCATCAAAGAAAAGAACAAATCCAACACCAGCGAGAAATCGTTCGCTCGTTCTCACAAGAAGCTCCAGGCGCGGAACTCTCGCAGGATTATGCTCTCGAAGCGGCAATTGCCGGGCTGCCCGAAACGTACAGGAAAGTCATATTGTTGCGATATTATGGCGAGCGCTCCTGTGATCAGATAGCTCATCAGCTTGATATGCCGTTAGGTTCTGTAACAAAAACATTATCACGGGCCTATGCTATGCTTCGTAAATCTCTACAGCAGCAAGAGCAAACAGAAGCTTATGAGGTGTAAAATGAACTGCGCAGAATGTAAAGAAATTTTGGTCTCATACATTGAGGGACTTTTGGACGAATCCCAAAAACAGACTGTCGCAGAACACCTGAAGGATTGCCCCTCCTGCCAGGCCGAAGTAAAGCAGCTAACAAACCTTCACGACCGCCTTACCAAAAACGGCAATGCCCTTGCGCTGAGCAATCTTGAAGACGATGTTATGAACAAAATTCTGCGAGAGCAAAACGTAAGGCTCAAAGCAGCCAGCAAAGCCGGCACGGGCCTCAACATAAGGAGAATAATTATGAAAAGTCCAATTACAAAATTAGCCGCTGCCGCAGTCATCATCGCCGGTGTGCTTATAGGGCTGTACTTTGTTGGCAGTCCAATTGTAGCAACACCAACTTTTGCTCAGGTCATCCAGCCAATCTTCGATGCCCAGACCGCGATATTAGACATCATCATCGGAGAGGAAGAGGCAGGTGGGCCGGTCATTCACGATATGGTACAGGGTTCACGAATCAGAAGAACTTTATCGAATATGAAAGACTCTGTCAGCATTATTGACCTGGAAGCGGGAAATATCCTCTCACTCGATTCTAAAAAGAAAGAGGCGGCATACATTGATTTGGAAGGCCTGCCGTCGATGTCAAATTATATGGAGACATTGAGAAACATTATCACAGGATTGCAGGAACACCCTGAATTCACAGTCGAAGAGCTTTCTGAGCAGGAAATTGCCGGCCAGAGGCTGATCGGTTTTCGGGCCAAGCACCCCAGAGCCGAGGTTACAATCTGGGCAGACCCTGAAACAGCACTGCCTGTGCGGATAGAACAAATAGAGCGACAAATGAAGATTATTTGTAAAAACCTCGTGTTTGATGTGCCAATGGATGAAGAACTGTTTAGTATGGATGTCCCCGAAGGCTACAAGCTGCAGGAAACCAAACTTGATTTGATGGGCTCGACCGAAGAAGATTTCATCGAGGGCCTGCGAATCCGGGCTGAAGTATTCGGAGATGGCTGGTTTCCAGAAAGTGTCGCTGTAGAAGATTACCTCAAGCAGGCCCCCACAATAACACAGAAAATTGGGGAGCTCGGATTATCCGATGAGCAGGCAACCGAATTGGGTATGAAATTGAGCCGACATTTGTTATTCATCCGGTTTTTCAAAGGCGAGGGCGAATGGCACTACGCGGGAAAAGGCGTAAAATTCGGCGATGCTGACACACCTGTCTTCTGGTATCAACCGAAAGACTCGGAAACCTACCGTGTCATCTACGGTGACCTGCATGTTGAAGATTCACAACCGGAGGATTTGCCAAAGTAAGCGTGATGAGTAAAAACAATAATTACTACAAAGGCCGGGCTTTTTTGCTCGGCTTTTTTATATCCTGTAGCAAGTAGCGTTTAACTATAGCTGGAGTGGACATCTGCTGACCTTCATTATAGGTGTAATTTTGCTGACAACCTGTAAGAGATAAGAAATCTGTTGCCCAAAGGGCAACTCCACAATTTTACACTTTAATTTTTGAATTTTAAATTTTCTTTACAGTCTCCAGGCCTTGGCGAAGGCCGCGAAGCTGCGGTCGTAAGTCTTCTCGACATCATCAGGGAAGCAGCAAGCGGGCAGCTCCTTTATAGCCAAATGAAACTTTATACATTCGCAGCATACCCCCTTTTTGCTACATGGATATGTGCAATTGCAGTTTTTTAAATTCTGCTCTTTTTTGCATTCCATCGAAAATCTCTGGAATCAAATATTCAAAACATTATCTCATTCGGATGCCGTAAAGATTATATTCGAAGATTATGAAAAATGCAATTCGATAATATCCTTGTCGTTAAGGACGTGGTTTCTCTGGGCATTTTGGCCGTCATAGACACCGGTGCCCCAGATTCTTGCGAATTTAAGTTTATCAACCAACTCTCTATGAATAGCGGTTGCCAAATCCATAACAGTAGAGCCCGCCGGCAGTGTAAACGGGTCATCCATATCAGGCTTCTTGCCGGGCGGCTTGGCGTAAACGCGTATTATCTTTAGTAAGCTAAAGAGAACCCCGGGCAGCTTATCAAGGCCTGCGCCGGTTTCAGCAGAGATTTCAACAAATTCAAAGGGATATCTGCATGATTCTTTCAGGACCTCTATAGCGCCGGGTTTTGCAATATCAGATTTAGTGCAGATACAAAAGGCCCTTTTGCCAAGCATGTTACCCTGCCCGTCAATAGAAGGGGTTTCAGCATCTATGAGCAGACTTCTGGATTCCAAAAAGTCCAGACAGATATCCATCTGCTCTTTCGTCCCGATAGATACGTCAACGACAATAGCAATCAGGTCGCAATTGCGGTACGTCCCGACCTGGCCGGGCGTAATATAATCAGCGGTAATCGGCGGCATATCAACAAGCTGAATCTGTATATCCTCGAACTGTACCATTCCCGGCACAGGAGCCGTTGTGGCAAAAGGAAATTCAGCAACGTTGACTTTCGCATTAGTGAGTGCCGCAACGATGGAGCTTTTACCACTATTCGGCATACCTAATAGGACAACCTGTCCAACACCGCTTCGCTGGACATAGAAGATATCAACGTGTTTTCCTTTTCCCTTTTTTGCCGGCTCTTCTTTTAGTTTGCTGAGCTTTCTTCGCAGGTCTGCCTTTAGGTGGTCGGTGCCCTTGTGCTTGGGCATCACCGCCAGCATACGCTCAAGCGCAAGAATCTTCTCCTCGTTGGTCGTCGCCTCGCGATACCACTGCTCTGCCTTAAAATATTCCGGTGTCAAATTAGCTGGCATAACACTATCCAGCGACCTTTTCAGCAACCATATCTCCCACTTGGGTAGTGGAGTAACCCATTCGATCCGCCTGCACCGATTTGAGCTTGTTGGCGGTTACAAACATCACAGTTTTTTCTATTCTTTCTGCCGCTTTTTCTTCACCTAATGTGGCGAGCATCATCTGTCCTGCACAGATAGCAGCCAATGGATTGATAACTCCTTTGCCGGTATATTTAGGTGCGCTTCCGCCGATTGGCTCGAACATACTAACTCCTTCAGGGTTGATATTTCCGCCTGCGGCGATACCCATACCGCCCTGCACCATCGCACCGAGGTCCGTGATAATGTCACCGAACATATTGCCGGTTACAATGACATCGAACCATTCGGGGTTCTTGACCATCCACATACAGGTGGCGTCAACGTGATAATATTCACGTACTATATCAGGATATTCCGCTTTGCCCATTTCATGAAAAGCCCGTTCCCACAAATCATAGATATATGTCAGTACATTGGTTTTGCCACACAGAGCTAATGTATTATTATCACCTTTGCCGCGTGCTTTCTTGCCGTATTTGCTTGCGTATTCGAATGCGTACTTTAAGCAGCGGTCAACCTGGAAGCGATTATAGACAGCCGACTGCACAGCCACTTCGTTGGGCGTCCCTTTCATTGTAAAGCCGCCTGTGCCGGTGTACATGTCGCCCGTGTTTTCGCGGACAACTATGAAATCAATATCGTCAGGCCCTTTATCTTTCAGTGGCGTCTCGACTCCCGGATATAATTTGACCGGCCGAAGATTTATATACTGGTCAAGCGCGAACCGGGCCTTAAGCAGTATGCCTTTTTCAAGGATACCAGGCGCAACATCCGGATGGCCGATTGCACCAAATAGTATGGCGTCGAATTTGCGAAGCTCCTCAACGCCGCTATCCGGCAGTGTCTCACCGGTTCTTTTATATCTTTCGCCGCCGAAATCAAACTCAGTCAAATCAACCTTGAATTTGAATTTGTCCGCCGCGGCCTTTAATACCTTCACCGCCTCAACCGTTACTTCCGGCCCCGTCCCGTCTCCGGGAATTACCGCAATATTATAACTCTTACCCATCTAATCCTTATCCTTTCAATTTCAAATCATAATTCGTCATTCTTATTTACTTCTACATTCTAAATTGTAAATTCGATATTGGATATTCAAATAACTATTCTGTCTTCTGTATCCTGTCTTCTGCTTGCTTTATGCGCTCTATCAATCCGCCTGCATTGATTATTTCCAGCGCAAAGTCCGGCAGCGGAGCAAATTTAATATCAATACCGGCGGTCTCATTTTTTATCAAGCCAGCCTTGAAATCAATCTCTATTTCATCGCCGTCTTTGATTTTCTCCAGCGCATCCGGCGATTCGATTATATAGAATCCGTTGTTTATTGCATTTCGGTAGAAGATTCGGGCGAAGGATTTTGCAATAACGTTCTTTACACCCGCTCCTCGGATGGCCCAGACGGCATGCTCACGACTGGAGCCACAGCCGAAGTCTTCACCGGCAACAATTATATCGCCTTTTTTTACCTTCTTCACAAACTCTGCATCCAAATCTTCAAGACAGTGCTTCGCCAGCTCTGCCTGATCATCGGTATTCAAGTACCTCGCCGGGATTATCTCATCCGTATTTATATGGTCTCTATTATAAACGTGTGCTCTGCTCATCTTTATAACCTCAGATAAAAATCTAATCTCTCAATTTTAATATTTATGTGCCTAAAGGCACTGGTCTCGTTTGTAAACGTGCGCTTTCATCATTATTTCCCTCTCATTTTTAATCGCGGATTTCGCTGATTTTCACAGATTACTGTTTTTTGTATTAATTCTCCGTAAAAGTTATCTAAAATCCATTTAATCCGTGTAATCCGCGATTAAATATATTTTCACAGATTACGGTTTTTTGTATTAACTAATCTTTTGTACTCCAGCGATTTTTGCCCAAAATTTAGTAGTAGTCCTACTTGAAATCCACCTGCTTTCAGATAATTAATGACCTGTATTTTTTCTATTTCAGTTATTTCCTTAATTGCTTTAAGTTCAACAATGACTCTGCTGTCTACCACAAAATCACAAACAAATTGTTTCACTTGTTTATTTTTATAGAACACGGGAATTTCTTTCTGTCTTTCAAAACTGATTTTCTGCAACTCTA
>Ga0315543_1005364_pt1 | contig 10015 bp, 11 predicted proteins | sample SalMarSW160210MG_2_FD_203098 | JGI IMG/M metagenome (GOLD analysis project Ga0315543, IMG submission 203098) | Salt marsh sediment microbial communities from the Plum Island Ecosystem LTER, Massachusetts, United States - Salt Marsh Sediment SW1601-210 ...
GCCGGATTTATCGGATGTAATACGTTTGCCTCTCGAGATAACAGGTATTTTGCGAGTTGATTTCACGGCACTTTGTTTTATAATGCCGCTCTTTAAAGGCTTCACGGAAGATAAATCTGGATGTGTCTCAATAGTTTCTTCAAATTCGGGAATCTCGACTGCCTGACTAAACGGTGCCGAAGGTTGTTCGACCGGAGGTTCTATAACAGGCGGTTGCTTAACCGGAACTTGTTCAATCTGCGACTGCGGAGCTATCATCTTTTCGACCGGAGTTTCTTTTACTCGTTCCTGCTCGGTTGGCGTCTTTTGCGCCGACGAATCTTGTGCTTTAGATTCTGTGACAGGCATTTCTTCTGCAGATACTTCCGGCTGAACTTGTTGTCTCTCCGGGGATTTTTGTACAGAGGATTCTTCAGGAGGTAACTTTTCAGCCGGAGCAGTTTGTTCGGGACCTTGAGACTCCGGTTTTTTGTCGGTATGTTCGGAACGAGGTGGTTTTCTTTTAGGTATCGGCACACCGGCAAAAATATGCGAGACCTCGCTTTGCAGTCCTGTCCTGTTTTTTTTCGTCATTATTTAGCCTATTTCCTCTGCTAAAATCTTATGTTCAATTGCACCTGTAGAATTCGGCGCATAGGCAAAAACGGATTCGTGTGCGCTTGGCGCCTCAGCCAACCTTACATCTTTGTGGATAACCGTGTCAAAAACCAAATCGCCGAAATGCTCTCTCATCTGCCGCTGGACCTGCCTGCTCAATTTCGTTCTGCTCTCGACAAAGGTCAACAGAACGCCGAGTATTTCCAGATTTTCATTATAGCGTCTCTGGACTATATCCACTGTTTCAAGCAACTGTCTTAAGCCTTCAAGGGCATAATAGTGAGTCTGTACGGGTATGATGACATTGTCACTGGCCACGAGAGCATTGATTGTAAGCAAACTCAGCGAAGGCGAACAATCTATAAGGCACACTTCGTAGGAACCGTTCACCTCGCCTATCCTATCGGCAAGAGCATATTCCCTGCGTTCCAAAGTTGCAAGTTCAAGCTCAACACCGGAAAGTAATATGTTACTCGGGATCAAAGAGAGCCCTTCTATTTTACTGTTCGAGATTAATCCGGAGACAGGTATATTGGGATCGGTAAACAGATTATAAATAGTCCTGTCCACACCTTCGGGATCACAGCCAAGCCCCAAAGTAGCATGAGCCTGCGGATCCAGATCAACCAGCAGGACGCGTTTTCCCAACAATGCAAAAGCCGAAGCAAGATTCACTGCTGTTGTAGTCTTGCCGCAGCCGCCCTTTTGATTTGCAATTGCCACCGTTCTCATAAGCTCATTCTGAACCGATACAATCGGCTCCCGGACCCAATCTTCTTCCAACTCCTAAATAAAATTCACATAATAATATACTCCCGGACTCCATTTTGCAAAATCCTTCTGAAAAAAACTGCGATTCCAAATCCGGGTTTCAAAGAATTAACCTTTCCCTTTTTTTGCTTTTTCACTTTTTGCAACTAAAATCGCCAGTTGCATCTGCACATCATGCTCCTGATTACCCTGGTGAGACTGAGAAATTGAAAATGTATCCACAAAAATGAATGGTCTATATCTCTCAAGAGCATTAATAAAGGTCGCAAATTTATTAAAACTCGATGTAAAGCTCACGTGGTAAAACTGTCCCGAAACATATTTACAATCATCCAATGCCGCTATGCTTTCACTCATCGGAGCAATCCGGAACAAATTCAGCCCTATCTCATTGGAAATCCCGCTGATTTCGTATGTTAAATTGGATGTACTTCCGGGATCGACAACAAAATCCCCCAACCTTTCATTCAACTGCTCAATATGTTCGTTCAATCGGATTTTTGTTTGCTCCTGTGCGGCGAGAAATGCCTCGCTTGCACTGCTCTCGATCTCTCTGTATTGGCTTTCGATACTTATTTTTTTACTATTCTGCGGCAGCAGAACAAGTATAAAAACCAATGCAAACACAACGATACAACAGAACCAAACAATAGCCGCCACTTTAAGATAATTTCCAGTATTAGACTTCATAAAAAACTTACCGTTGATTCGATGCAAAAATAATATTCATGATATAAGATTCAGTCTGATCGTTACCAGTTGCAGCTTCCGTCGAAGGGACGATATCTTTTATTTTAGGTTTTAGAACAGTCGAATTATTCAGACGTTCCTGATACTTCCGAACTGTTTGATAATAACTGCCCGGCTTACTGCCGCTGATATTCATCACTAATCTGCGTTCCGGAATCGGAATAATAAGCGGTTTATTGGGATCGGTATTTCTTCTTGTGGTTCTTCTCGTGCTCTGACTTAGAGCCGTCAAATCTCGCATAATCATCGGGCCGGGCATATTCTCCACAAGCGTCACCAGAACAGGCGTCCATTGAACAAATATATCCAGAGTACGCGAGACTTCCGAGAGCTTGCTGTTCACCAGCTTTATTTCCTGCTCCAGCGAACGTTTCTGTTTCACATCAGACGTATGCTCGGCAATTGTTTCCCTGGCAGTCACTATTTTCTGCTGCATCATTCCGACATCGATTCTGGTCTGCAGATACCAATCCAGCATACCCGCTGCGACAAGGATGGGTACAACAACCATCACGGTCAGGATAATTATACCTGACGTTGTGGCTTTCGGCGGTATCCCCTGTCCTTTTAACAAATCTATATTATGCATCGTATATCGACCTCATCGCAAGACCGGCGGCAACAACCATTGCGGGGCCGCTCTTTCGCAGAATATTTTTTAGTAGAACGCTCCGAAGAACCTGGGAATGACACTGCATCTTATCAAACGGATTCCAAAGCTCGAACCTGATCGGCAGGTGTTCACTCAAAAATTCCATAAAACCTCCGAACAGTGCGAACCCGCCGCAAACCAATACCCTGTCAATATCGAACGAATTCCGCTGGGCGCCGTAGAAGCGAATTGTTTTATGAATGTCTCCAATAAGCCCGAGACTGGCCTCGATCAGAGAATCGTTGACCGACGGGGGAATATTCTTGTCTTCGCCCGTGAGCGTCCTGCGTACCTCTTCGGCCGTCATGCTGTTTTGTTCGGCGATTTGTTTTATCACATCTTCGCCGGAATAACTGAGGTTCCGGACAAACGGTAGGCCATTATTACCTTCGACAGCCAGGGTAGTGTGCCGACTGCCGATATTCAAAACGGCAGTATCGTGATTGGCCCCGGGTTTCTCAATCTCATTGAAGCAATTTAAGACTGCCAATGCATCCACATCCATCAGCGTGCAATTCAGATGTGCCTCCCCGGAAAGCCGGAGCTTTCTGTTGAGAAGCTCACTCGTAACCGCAACGAGATATCCTCTTGCCCTGTCACGTCCGTCGGGAATAAGATTGTAATCAACTACGATATCGGTAGTCGTAAAAGGACAAACCTGTCTGGCTTCCAGCATAACTGCTTTTTCCATCTCTTCAGGCTGCAGCACAGGGAAATCGAAATTTCTTATAGCTACCTCTGGTCCGCCTACCGAACAGACCGCCAGTTTTGTCTTGGTTGGGATTATACGCAAACAATTCTGGATTGCCCGGACAGTATTTGCTTCACGGTGTCTGGAACTATCGGCGCCTTCCGAGGAAATCTCGACGATAGCCGCTGAAGTAACCGCCCAACTGCCTTTCGATTTGCTCAAATGGACTGTCTTTACCGAATAAGAACCGATATCCAATCCAATTACATCCTTGTTAACGAGTTTCAACATCTGTTAAATGTTCTCCCGTATTCTAAAAACGTCATATTATACGGAACGGTATGCTGAAATGCAAAACTAATTTTAATCCCCGGCAAAGATTATAAAGTGCGTCCTGGTATGGATAAATTGGGTAAACTGGTCCTAAAAAAATATAATAATTACTGCTATATGGGGCAAACTTAAGGTACAACTTCTTCCCGCCAGCGATCTATCCCAAAATAGGCCGGATCTTCCATGCTCTGGGTAAGTCGTGCATCAAAATATAACACGCTGAAATCACGAATGAAGATTTATCCGGCATCACAACATCCCTAATTTTGCTGCTTATCAATAAGCCAAAGCCGGCTATGATATTTTCGGCAAAATTTATGCCAACCTGTAAACTAATTATCAGGTCGGTAGTCGTGCCAGCCCGCAGGTGCGGGGATATATTTGCCCCCAAACCAGATATTTCCCGGAAGGACCCCTTCCAGCAGTCTTTCATCAATAGTATATTTTTTAATATAGCCATCAGTACCAACAATACCGACCACACCTCTGACAACTTCGCATATAGAGCCAATCAAAATCAGGTCATCCTGATTTCCGGAATATTCTTTTCTGCTTCCGACATTCTCAGCACCCCATCCGCCGCCGCCGACCGTAACCGCAGCAATCACAACCATAGGATCGTGCAGGTATCTGACGGTTTGAGAAGAACCATTACAAACTGGTACGTATGAATGTGCTATTGCAGGATTGTTTGCGTCGGAAACACTTAGTTCCGGTGAGTTGTAATTTGCCAGACCGGGATCAACAACCTTTACAACACCCTGAGCGATAAGGCCCAGGACGTTCGGATTATTCTTGTCCGGCACATAAGGTCCGTTGTTCGGTACACCATCAACAATTATAGAATCTGCAATCCAGATATTGCCGGTCGCTACTATGGTCAGCTTGCCTTTGACTACCATCGGGTCAAATTCGGCGCTTCCAAGAACAACATTTCCTTCGACAAAAATCTGTCCGCCCGGTTCGCTCTCTATTATGCCTGTTGCGGAGTGAAATTTCTGGGTAACGTATATTTCATCTGTCTCGTCATCTATCGAATATGTAACACTAAATTCGTTATCGGGTTTGTAATGATATGCATAAGTATTATACTTATAAAAACGCAGCGGATCACTGCCCGGTATTATTCGATAATCCCTTATACCATTGGGGTATCCCCTGACCGTACAGTTATTTGTGATGCGTACTTTCCCGCCCTCTGAATCTACAAAAAACTCGAGCTGAACCGCATTTGCATCAAAATAAACAGGATTTGATATATCAGCCATTCCGATGGGGCTTTTGCCTGTGTCATCACTAAAATTAAAAGTACTCGCGGTGAATCCCCTAAATCGCCCGATTTTGCTTTTAACGGTATCTTCATCGGTAATTTTAACATCGGGCTGGTCGAAAGATATACCGCCGTCAAAAAGCCCCATCACGCCGCCGTATTTATCCGAAGTTCCCCTATAACGTGACTCACCCATCTCAACTTCCCGCAGAAACTGCGGACTGCCGGTAATGTAAATATCCCTGTTGTCCGGACTATCATGAAGATTATTTATGTGAACCTTTATATCTATTACCTCGCCGTTGGCAAAATAAACAGGCTCGGTAGATGATGTACCGGAAGGAATACGACACATTCCCATATCCCATCCGGTGATTTCCTGGACAACATAAACATCCACAACGCGGCTTGCCGAACCGCTGTAACCGGTGGAAATTACTCTGAATATGGGCCGTGCCCCGATAAAATCATGGAGACTAATTTCATAATAACAATGGCTGTTTTCAAAAGCTATAGTCCCGAATGCACCTGATGTGGGGTCGGCCAGACCGCTTAATACATCCGACTGCTGGCTCATCCAGAAAATGGCTTTTTCATAACCTGCTTCGGCGGCCAGCATGGATATTGTTTCTCTTTTGATTCTTGCCGCCCGCACTCGCACCCCGTAGCAGATGTGCAGTAATCCCGCACCTATCAAAGCCAGAATAAGCGCCGCCGCCAGTGCCAGCACCAGAGCATACGCGTCTTTTTCCTTTAACCTTTTTTGTTTTGCCATTTTCATTTCAGTTCCAACCAGCAATCATCACGGCCAGACATTACGCATCAAAGTAGCCGTTTTTATGGTTATTCCCTGGTCCTCCTCTTCATCATAAAGCCGCATGTTAAGCTTAACACAGCCCTTCCCATCGCCCGCGATATTTTTAGTCGTATGGCTGAACTCGGCGAACTCAACATTTTCGGCAAGCACTTGTGTGCTCAATCCGTCTAATTTATATCCGGACGAATCGATACCTCCTGGAGGATACGTTCCACGGTCAACCATCAACTTCCCATCCTCTACGTAGAAAAGTATATAAGCGTTACCGGTAATATCGGTATCCATAAAACCGTCGTTCAGATCCGTATCCCAGTATCTGAATTCCACCGCGTCACCGAAAACTACTTCTTCCGGATCCTCGGTCGATGAAGGAAGCACAACAGAATACGAAGTCCCCTCCACGTCCGATTGATACAGCTTGTAATCCGATTTGTTGGACCTCCTGCCCATCGAACCGAAAGTTATCATAGTCTCGATAGCGTTAACCTGAACGGGGCCGTTGGCATAATTGAATGCATAATTCCAACCCTTATGGCCGGAAACCAGCAAAATGGCTACAGACAATAAGACAATAATCGAAGCCACTACACCTATGATCAACTCTACGAGAGTCAGGCCCGCTCCGAACTTTTTAACGATTTTATTCATAATCGGTATCGCCTAATCTATGCCTTTCCTGGCATAAGTAGAAAGAAGAATCGACGGGTCATCGGCGTCCACCGGTCCGGAGCCGAAATCCTTTCGCCATTGAATTTTTACATTAACCCGCCGAAGAGTAATACCCGCGAATTCATCCACGTCAACATCCTCATACGAAAGTACCACATACATCTTAATGCCATCGACCGTAATAATATAATAGCTGTTATCGCCGGCATAAGGTTTTTCAAATCCCATGTTTAAAGTGGAGGCATCATAATTTACAATATCGGGCGCCCCGCTGCCCTTCCAGTCCTCGATTAAGAGCTGTCCCGTACGTGTTGCCGTCAGCTCCGCATGTGCAATACGGAAATGCGTCGCACCGAGATACTGATAGATAAGCGCACCGAGTGCTAAAATAGCTACCACAGTCGCAGCTATCAAAGCTTCGACAAGCGTCACTCCCTTATTTTTTTGTCCACTGTCGGTTGTGCTAATCGGTTATCTCCTGCCATATTAAGATTTTTAAGACATGAAACTGAAAATATCCTTCATTTACCAACAAATATATATCGGCGTTTCACGGGATTAACTTAGAAATGCCGGTATTTTTATTATTGCCGTTCGAAACATCAACAATAACAATTATACCAGTTTTATTGGTTGTGCACAGAAATTATCCAATTTCCGCCAATTTTCTTCAATTAGCCCTGCGGCGACAATTCTTCCCAGTATGTTATTCCACTGAAAATAATGCCCGGGCCTCTCGGCAGTCCCGGCGGCTGCGTATCCACACTGCGAACTCGCTCGTCATAATCGACGATCATCTGATAATGTCTAAGGCTGTTAATCTCACTCGGCGACAATGCTAATCCGTCCGCTATATCAATCCATTGCCCCAGGACCTGATTATAGTATGCCGGCCTTGACTGTCCGGATCCGTCGGGGTCATACCAGTCCCGGTTGACTAAGACGTGATTGCCTGCGGCAAAATTGCCGTAAACGGTAAAGCCCGTCTCCGGCTCCGCTTCTGTTCTATCGACGTGGTCGGTGTTGTATAAGAAATCATTCGCGGCGAACATTAACCCGGAAAAAGTGTAGGTAGTCCCGTAACGAGGGTCTCCAAAATAGACGTTACCACCGGAAACCAGGTCGCCGTTACTGTTATATTTCCCAAGGGCTACCATACCCAGCAGGTCGCCCTCATAACCCGGATCCGAATATACGATATTGTCACAAATATGGATATCTCCCGTTGCCACGATGGTCACTTTGCCGTCAACCAAAAAACCGTAGGTGGTTTTATTGTGAACCCATACATTGCCATCGATATAATAAATTCTGCCTTCGCCCAAATGTAACGGCGAATTCCCACTCCTGAAATCTCCCCCTCCATAGACATTTCTCGACTCGAAGAAATAATCGTCGCCGTCGGTGGAACCGCATTCGCTGGCCCTGTCGCCCGGGTTCTTGACAACTACATCGTATAACTCATTACCCGACGGCAGGCGCCCCTGGCTTACACCTGCGGCTGTAAATTCCTGACTCACATTATGAGTATTATTTTCCTCGTAGTTCATGTCAACCAGATCGGGCACGCCAAGCGCATCGACATTAGTCACAATCGAGCCGGAAACATACGCCTCATCGTAGGTATTTACGTTGCCGGTGGCATCGACATCACCGTAGATATCGTAGTTCTCCGAGTACTTGGGATTGACATTGCTTTGTTCGTATAAAGAGACGTCCCCCTTGGCATAAATATCGCCGTAAATCGTATCTTTTCCGCCTCTCCATATTTGACCCACTCCGCTTCCGAAATACTTCGGATCGCCGGTCCCCCTCAAATCGAGCGTCCAGTCCTGGTCGAAGGCGTTTCCGCCGAATATGGCGTGTTCGTAAGGAAAACTTAAAAAGGAAAGCTCCACCCTGATTCTTTTCTGCTCGTTGCCTGCTTTGCCGGTTGCAATGGCATAAGGAGGAAATTCCTCGTCATAAACATCGACCCAGTAGCTTCCCTCGTCCAGAACGGTCTCTTCTATACTTTCGAAGTCCCTGCCGTAGGCATTCGTAATAAAATTCGCTATTCCCGCCTCGGCACAATAAAAGGCCTTCATCTTCCTGACATCTTTGTGGGTCAACGAATATTCGTATTCGGCCAATTTAAGCAGAGTCAAACCAATGATAATCATAATAAAACCAACGGTTATCACTGCAACCAGCACTATACCTTTGCGGGATTTTGATATTCTATTCATTTTAATACACCGTCACAATCCGTAATTTCGCATCATAATCGTTGAGGCAAGAGACAACTCAAGGTCGTCCTGTTTCAACTGGATGTATATCCTAACCCTGTTGCCATCGACATTAAACACCAGATCTTCCACGTTACCGATAATTTTCTGAGGATTGAATCCCGCAATCTGCCTCTGGAGTCTGTTAGTCTCAGGCGTTTCCGAGGCCATGGAAAAAGTTATCCGGCCGCCGTCCTGTCTGTCTATAGTTAGGACAGAATCGTCGTCTTCTCCGACCGTTGCATTCGTGGCCTCTTTAATAGGACGGGTAATAATATTCATTGCGTAAGAAGCGTCCCTCTGGAGATTCACTTCCTTCCAGGCCTCGTTCCAGTAGTTGTGGCCGGCGACCAGGCCGGAACCTATGGATAAAAGCACTATCATGGTTATGATAACCACGATAAGTAACTCTACCATAGTCGCTCCGCGTTGCCTTTTTGTTTTTATAGATTTCATCTTTTCACGTACAAAGTAACCAGGCTCACATCGCGGGGCCTTTGGTTCTGTGTCCAGTTGACTGTAACTTTTACCTTTTTATACAAGCCGAGATCTTCGGTCATCGTATCCCGTGTGAATGATACGCCACCCAAGGGAATGTCCTCGCTCGTTTCGCCGTCCGGTATATCGATATGGTAATGGTTGTCCGCTTGGAATTGTTCGAGCTTTTGAGCGGCCAATTCGGTGGCCACCCGGTAATTTTTGCTCAGGCTGATGTGGCCAAGGCCGTAAACATACAAAAGTGCGCTTCCGAGGATAACAATCGTCAGAATCAATATGGCCAGCATCACCTCAACGAGGGTCATTCCTTTTTTCGATTTCAGAACAATAATCATAATACGTCCTTTTCTAAAATCGCTGCGTAACTTTCGGCTGCGAATTACCGACTCTTACCGGCAGTATGACATCACAATAAAATACATACCGCCGCCAAAAACGAAAATGACGCTTAAAGAGCCTCCCTCGACTCCGCCAGCGTCAATTTCCCGGTTTCGCTTTATTCCATTGTCTTTTCTTTACCCGATAAAAACACCCTCCATTAACTTTTCGTTAATGCTTACTTCAATTCATCTCAGTTTAAATACTCAAAACAAGCTAAGTATTCTTCTTACTTTTTAATTACCAGTTTCCAGTTGTCAGCTTATATTCAAATATAAAAATATACGCTTACAACATGAAATAAACTTATGGTTAAAGCTCA
>Ga0315543_1005365_pt1 | contig 10013 bp, 7 predicted proteins | sample SalMarSW160210MG_2_FD_203098 | JGI IMG/M metagenome (GOLD analysis project Ga0315543, IMG submission 203098) | Salt marsh sediment microbial communities from the Plum Island Ecosystem LTER, Massachusetts, United States - Salt Marsh Sediment SW1601-210 ...
AAGTAGTATATGATACTGTTCGTCCGAGCCAGGCATTGGGCTACCTTACACCACTGGAATATCTAGAACAACATTGGCAAAATAAAAGAAAGGAGAAAGTGTCACCAATCACCTGAACGAGTACAGATCCTAGACAAAGGCCCTCTCAGCTAGTATACTAAATGCTAGGTATGAAGCACTACGACATGTTTTTCCTTGAGCTTTAGCCTCTGTGTTGCTTGGGGATTAAGGGACAAAAGTGACGAGAGTAGAGGGAAAGGAAGTGGGGGGAGAAATGAGGTGTTGTTTTTTGGGTGGTCACCGGGTAGCTAATGATGCAACCGACCAAAGAGGGCTGGTTTTTGTGTTTTATGAAACTGGTGATGCTTATGGAAGTGAAAGCTGTGCGGCGGACTGGCCCCGATGCCCCCGGGTCGGGGGGGTGATAAGGCAACTAAAGAACTGATGAAAGAAGAAAAAGGTGAAAAAGATATTTAGTTTCTTGCTTGCCGCGGTCCTGGTGCTGAGCTTGGGGCTGATCACAGGGGTGCCTGTGATGGCCCAGTCACCCAGTGAGGTCTGGGTAGATGATGACTTCAACTCCGCCACACCTGGCTGGAACGTAACTCGCTTTGCCACAATCCAAGGCGGTGTTGCTGCTGTTGCCAGTGGGGGTACTGTGCACGTGGCGGCGGGAACATATGATGAGCAGGTGGCGATAAACACAAGGCTGACGCTCCAGGGTGCCGGCGTCACCACCGTTATAAAGCCTTCGGCGGCCAATCTCACCCAAGTGTTCACTGGCTTGTTCTGGTCTGGCGGTACAAAGAATATCGCTGGTATTATCGTAGCTAATGTTCCCGGCGGCAGCAGTGTAACCATAAAGAATCTTAAAGTTGACGAAAGCCTTGTTACTACCAAGCCGGTGGGCGCGGATTACGTGGCCGGAATCTTCTACCGCGAGACCGGCGGGTTAGTTGACACGGTCACCGTTGCTGGAACCGGCGCTTGGAGTAGTTCGGATAGAGCTTTCGGCATGTATCTCTCAGCGGTAACCAATACCGTCTCCGTGGAAGTAACAGGTTCCAGAATTACCAACGTTGATACAAACGGCATAGAGGTGATGGGGAACAAGCTTACTGCTAATATCAATCACAACACAATTACCGGGCGCGGGTCTATCACCGACGAAGTGCAGAATGGCGTCAGTGTCGGCAGGGACGCGGCAGCCACGGTGAATTACAACGCGATTAGCAATCTTATATACGAGCCGGCAACATCGTGGGCGGCGGGGATCATGTTCTATCATTACGTCTCACCAACGGGCAAGAGCGCTACAGCTGATAACAACACCATAACCAACTGTCAGATGGGCATCATCTTCAATAACGCAAACGCCTCGGCGGAAGCCAACATTGTGTCTGGAGGAACGGTGGGGCTGGTTGGTATATATGCCGAGCCTGATGCCGCGGAGGAATGGACGGCTTCGTTTGTGGGCAATACGGTGAGCGGCATAAGGGACATGGGTGATTACGAGAATGCGGCGATTGGCGCTAACACCTATGATTCTGGCGCGACCCTTAAGGTTACTATTGAGGGTAATCACCTCGCAGGCGGCGGGGCAACAGATGCCGATGGCATCAGCATTGGAGTCGAAGGTGCAGATGGCACTATAGTCGCCATCATCACTAACAACACCATCTCGGGGTGGGACTATGGCATACGCCTGGATAGAGCGCTGGTTGATGCTGCTAGTAGCTACGCCAACAACAATAACATCTCGGGCAACGACGTCTTCGGCGTCTATAATGGTGGCACCGGCACTCTTAACGCCACCTGCAACTGGTGGGGCGATGCCAGCGGGCCATACCACCCAACAGCTAACCCCGACGGCAAGGGCGACGATGTCAGTGATAAAGTTGTTTTCACGCCCTGGGTGGTTGTTCCGACGGTTACCACACAACCCGCCACCGAGGTCCGTGTGTACTCCGCGACCCTGAATATGAACTACACTGTGGGGAGTTGCTACGGTCCCGTGCAAGTACGGTTCGCCTATAAGAAGCCCGCCAGCACGGAGTGGTCTTATACTGACTGGGTGTCTAAAGCGGCAGATGGTACCCATGCCGAGACGCTTACTGGGCTTGACTCCAGCACCGGGTATCAGTTCAAAGCCCAGCTTGAGTATGAGGAAACTCCGATTGAGGGCAATACACTCACTTTCGTTACGTCCGAAGTACCCACCGTGACCACACAAGCGGCCACTAACATCACTTCCTATTCAGCCGTCGTGAACATGAGCTACACTGCAGGGAATCTCAGCTCGGTGGAAGTGCGTTTTGCCTGCAAGAGGGCCGCTGACCAGGCCTCGTTTTATACTACTTGGGTGTCCAGAGCAGGAGATGGCACGTATACTGAGGAAATCACAGGACTCGCTTCGAAGACGAAGTATGAGTTCAAGGCCCAGCTCAGGTATGACGGCACTGTCATTGAAGGTGCGACCCAGCCATTCACCACCGCCCCAGGGGCCAGCATAGGTTTTTATGATCTATTTTGTTTTATTGCTACCGCAGCCTACGGAACTCCCACTGCTGAACAGATTGATGTGTTGCGAGAGTTCCGGGACGTGGTGCTGCTGGAAAGTGCCGCGGGCTCCCAATTTGTTGCCCTGTACTACCGGCTTAGCCCTCCCATCGCGGATTTCATAGCAAGAAGTGACCTCTTGAGGACTCTTGTCAGGGAGCTCCTGGTTGACCCCGTTGTTTGGATTGTTGAAGCTACGGGGGACATATGGCGTAATTAGGGAGAGAGAATTATGATAATTTATGGAGTTAATTATTATAAATAAGTTCCGCCGATTTTGCCCGAAGGGCAAATTTGGAATTTCGGATTTGTTTAGGGTTTAGAAATTAGGATTTAGAATTTCGTAAGTTATTGTTCAGGATTTACTAGCCCGGTTTAGCTTTCTCGTTCGGGCTGAGCCGCCTCCACCAAACCTGCCTGTTGCAGTGCTTCCATAAGGCGGGCAGCTCTAGGATAGCCAATACGAAGACGGCGCTGTAAGAAAGAAGTGGAGATATGTTTATATTCCTGTGCCAGGCGCTTTGCCTCTTCCAAAAGAGGGTCGGGGGGAGCAGCTATCTGTGCACTTAATGGGCGCTCAGCCACCTCATCAAAGTCGACAGAACTCATCTCAATCTGCCGCTGGTTTCCCCAGAAATACACCAATCTCTCGATTTCGACATCAGAAACAAAGCTTCCTTGAAGACGTTTAGGCTTGCTGGCTTCGGTAGGCATGTATAGCATATCCCCTCTACCTAGCAATTTCTCAGCACCTACCATGTCAAGTATGGTCCTGGAATCTACGTGAGAAGTGACTGCGAAACTAATGCGGGTAGGAAAGTTAGCTTTAATAAGGCCGGTAATTACATCTACTGAAGGGCGTTGTGTAGCTACGACGAGATGAATGCCTGTAGCCCGAGCCAATTGGGCTAACCGACAAAGCGCATGCTCCACCTCATCGAAAGCTGTCATCATTAAATCAGCCAGCTCATCAATGATGAGCACTAAATATGGCAACTCTTCTCCAGGTGAGCGGTCTTTGTTATAACCCTCAATATTGCGTGCTCCCGCCTGAGCAAACTGACGATATCGACCATCCATCTCCTGACTAAGCCATCTTAAAGCCTTTATCGCCTTATCAGTATCCACAACCACAGGGGCAAGTAGATGGGGCACTCCATTAAAAGTCACTAACTCCACCCTCTTGGGGTCAACCATGATGAACCGAACGTCGTCGGGGCTGTTGTGTAAAAGCAAGCAACAAATAATAGAATTAAGACAAACAGTTTTACCACTGCCAGTAGCTCCAGCGATAAGCAAATGCGGCATCCTGGTCAGGTCTGCTGCCATCGCCTCACCACCAGCACCTTTACCCAAAGCGATAGCTATCTTGGAGCGGGCTTTAATCTTCTGAAAAGCAGCGCTCTCTATCGCACTGCGAAGGGCAACTGAGCCAAACACAGTGTTAGGAACCTCAATGCCCACCACCGATGCCCCGGGCACGGGAGCCTCAATCCTGATGCTGGGAGCAGCTAGGGCTAAAGCTAAATCATTGCCCAAAGAGGTAATACGGTCTACCCTTACCCTGGTTCTGGATACTTCTTCCGATTTCGTTTCATAGCTACCATTCCTCCCCTTTTCTCTTACTTCTCTATATTTTCTGTCCCAACCAGGCTCAACACCAAACTGTGTCACGGTAGGCCCCATGTTTACCTGCACAACCTTGGCTTCTACACCATAGCTCGCTAGAGCTTCCTCAATCAATCGGGCTCGTTGGTCAATGTCTTCCCTGTCCAATTTCACCTCAACTGGCTTATCCAAGATATCAATCGGGGGAAGATGCCACCCTCCGGGGGTGAGAATTGGTTCGTGTTCTGATTGCCAAACGGGAGGAGAAGGAAGTAGAGCAGGCTTTGCCTCCACTTCATTAACTGCCCCTACTTCAGTGGATGTAGCTTCGAGAGGGATAGCTTTAGCAGGAGCTTGCCGGGGAAAGATGACCCTGGGACGGAGTCGGAAAACTCTGGGCAAGAGACGCCAGCTATTCTTAGCAGCGCTCCAAGACTTCCGAGGGATGACAAGAATAATGCCCAGAAGGACAAGTCCGGCTACTCGAAGTCCTCCCACGCTATTAGAGGCACCTATTATGCTTTGCCCGAATGTGCCTCCAAGTGTGGCTTGCCTCAAAATACCTTCCCCAGGGAAGAAAGAAAGGATTCCCCATACAGCAAAAGCCAGGCTAATGCCCCCGAGAACCCAATTCCACCTATGTTTTACAACAGAGAACTGCCGCCGCCATGCCACCCAGACCAGCGAGCCCAAAGCGATGGCTATTATTATTAATCCATAACCAAATAATGTGAGCATGCCTTTCCATAACACATACAGCAAGACTACTATTACGACAATTAAGATAAGCCTTCGTCCCACCGGTGAAGCGATGAAGCTAAAGAATCGCTTCCATGCTGGCCGGCTTTCTTTTGCCTTCCGCCCCGGCTTAGACCTACTTCTTGCTTTAGACACGGAGTTATGCCCCTAGTTCGTCGGCTTCCTCTGGGTTTTCCCTACCTCCACAACCACAGGAATGATGACAGGACGACGATGAATTTGTTTATAAAAAAATCTGCTCAGAGAATCTTTTACTTTGGCATCAACGAAGCCTGGTTCACCCAAGCGTCCTCTAGAAGTGAATGTTTTCCCTTTCTCTAAAGCAGCTAGCACCACATCTCGGCCTTTCTCAATCAATGTCCGTTCCTCTCCAGCATCGACAAGGCCTCGCGTTATAATGCGCGGCCTTTCAGCTAGTTTACCACTTTCAGCATCAACAGCAATGGTCACCACAACGACGCCGTCTCGCGAAAGTAATCTGCGGTCCCGAAGCACAACGCCATCCAACTCGCCTGTTATCAGGCCGCTTACATAGATAACTCCGACACGGGTTCTAGCAACCACCTTCCCTGAATCTTGCCCGAGTTCAAGCACATCCCCGTTCTCAAGAACAAAAATGTTATCTTTGGGTATGCCCATACTTCGAGCTAAGCTGGCATGCAAGCTTAAATGGCGATACTCACCATGAACAGGAACAAAGAATTTAGGCTTAACCAAATTAAGCAAAAGCTTCAACTCCTCTTGACTACCATGCCCGTGGACATGAACTTGAGCCAGCTTGTCATAAATTACATTGGCACCTTGGCGGAAAAGGCTGTCTGTAGTCTTGCTAACCAATGTCTCATTGCCGGGAATAGGAGTTGCTGAAATCACCACGGTGTCGCCAGGAATTATCTGAACTCGACTACTGGGGTCGCGATTAGCCATACGCACCAAGGCCGAGGTGGGCTCACCTTGACTTCCCGTGCTCAACACGATAACTCGATTGTGAGGCAAAGTCTTAAGTTCGTCCAAGCGACAAATAATGCCGGGGGGAGCAGTAAGATAACCCGTTTTCAATGCCATGCTCACTATCTCCTTCATGCTTCGCCCGATGATAAATACACGGCGACCCTGTTTAACGGCAACATCAAATACTTGCTGTACGCGAGATATAAGAGAGGCGAATGTAGTTACGATTACCCTCCCCTTTGCCTCGCTTACAATCCGATCTAAAGTATCGCTAACCACCCTCTCGGAAGGAGTATATCCAGGAAGCTCGGCATAGGTGGAGTCAGAAAGAAGAAGCAAAACACCCTTTGCCCCTAGCGAAGCTAATTGGTTAAAGTTAGTAGCCTCGCTAATGACCGGGGTATAATCGATCTTAAAATCACCACTGTGAACTACAATTCCCAGGGGAGTGTGAATTATCAACCCTGCAGAATCAGGAATACTATGGCAAACAGGGAAAAACTCTATGGTGAAATTACCCAGTGTAATCCTGCTCCCCGGGCTAACTAAATTCAATTTTGCGTCAGTTTTCACCCCTCGTTGCTTGAGTTCCAGGAGAATCAGCTCCCGAGTGAACTTGGTAGCATAAATGGGAGGGGCGATGCGAGATAAAATGTAAGGCAGCGCCCCAATGTGGTCTTCGTGCCCATGAGTAATCACTATCCCCCTTAAATTTTTCTGTCTCGCCAAAAGATAGCTAATATCTGGGATAAGCAAGTCAACTCCCAGCATCTCCTCGCTGGGGAACATAAGTCCGGCATCAATGACGACGATGTCATTGCCATATTCCAGTGCCATCATGTTCTTACCAATTTCACCTAATCCGCCTAGAGGGATGACTCTTAATTTATGTGTTGGCATGGTTTTTCCTTTCCTTTCATTCAGGACATGGTTCTAAAACAAGGTTAATTGTTGAGATTCAACTGCGTCTTGAGGCAGGTCCTTACCTTGAGCTAATATCTGCGGAATCCTGAGCATATCCGTTTCGATGGTCCGGCGCAGAGAGCCCTGATGGAGAGCCGCCGCAGGATGATACATGGGGTAATAAATGACGCCTCCTGACTTTCGTGGCTTTCCATGAATCTTGCCTATGCTCTCATTGGGAAAATACCGCGCTAGAGAGTAACGTCCTAAAGTAATAATCATTTGGGGCTGAATTATCTCTATTTGACGGTCTAGCCATTTGCGGCAATTCTGTATCTCCGCTGGTAGCGGGTCGCGGTTTTGGGGAGGACGACACTTAATCACATTAGCAATATAAACTTCTTCCCTGCGTAAACCAATTGAGGCTAACAGTTGGTCCAGAAATTGCCCTGCTGGCCCGACGAAAGGACGCCCTTGCTGGTCTTCGTGCCACCCTGGTGCCTCACCGATAAAAAGTAAGTCCGCGCCCTCAGCCCCCTCACCAGGTACCACTTTAGTGCGATACTTAGCTAGCTCACAATCCCGACAAGCTATAATTTCCTCACAAAGTTGTGCTAAAGCTGACATCTAATTCGATGGTAGCATATCTACCTTTGTCGGTCAATTTGGACCCTTGCTAGACCAGGACTGCTCAACTTATTTACTCTTCCTCCTCATCCTCATCCTGCTCCCAAATAGGCTCGGTGAATTGGTCAATAAATTCAGCCGTAACTCTCTTCGCTATTCTATCCATCTCCTCGTCTACTTGCTTAGCCAGATGGCCAAGCTCGGTCAAGTCAAGTGTAATTCCTAACATTTTAGTTAGGATACCAAGCACAGCCAGGGAAGCTCTGGGATTTGCTATTTGCGTGGCATACGCTGGCACTTCGCCCAGCAAGCAAATGCCTTCCATCCCCCTTTCCTTGACCATTCCCAATATCAATCCATTCAATCCAGCGATGCGAAGGTTACCTCTAAGAATCACATTATGTTTGCTTAACTCGTCAACTAATTTAGAAGTTGTCGCTGCTCCCCAAACCTTCATTTCTTCGCTATGGTGGATGCGTGTCACCGCAGCAGCACAACTATATACCCTTGCCACCTTAAGCCTTTGCGCTACGTCCAAAACACAGTTAACTAGCTCATATCCTTTGAAACCAGGCTGTTCCTCACCAATAAAAATCACCAAGCTTTTCTCCGCCTTAGTAGACTGCCAATAATAAAACTTGCTCTCAGGAAAACGAGGGCTGTCAACCACGTTGTCTCTGACTGTGACACCCATTGGTTCAAAGAAGTTAATAGGTTCAATCTCCCCTATTTCTACAGCATTTAGCTTCTCCACAAGATACTTCGCTGCGGTTAGGGAAACGTCGCCAATGCCAGGCCAGGAGGCAAGCATGGAACAATTCTTAGGGCGTGGCTGTTTATAAAGCTTTATTACGTCTTTCATATATATCTTAGCTTCCCTTTGTCGTCACTGATACATGAGAGCAATATAAAGGAGGAGTTTGCAAAATCCCGCCAACCCATCTCGCTTCCTGCCCTATGCCAAGAAGCTCTTTTAGCACTTGATACACGTTACCGGCAATCATAGTATCCTTCACTCTCCCCACTATCTCACCATTCTCTACCTTATATCCCAGCAAAACGTTGCCACCGAAGTCACCACCCAGAAGATTACCCTGGTCAGCACCAATAAGTTGCTCCACGACTAACCCTTCCTTCATATCTTCCACCATCGCCTGGAAAGAAACATCTCCTCCGCTTAAAATAAGAGAGCTTATAGCTGGGCTGGGAAAACCAGCACCTACTCGCTGGCCGTTACCGGTGCTCTGAGTACCAGCTAAAGCTGCTGTTTGTAAATCATAAAGGAAATTCGTCACTACTCCGTTTGTAACAAGCGGTAGACGCTGGCTGGACACCCCCTCGTCATCAAAAGGATAACTCCCTACTCCATAAGCTATGGTAGCATCATCCCATAAGCTCAGCTTTTTGTCAAAAACTTGCTCCCCTAGTTTACCTTTTAAAGGCGAAGCTCCCTCGAGGACTGTTTTGCCGTTAAACGCCAATACTAGAGGACTCAGTAAAGCACTGGCTACTCCATTAGGTGTAAAAATTATTGGCAGCAGCTTTGTGGACACGGCAGCTTTTTTCTTAGCCATCTCCAGTTGCCATATCACTCTATCAGCCAGGTCATCAATCCCGATAAAATCGGGACGGCATGAGCTTTCGCTATCACCCACAAAAAGCATATCTGTATCCCGAACAAGAATCCCTTCCAGGCTAAGGCTAAAAAAGCTGCTGTCATACCTTCCCTCACCGCCTTGAGAATTAATTAAGGAGATGGAGCTTATCCCTTTGGTTACCTGAACATCGCAAAGGATATCAGGAGTATGCCCCCTGATCTTGGCTATAAGCTCCTTCCCGATCTCAACCATCCTCTCCATAGCTATTTCGTCTACCTCGGAATCAAAGATGCTTACCTCAGAATAGTCCTGGGAGGAAGGAAATCGAAAGTTGGCCGGACTGCCAAATTGAGAAGTTTCCACGGCCATGTCAACCAAAGCTTCCCAACCGCCCCCTCCACTAGCAATAGCAAAGCCAATTCTACCTCCCTTGAAAATTCGCAGGGCAGTACTGCTACTCTCCTTGGTCTGAACTTGTTTTAGTTCATTGGCTTCAAACTGTATCGGCATTGCCCGAGAAGAAACCAAGAAAACTTCAGCTTGCTCAGCCTCCCTCCGAGCAGAGCGGAGAACCTCCATAAGATGTCCCATCTTCAATTCTAATTCCTAATATCTAAACAACATTAAAACTCAAAGATAAAAAATCAAAATTACAATTCAAAATGCAAGAATACTTCATCTTCTTCCTTTCAGGGCCAACCCTTAAATTCATCTTTAAATTTTGCCTTGTCACTTTGCATTTTTATTTTTGCTCTTTTATCATCCCACGTATTGGCATTTGTTTAGGATTTCGGATTTAGAATTTAGTGCTTATTTTATCTTCCTCCTATCACACAATGCCGGATCCTGATATGCGGGCTGCCGTTAGAAACGGGTAGCGGAGATTGCCCCCCTTTGCCACAGCCACCACCCTGATTCATCTCCAGGTCATTGCCTATGGCATCTATATTTTGCAGGGTGGTAAAAACATTACCGGTTAGCACCACGGGGCGCAATAACTCTGCTAAT
>Ga0315543_1005366_pt1 | contig 10013 bp, 8 predicted proteins | sample SalMarSW160210MG_2_FD_203098 | JGI IMG/M metagenome (GOLD analysis project Ga0315543, IMG submission 203098) | Salt marsh sediment microbial communities from the Plum Island Ecosystem LTER, Massachusetts, United States - Salt Marsh Sediment SW1601-210 ...
TTTGATGGTTAACCGGGTGAACGGATTTTATGAAGAGAGGTTTAATAATGGAATTGACGCAGACGAGATATGACATCGAAAAAGGCGTTGCCACCATCACGCTTTATCGGCCGGACCAATTGAACGCCCTGACACAAACCATGCGGAAGGAGTTAATTAAGATCTTTATGGAGGCTGATCAGGATGATTCGGTCCGTGTGGTGGTGGTGAAGGGCGCAGGCAAGGCTTTTTGCGCGGGAGCCGATCTGTCCTCCGGGGGCTCCGCGTTCGATCAGACCGTGAAAGAAGGCCGAAAGGTCCCTATTGGCGAACATCGGGACGGCGGCGGCCAGATCTCTCTCGCTATCTTCAGATGCCGAAAACCTGTGATTGCGGCGATCAATGGGCATGCAGTGGGTGTGGGCATTACGATGACACTGCCGATGGACATCCGGATCGTTTCAGAGGAGGCCAAGATCGGGTTTGTTTTTGCCAGACGCGGGGTCGTGCCGGAGGCCTGCTCATCATGGTTTCTGCCGCGAATAGTAGGGATTTCCAAGGCGGCTGAATGGGTCTACACAGGACGTGTCTTCCGCGCCTCGGAAGAGGCGACATCGGGTCTTTTTAGTTATGTGGTCTCCCAGGACAAGGTCCTGGAGAAGGCGATGACAATCGCAAAAGAGATCGCGGAAAACACGTCTGCTGTTTCTGTGGCCCTCAGTAAGGCGCTCTTATGGCATGGCTATGGGGAAGCTGATCCGCAATCGGTGCATCTGATCGACTCTCGATGTTTTTTTTGGATGGGGCAAGAAAAAGACTCGCGAGAAGGCATTGAAAGCTTTTTGGAGAAGAGACCGCCGAAATTTTCCATGAAGGTCTCCAGCGACATGCCCGACTTCTATCCCTGGTGGAAAGAACCGAAGGTCTAAAACGATGATGCCGGATGAGACTCGTTATGCTTTCTTTTTGATGTCTTCGGCCGGGATGAAATCCGGGTCCGCATAGGCAGGGTTCGGGTATGATAGAACCCTTGATGTGTCGTAAAACCCACGTGCCCCTGTCCATATTCTGCTTCACAAATTCGGCGTAGGCCTAAGCATCCCCTGCATTTTCGGACCGGTAATCGGTGATGATCCTCGTATCCTCGTGTTTGTTTTTTCTTCTGCTCCGCTTGACATTGTTGTAGTATCTCAGCCGGCGGACAGGCTCCATTGGAGTAATTCTCGGATTTGTACGATCCTTAGAGGTAATGGTAATAAAACCATGACAGTTGACAGTTTCACTATTGCAGTTCTTCTGATTGTTTTCGTTTCGACACTGGTGCGCACGGTATTCGGCTTCGGAAACGCACTGGTAGCGATGCCGCTTTTGGCGATGATCGGGCTCGGGATGAAAACCGCCACACCGCTCGTCGCGCTGCTCTCCCTTGTTCTGGGGATTGCATTGCTGGTTACGAATTGGAAAAAGGTCGATATCAAGAGCGCCTGGCGGCTTCTTTTGGCAACCGTGCCAGGGATTCCGATCGGAACCGTGCTCCTGAAAGGCGACTACCAAAGGATGGGCGAGATTGTTCTTGCGCTGATTATAATCGGCTTTTCCGGCTATTCGCTCTTCAAGCCGAAACTGATCGAACTAAGGAAAGAATGGCTGGCATACCCTTTCGGATTTCTCGCCGGGATACTGGGAGGTGCTTACAATTCAAACGGTCCTCCGGTCATTATCTATGGGACTTTGCGCAGATGGCTGCCCGACGAATTCAGGGCGACGCTCCAGGGTTATTTCCTGCCATCGAGCGTGATAATCGTCGCCGGACACGGTCTGGGAGGTCTTTGGACATCCGAGGTCTGCACCTACTTTTTTCTCTCCCTGCCGCTGACCCTTTTTACTATCTGGATCGGAGGCCGCCTGCAGCGTTTGATCCCCCCTGGTCATTTTGACCGTTGGATACATATACTACTGATTGTGATCGGGGGCATGCTCCTGGTTAGAGCAATTTCCCCTTCGTGAATAGTTTGAACCCAATTGGTTGTAATATGATTGAGGGATCTCCGGATTTTATTGCGAGAAGATCGCTCAATGCAGGTCATGGCTCGGTGAAAAGGACCCCCCGGATTACGGATATGGCAGCCGGTCATCTCCGGAGTGATCGCGGATGGCCGGCGATGCTTGGTTCATTGTTACGGGAGAATTCATATGCGGTACGGAAGCATGGGAAACATTCTGTCCATTGATCTGTCAACCGGCAGTACCCGCAGTGAGTCGTTTTCGGATGATTTTGCCAGAACCTTCATCGGCGGAAACGGGTTTGTGGCGAAACTGATCAACGATGCCGTGCCTTCAAACGTTCAGCCTCTGGACGCAGAAAATGCGCTGGCAATCGCTGTCGGACCGCTTACCGATACCCCCCTTTGGGGGACCAGCCGCGCCCATATGGCATTCATATCCCCTCAGACCGGCCTGTTTTTCGACTCCAATTTCGGCGGCGACTTCGCAGTAGCCCAGAAACGGACCGGTTTCAACGCAGTGATCATTCAGGGTAAGGCCTCAAAACCCGCCTATCTTTTTGTGGGCGAGGCCGGCGCAGAGATTCGCGACGCCTCTCATGTCTGGGGAAAAACGACGGAAGAGACGATCGAGATTCTTCAAAGGGAATGCGGCAGGGGATCGGTTTGTGCAGCGATAGGCCCTGCGGGGGAAAGAAAAATCTCCTTTGCAAACCTTGTTTCCGGCGGCAGCAGACTCGGAACAGCAGGCCGAGGTGGGCAGGGGGCCGTCCTGGGTTCCAAAAACCTCAAGGCTATCGTTGTCAGGGGAGGGCTCAAGGCCGCTGTCGCCGACATAAAAGGGCTCAAGGCCTTCCTGAAGGAGAAACTACCTGAGCTGAAGAAGAACAAGGGCATAATGACCACGTTCGGCACGGGGTACCTCCCCGGTTTTATGAACGCCAAGGGCATGCTCGGCACGCGCAATAATTCCCGCGAAACCTTTGCCGGATGGAAGGAGATATCCGCTGATTTTTTCCTGCCGAAATACGGGAAGGGTAGCACCGCCTGCCACGGCTGCGTCCTTGCCTGCGGGAAGACCGTCGTTCCCGGAGAGGGGGAATATAGGGGACTGGCTATAAAAATGCCTGAATACGAAACCCTCTATGCAATGGGATCCATGATGGATAATTCCGACATACATTCTATTTTCAGCGGGGGACATATCTGCGACCTTATGGGGCTGGACACGATTTCCATGGGGGTGACGATGGCCTTTGTCGCGGAATGCATGGAAAAGGGGGTCGTCTCCGAGTCGGAGCTCGAAGGCCGCGTAGATTTCGCAGACGGGAAAAGCATGGTGGAGCTTATAAAGCTGACCGCCAGGCAGGAGGGGATCGGGAAGTTTCTTTCGCTGGGGTCCACACGGCTCAGCGAGATATTCGGCAAGGATTCCTACAAATACCTGCATGCCGTCAAAGGGCTGGAGATAGCAGGTCATTCGCCGCGGGGAATCCGCGAGATGTCGCTGGGATACGCGGTCGCTACCCGAGGCGGTAGTCACCACGACACCCGGCCCTTTTACCCCGGAACGCATCCGGATCCGGGGTTTGCCATGCGTCCCGAGTACGTTGTCAAGAGCAACCACTTCACGAGTGTTGGAGATTCTCTTGTCATCTGCCGTTTCATCGAGGAGGGGATACTCGGACCTCCCGCAATCGGAACAGACATGGTGAGGGCAGTCAACCTGGTTACCGGCTGGAATATCGAGACCGACGATCTAGAGAAATGCGGCGAGCGGATCTACAATCTGGAGCGGATGATCAACTGCCGTCGCGGGGTAACCAGAAAGGACGATCTCCTCCCCTGGCGGGTGATGCACGAACCGATCCCCGCAGGTCCTTCCAAGGGACGTTTTTGTCCGCCGGAGGAGCTGTCGAAAATGCTTGACCGTTACTACGAGTTGCGGGGTTGGGACAGAAACGGGGTGCCTACACCGGAAAAGCTTTCAGAGTTAGGATTACTATAAGCTATTTTTCAGACTGTTGGAAAATAGTTTTTATTACAAGAAACTGGAAAGAGATACTGAATTAATATGGGTTCGAGGATTTACTGAGCAGTTTTATTTTGAAAAATGCATCTGATTATGAAGCGCCCAAAGAAATGGAGGCTTAAAATAAAAGGGGAAAAGACATCGAGCTCAGAGGAAGCTTGTGGTACTCTTCCGGAGCCATCCCGGTAATCCCAGGCTACATGAACGTATGCTCACAGTAGCGAACCGGATTCGGCCTTGCTCGCACGCGGCAAGGTACCTTTACATCCTTCACCCCGATCGACACTGCAGATAGGGTGCCGACAGAGACAGTATCGCAAAGGCATCAATGAAATATATCATCCAGTGTATCTGCCGGGTCTTTCCCGCCAGCACCTTGATCATCGTATAGGACAGAAAGCCCCAGATTACGCCCTGGGTGATGCTGTAGGTGAGAGGGATGAGCACCAGCGATAAGAAGGCGGGCACCGCCTCCTCAAAATCCTTCCACCTGATTTCACTAAGCGGCTCCATCATGAAAACACCCACAATCACCAGGACCGGCGCCGTGGCAACCGCTGGAATGAGCGCCAGCAACGGCGATAAAAACATAAAGGGCAGAAAAAGCAATCCTGCAACCACCGCTGTCAGCCCGGTCCGGCCTCCCTCTTCGATCCCGGCAGCAGATTCTACATACGCCGTGCCGGCTGAGGTGCCGCAAAGACCGGATATGGTCGTCGAAAAAGCATCCACCAGCAGGGCCTTGCCGACATTTTTCGGCATACCGTCCTCTTCAATCATATGGGCTGCTTCGGCAACACCCATGAATGTCCCGATTGAGTCAAACAGATCGACAAAGAAAAGGGAAAAGACCGGCATGATCATGCTGATGGTCAATGCGCCGATGATGTCCAGTTCAAGAAAAACCTCGAGGCCGGGCAGGGCAAAAAATCGCTCCGGAATGGAGACCAGAATGCCGTTGGCCACCGCGGTATCCCTGTCGCCGATCGAAACCAGGAGAGCAAGCAAGGAGGTAAAGACAATGCCCATCATTAAGGCACCGCGAACCTTGCGTATCACCAGCACTGCGGTGACGATCAATCCGATTACAAAGAGAGCTGTTTTGAGACTGATGCCCCCGAACCCCACGACGGTTACTTGGTCGGATACGATAAATCCGGCGTTGATCAAACCGATAAGGGACAGAAAAATGCCGATCCCCGCCCCTGTTCCGTACCGCAGTGACGTCGGCATAGCCTTTATAATAGTGGTGCGCAGCCCTGTGAGTGTCAGGACAATAAACACTATGCCGGAAATGAACACCGCACCCAATGCCGCCTCCCACCGCATTCCCATGCCGATAACCAGATCGTACGTAAAAAACGCGTTGATCCCCATGCCTGGTGCGAGACTGTAAGGCAAGTTGGCGTACAATCCCATGGCGATGGAGCTGATCGCCGCCACTAAAACCGTTGCCAGCAGCACGCCCGAGAATGACATGCCCGTATGGGCCAAGATTGTCGGGTTCACCACAATGATATAACTCATCGTCAAAAACGTCGTTATGCCGGCCACAACCTCCGTGCGAACCTTGGCGTGGTGTTCCTGTATCTTGAACAGTTTTTCGAAAAAGGTGATCATGGGCTTTCTCATAAATAAAATGGGGCGTGACATTGGGAAATCATTTCCCGCTGCGATTACTCATATCGGTTCAGTGCCGTGTTATTTCCTTTTTGCAATGCCGCAAGGGGCGGGCAGATCTTTGCCGGAACAGGCAGCGCCTCCGGCGTCAGGATTGTCAATGAATGATAGAACTCGCTTTCTGTGAGGAAAGTATAGGAAAATAGAAGTTTGTATGTCAAGAGGTGATAAGAACTCGCTTTTTTGGGGGGATGAGTACACCCGAATTCCGATTGGTGTCAAAGAAAAATCGGCCACAACACATAGGATACCCTAATTGAATGAGGGCGGTGGGGTGTTGGAGAATAATAAGCGTCAGCAAGGGGGGCTTCAAAGGATGAAAATTACGGGAATTGACGCTATGTGGGACTAATCCAGCCATATCTCTTCCTATGATTCCGAAGTCGTTCGACCTAGAGGCTCTCGACAGGTTGCTTTCCCACAATGCCTGCGGCTAAAAGCGTGGATTAACCCCGGACATATGCCGCAATAAGGTATTGGCGCTCCTGGGCAAGCATGTCGACTTTATTCTCGAATCGCCGTCCGAATTCAACAAGCATGGGAAAGCGGGGACACTTCGAATCCTGGCCAGCCTGACACCGATGGCCAAGTATCCGGATGTCAAAACATTCGAATCCCTCGGTTAGAAGTTCAGGACTATCAAGCAGGTTCGAGTCTTCGCAGCTGCTCCCGGAATACCCCCGGAGGCGTCGGCCCATTACATTGAGCTTTTGGACAAAACCCGCCGGATGTCGGAATGGAAAGCATATGTGGAAAAGAACGAGCTGATCGAAGAATGGGTGCCGGGTCAAGACGATCGCCTATCCCGGTGCGTGTGAGGCACGACCGCATCGGACTCAATTCCGTTAACAAATCGGTAACATATCCAATCGGTCTGCAGCAGGCAATGGGGGAGAAGATCAAAGCGGGCGCCCTGAGTTCATCGGAGAGCGTGTCCCTACTTGCCCTTTTTATTGACAAACAAGGGTCTTCTTGCAATAGATCGGTCTACGGCAAGCAAGTTATTATCCTTGCGCCTTCAACGATCCGCATTTAGTGGAGGAGAACGGATGAAAGTTTTTGCCCTTCTGGCTTTATCGGCGGCTGTCCTTTTGGGCTCTTTTACGAACTGTGATGCGCAAATGGAACCGATCGGTTTTGTCAAGTCTCTTGATAATAGTGCTTTTATCACCCGGAAAAACGAGAATCTAAAGGCAGAACAAGGAATGGCCATCGTGTTGGGCGATGAGATAAGAACAGGACCTGATGGGAAAATCGGGATCATTTTCAAGGACGACACCATCATCTCCATGGGGCCTCAAAGTAGGTTTATTATTTCGGAGTTCCTGTTCGAGCCGATCGAGGGAAAGCTCTCGTTTATCGGTACAATCATTCGGGGTACTATCTCTTTCCTATCCAGCCAGATCCTCCCGCTGATTTTCCGGGATTATGGCCAAAAAATGATTTTCAAGTCGATAACACAATATATTTTCTTTTTTTGTGACTACCCAGGTAGATAGGTTTTAGGCTGAAGACTGTTAGGAAATAACGGGCATACGGCGCATCTTGAAACCATGTTGGGCGCAAGAAGCTGCTGTTTCTTCAACAAAGTGCGGCAATAGTGCTCTTCTGATCACTTTAAGCCTTCAGTCTAAACAGCTTCAGACTGACTACGTGAGTAGTCACCTTTTTTTAAAGTTAGTTTAATCAGTTGTCATGTCCGCCCCCTTTTTTTATTGGTCAGTAATGAAGCAGCATGATACAAATGGTCCTCTGAATGAATCGGAATTGGCAGAGCCAATGATTAAGATCGTTTTCCGGGGTGCACTCAAACAAGAGGCCAATCAATGAATGAAATCAATGGGGTTTGAGTTTGTTTGAATAGCGCTATTCAATAGAAAAGATCACTACTGTCCAAAATAAATTGAAAATCGCCTTTTTGGACAGGTAAGTACCTGATTTTCCATGGTCAGGTTATTGACTGTAAATTCAGGTTGTCTTTAACCTCAAAATGCTGTCCAAAAGCGAGCAAGTCAGCAACTGTGGTTTGGGGAGGGTAAAAAATCTGTCCAACATGTAAAATAAAAGGTTTTGAGTGCTTACGACGGTTTCTGATTAACCGGTCCGAACCCTCAACCCTCCATGTGCTGTCCAAAGAAAAACCGATTTTGGACAAGAGTGAACCTGCTCAATCTTTTATAATCATCCATAGAGAGAGACTATATGAAAAAAACAGGTAGTACAATAAGGAGAACATAAGGATGGAAGCACTCACGTTTTCGATTGTAGGCATCGGGGCAACCGGGGCTGTGCTCGCCGCAGCATTGCTCAGCCGGGATCACGAGGTCGCACTGGTTGATCTAAAGCCGAATTTGGACCATGAACTGAAAAAAAACGGTCTTGTTATATCCGGCGAGCTATCCTATACGGTTCCGGTAACACATTTTTTTTCAGACATTGAAGATCTAAAGGGCTTCAATCCAAACGTTGTTTTTATCTCCTCCAAGACGTTTCATCTGAACCCCATTCTGGATAAGGTGGAAAGGATATTCACGCCGGGCATGAAACTCATCAGCACCCATAACGGATTGGGCACGGAAGATGTCATCGCAAAACGTTTTGGGGATGATTCCGTGTATCGCATGTCCCTGAACTTTGGGGTATCCTTGCACGGGCCTACCCATGCCGAAGTCGCGTTTTTCAACAGACCGAACCATCTGGGCGGCGTGAAACCCGGGATGGACAGGATCGGTTCACGGATTGCGGATGTATTAACAGAATGCGGAATGGACACACACTATGTTGACGATATTAAATTGTATGTATGGAAAAAGATGATCATGAAATGCACGATGGCTTCCATATGCGCTGTCACCGATAAAACCATCAAACAGGCGCTGGACTTTCCTCCAACCCGGGAAATCGCCATGGGGTGTTTTAAGGAGATCCTTGCCGTGGCCAAAGCCCAGGGGTATGACCTTGGAGAGGATTATCTGACCCAAGCGTTGGCCTATTTGGAAAGAGTGGGTATTCATAAGGATTCAATGTGTGCGGACATCGAAAATAGAACGCCGACGGAAATCGATTTTTTGGGTGGTAAAGTCGTTGAGTATGCGCGTGAACTGGGCATACCCACACCCTATTATACAACCATGACGAATCTGGTCAGATCTATCGAAGATCAGTACAGGTAAGTCCTCTACCCATGTAAACGCTTTATTCCAAAGGAGTTTATTTTAGAATCAGGAGATGAAGATGCACAAGCTGCTAATCAATGAGGATGCTTGTGCAATGATCTCGCAGAACAGGCGGGAAATCGGCTATCCCTGAATATGGTCATCCTTGGGACGCTTATTGGATCAGACGCTGTGCCGATTGCGGTTGAAGTGATGAGGGATACGATTTCACATCATACAAAAAAGGCCTTCATAGAATCCAACATTCAGGCATTTGAGCTGGGGGTCGAGGAGGGAAAAATTGAACCGATCAATGAGTGATTATTAGAGAATATCAAGTGTCGGGCCGCTCCAGACAAAGCCAAGAAAACGGACGCCTTCATGAATGGACCGATCGCTGATCCAATATCTCAAAAATCTTCTAGGGTATCTGCTGAAGGCATTTCATATTCGAAGAACATAACTTGAAAGGCCACATGAACCGGCCCGGAGTCGAAGAATACAGCCATACGTATGGCGTCAGCCATATATCAATCTTACAGTCCACATGGACAAATCGGGGAAAAAGGCGACGAGAAAACAGACCAGGAATCCAACCACGACGAAGTAAAAGCCATATGGAACGGCCTTATGCGGTGAAATTTGAGCTACAGCCGACGCAGTATATAAGCCGATAGCCATCGGGGGTGTTGCCATCCCCATAAGAGATGCCATGCAAAGGAAGACACCAAAATGGACGGGGTCAAACCCCAATGTCGTAGCGGTAGTGAATAGCATTATAGCTAGGATATAAAGTGTCGGCACGGCATCTAAAAACGTTCCTAATATTGCGGCCACAATCACAAAAAGGACAATAAAGCCAGGGAGACTGCCCGCCTCTTTCGCTATGTTCGCAAGCGTAGTGGGAAAACCAGTATATTGAAATATTGTTACAATAGCACCAATACCGGCCAGAAGCAGATAAATCATGGCGGTATTGGTCACCGATAGCTTGGCTGCCGACCAGAACTTGGACCATTTCAACCCGTGGTAAAAAATCAGGTCAATGACAACGATATAGAGGGCTGCCATGGCGCCAGCCTCAACCGCTGTCAGCACCCCGCTGAAAATGGCGCCCAATATGAGTACAGGCATACCTAAAACCGGCAGTGCCTTGAGGGTGGC
>Ga0315543_1005369_pt1 | contig 10012 bp, 5 predicted proteins | sample SalMarSW160210MG_2_FD_203098 | JGI IMG/M metagenome (GOLD analysis project Ga0315543, IMG submission 203098) | Salt marsh sediment microbial communities from the Plum Island Ecosystem LTER, Massachusetts, United States - Salt Marsh Sediment SW1601-210 ...
TGGCGTCGCCCAGGGCCCCGTCGCCGACGCCGACGTAGATGCTGGTGTCGTCGTCGAAGCCGATCGGGTTGATCAGAACATCGTCGTCGAAACCCAAGGGCACTTCGTAGTCGTCGAAGCCCAGGGGCGTTTCATAGCCCGCTTTTGCCGCCCAGTCGTCGGTGCCCAGCGGAGTGGCCGACAGGAACCAGCGTGCTTCGAGCGTTTCGACGGTCAGTGACCCGGCGCGGCCGGTTCGAGAGGGACCGCCTGTGCCACGGGCACGGGCGCTTGAGAGAAAACGGTCGACAATCTGTTGGACTATGCGGCTTCCTATCCGTCCTGCGAAATCCCAGCGGCGCATGGTGTGGACCTCGGATGGGGCTTCGTCAGTAGGCACGCGTCGAGTGACGACACGATACTGAATGACACGACACTAGGCAACCGGCGGCCAGCCGCGGCGCGGCAAGCAATCAGGAGAGATGCCGTCAACATGGTCTTCAGCCTGGGCCGCTGCTGCAGCCACGGTTGCCCAATCAACTACGAAAAGAAACGCAAAGAGGGGAATCGAGGGGAACGGAAAAGCGTTGGCGATACCGATTTTTACCGCCACTAAAAGCATAGTTCACGAAAAGGGCAACGTAGCCCATCCTGGGGGACCGGCCACCCGACCGTGGATGCTTATCAAAACAACCCAGAGAAATCCGCTGCCGGTTCTGACGAACGTGACGGCCACGATCCGAAGGCAAGGTGGTATCGGGCATGCAGGATTGCTATAAAGAACCTGCCCTCATGGTTGAACTTCAATACGACGAAAGGCAAGACATGTCCGTCTTCGACAAGCTTTGTGCTGTTGCCGCCGTGTTGCTGGGCGTGGTGTTTTTGCTTCTCGGCGTGATCGGGCTGTTTCTTGGATGCAGTGCTAACTTCACGTTGCCTCCGATCCTTGGTGCATTGCCCGCATTCGTCGGCTGGGGGATCATCCGGGCAGTCTACGTTGCATGGAACGTGCCGCGTAAGCACGGACCGGATTCCCCGATGATCTCGGAGCAATGAATCAGGCGGAGAGAAAGACTCACGCTTCCTCTTGCTTGTGTCGCATCAGCCTCTTGCCGAGTTGAAACACAGCACGCGATGCCGACACTCCGCCAAGCCCGGCTCGTCGGCCAGCCCCTGGCGGTCGCTCACTGCTCGCGACGCTCTTGGGCGATCTGCTTGCGAATATACTCGATTGCCAGCTCAAGCTGGGGATCGAAGCGGGGTCCACCGGCTTCTGTCTCGGACGAGGCTGTCGACGGCTTCGTGTCCGCGGTATCCTTGGCGTCCGACGCCGGCGGCCGGTCGTCGCCGTGGGGCGACTCTTTCTCCTTGTCCTGCTTCTTTCCATTTGAATCGGGCGCCTTGTAAATGTCGCGGCGATGACGCGCCAAGAAAAGTCGCTTGAGATCCTCGTCCTCGACGATCACCTCGAGGCCTTCGTCGGGCCGAACACCCCATTGGTCATCCTCGTCGGCGTCCTTGCCCCGGTTAATGTTCTCGCCGCTGGGCCGCCAATAGCTCGACGAAGTCACCTTCATCAATCCGCGCCGTGCGCCTTCTTCCGCGTCCAGATAGAGCAGTTCCTGGACGACTCCCTTTCCGTAGCTGCGCTGCCCGACGATCACGGCACAGTCGTGATCCTGCAGGCAGGCCGCAATGATCTCCGCGGCGCTGGCAGTATACTGATTGATCAGCACGGCCATCGGAAACCCCCGGTAGGTTCCGTTGGAGGTTGCCGGGTACTTCTGGTCGATTTTTCCATCGCGGCCTCGTGTCGAAACAATCACGCCGGAATCGACAAACATGTCGCAGATGGTCACCGCCTGCAAGAGATATCCGCCCGAGTTGTTGCGCAGATCGAGGATCAGTCCTTGCATGTCGTGATCGATCAGCCAATCAAGCGTCTTGCGCAATTCCTTGTCGGTCTTCTCGCCGACGTTGTCGATGCGGACGTAGCCGATTCGATCTTCGCCTTCGAGGAAGAAGTCCCACGAGCCGTCGGCCCTGGGCGTGTCACCCAAGACGGAGGGGACCTGGATCACGGCGCGCCGGATGGTCATCTCGACCGGCTCTTGGTCGCCTTCGTGGAGGATCGTAAGCCGCACCGGTTGGCCGACTTCTCCGTGCATCCGGTCGGCGGCTTCCTGCAGGGTCATTCCCTCGGTGTCACGGCCGTCGATCTTGAGGATCACGTCGCCGGGGAGAATGCCCGCCGCGTAGGCAGGAGTGCCGACCAAGGGACTGGCGACTGTAAGCCGCCCCGTTTCTTCGGGTATCGTGACCATGATGCCCAGGCCGCCGAACTCCTGATCGAGTTGCTCGTTGAAACGCTTGACCGCGGCCGGCGGGACGTAGCCCGAGTGGCGATCGGCATATTTCTTTTCGAGCTGCCGCGTCATGCCCTCCATGGCTCCCTCGAAAAGATCCTGGCGGTCGATCTCCTCGAGGTGGCGCTGGCCGATCTGTCGCATGGCGTAGGTCAGCAACCGGCCATGGCGGTCGCTCTGAACCGAACACGCCACGGCCGCAATGATGACCAACAAGAGCAGATAGAAGTTGCGACGAGGCATTACAACGTTTCCGATCTCCCGAGCACTTTGCCGTGTGACATACCGCAGGACACGCCCGTGGGGGGTGCCGTTGGCGACCTTAGGGTGCAATCCTCCGCGCCGAAGCAGCAACGGATGCCGTATCGTAACCCAGTCGACCAGCCTGGAGCAAGTCTGCCGCGCCGGAGGCTGTCTTCAACCGGTTGGCGCGGGTAGTCAACGAGAGTTTTGGCAATTTTGGCAAAAGATGCCGATTCTGCGGGTCGATTTAACTGTAACGATTACACAGGCGCGGATGCCGCGCAATAGACCGCTCATTTGTGGGGGATTTGTAGCCAAATCAATGAAGAGGTTTGCCATGAGGATCCGGTTTGGTCGCTCCTCAGAGCTTTTTTGTCTTGCCGTAGCGCGACGCGGGGCCAAGCGGACGCGGCCACTGCGACTCGAAGCGCTTGAAGTGCGGGCCATGCTGGCCGCAGCCCCGGTCGACTTGGCTTCGGTGCCCAACCCGTTCGGACTCTCGCCGGCGGCCGCGTTTCCGGTCGGCGACACTCCGGTCACGGTGCCCACCTATGCCCCCGTAGCGGTGGCCACCGACGATCTCAACGGCGACGGCATCCTGGATCTGGCCGTCTCGAACACGGACGACGATACCGTGTCGGTGCTGTTGGGCAAGGGTGACGGTACGTTCGGTACCGCCACCGACTTGGACGTCGGCTCCAATCCCATCCAAGTCACGTTGGGTGATCTGAACAACGATGGATACATCGACATTCTCACGGCCAATTCGGGCGACGATACGATCTCGGTCCTCCTGAGTTCCACGGGCGGCAGCTTCGCTTCGCAGGTGACCTACGACGTAGGCACGGGGCCCGAAAGCGTGGCACTAGCCGACCTGAACCCCACCACCACCGACACCCAGAACAACCGCGCCGATATCGTGGTGGCCAACACGGGCGGCACGACCATGTCGGTGTTGCTGCAGAATGTAGACGGCACGTTTGCCGATCCGGTCGAGTACCTCGTCGGCACAAGTCCTTCCCTTCTGGTGCTCGAAGACATCAACGGCGATACCATCCCCGACGCGTTTACGACCAATCGGGACGACGACACGGTTTCGGTCTTGCTGAACAACGGCGCCGGGGTCTTCGTGTCGCCGGTGGCCTACGCCGTCGGCGGGAGCCCCGAATCGATTGCGCTGGGCGACATGGACGGGGACGGCAATCTGGACATGGCGGTGGCCAACCGGTTCGATTCCACGGTATCCGTGCGGCTGGGGATGGGCGGCGGGGCGTTCGGCGCGGAAGCCACCTATGCGACCGACGGCTGGCCCAGCTCCGTTGCCACCGGCGACATGACCGGCGACGGGACGCTCGACCTGGTCACGGCCAACGAGGCCGGCAATTCGATCTCGGTGCTCCGCGGCAACGGCGACGGAACGTTCGGTGCGCAGGTGGCCTATGACGTGGGCACCTATGCCGCCTGGGTCGCGCTGGGTGACTATAACGGCGACGGTTGGCTCGACGTGGCCGCGGCCGACCGGTTCGACGACGCCGTTTCCATCGTGTTGGGCAATCAGCGATTCGCCCAGCATGTAGACTACGCCACCAACGTCCGACCCTATGACGTGGCCCTGGGCGACGTGGACAACGATGGTGTGCTCGACATGGTCACGGCCAGCTACAACGACAGCACCGTGGCCGTGCTGCTCGGCGTGGGAGACGGCACCTTCGCAGCCAAGACCGAGTTCAGCACGGGCACCGGCACGGGCCCCAACAAGCTCGCCATGGCCTATCTGGACAACGACGGCAACCTGGACATCGCCACCACGAACCGCAGCAACGACGCCGTCTCGGTGCTCTTGGGTGACGGCACCGGGCAATTCACCGCGACCACACCCTTCACGGGCATCGGCGACTTCCCGACCGATCTGGTCTTCCGCGATCTCGACGGCGACTTGGTGCTCGATCTGATCGTCGTCAACCAGCGCGACAACGACATCACGATCGCGCTGGGCAACGGCGACGGGACCTTCACGTGGCTGGTCGACTACGCGACCGGCTCGACGCCCACCTCGGTCTCGCTGGGCGACTTCAACGGCAACGGCAATCTCGATCTGGTGACCGACAGCCAAACGACCCATAGCGTCGCGGTGCGGCTGGGCAACGGCGACGGCACGTTCGGCGCCGCCACGTCCTACGACGTCGGGGGAGCTGCCTTCGACACGGCCGTCGGCGACGTCGACGAAGACGGCAACCTCGACATCGTCACGGCCAACAACCCGGTCGGCACCCTTGCCTTTCTGCCGGGCAACGGCGACGGTACGTTCCAGGCGGCCACCAAAACGGCCGTCACCTACCATCCCCTTGCCTTGAAGCTCGACGACTACGACGGCGACACCCACTTGGACATCTTCACGCTCGGCACGGGCAACGACCGGATTACGCTCCTGCCCGGCGATGGGACGGGCGTCTTCTCGACGGAGAGTTTTGCCCCCACCGGCGACTATCCGCGGGGAATGGACGTCGGCGATCTCAACGGCGACGGGTTGACCGACGTGGTGACCGCCAATCGCAACGACAACAAGGCCTCGGTGCTTCTGGCCAACGGCTACATGGGCATCATCGGCTCGCACCAGCTCCTGAACGTCCGGCCGACGGACGGGCCCTTGTGGTACGCGGCCCATACGTCGACCAACGGCTATCTCACGCTCGAAGCCCGCTTCTCCGGTTCCCAGAACGACGTTTCGATCGAACTCTACGACGAGACGGGTAGCGGCACGCCGCTGGACACGTCAACGCCCCTGCAGATTGGAACCCAGTGGGCACAGCGCATCGCCTATCCCACCAATGCCGGCGTGACCTACACGTTTGTCGTCGAAGGCACCAACACCAACACGATCCTGAACATCAACAGCGGCACCGGCGCGGCTTTCTTCGGCACCAGCGGCAACGACACGTTCGATTTCACCACCGACACGGTGACCCACACGGTCACCGTCAACGGCAACTCGATCCCCCTCGACCCGAGCCTGTCCGATTTCGAGTTTGTCGGCTTCGGCGGCACCGACAGCGTCACCGTCACCGTGACCAGCCTGACTAGCGACGAAACGGCCGAAGTCTATCCCACCTCGGGCATCGTGACCGGCGCCAGCTTCTCGGTCGCGTGGCGCGAGATCGAGTCGACCCACATCGTGGGAGGCGGCGGCACCGACGTCGGCACGTTCTACGACTCGGCCGGCGACGACGAGTTCATGGCCAAGTCGACCTATTCGACCTTTTCCGGCACCGGCTACCACAACCAGATCGACGGCTACGCCTACATCCACGGATACTCGAACAACGGCGGCACCGACGTCGCCAAATTGTACGATTCGGCCGGCGACGACACACTGACCACGACGCGGAACTACGCCAAAATCTCCGGCCCCGGCTATTATGCCAACGCCCACATGTTCGACTACGTCACGTCCTATGCGACCGTCGGGGGAACCGACACGGCGTTGATGTTCGACTCATCGGACGACGATGATTTCGTGGCCACAACGCTTTACGCCAAGCTTTACAACAGCACGTTTTACACACGGGCCGACTACTACGAATACGTCAAGGCCTATGCCACCGCCGGCGGCACCGACACGGCCCAGCTACTCGACTCGCCCGGCAACGACACGCTGGTCAGCACGCCCGAGTACGCCAAGCTCTACGGCCCCTCGCATTACCTGTTGGCCCACTACTTCGAATACGTGACGGCCTACGCCACGGCCGGCGGCACGGACACCGCGCAACTGACCGGATCGACCGGCCACGATACGCTTGTTACCACGTCCACCTATGCCAAGATCTACAATGCGTCGTACTACATCCTGGCGCGCGAGTTCGACACGATCACGAGCTACGGCCAGGGCGGCACCAACGACGAGGCCTATCTGTATGCCGCGCCGGCCAACACGCACCTGGAAGGGTTGGGCAACAAGGCCGAGATGACCAGCGGCACCTGGTCGGTGGCCGCCTACAACTTCGCCTTCGTCCAAGCCACCGCCGGCGCTACCGGCCCCAACACGAAGACCATCGGCGTGATCGACTACGTACTGTCGACCGTCGGCAACTGGACCGACATCTAGGCCTTGTCGGCGGAAGAGAAGAAGTTGAAGGGGTCGCCCATAACCGCCGGCGTGTCAAGGCCCCGTTTTCCTGGAATTCAAAACACCGCAGCGGAGAGAGGCTAGCCGGGGTCCAGGGGCGGCAATGAGTGCCCTCACTCGGCGGACGGAGCCGCCAAAACGTGCCGGCATGGATGCCCGACTCGCCAATTCCCGTAAATCGCGCATGCAGTAGTCACCCATTCGTGCCGTCCGAGCCGAGGCTCGTCGCATATTGTATTGTTCACCGATCACCGTGCCCAATCAGGAGGACAGTGTAGACTTGCGTCTCACGAGGCCCTTTGGCGGGCCAACGGCGACGGCACTCGTGCGCGATATCGTGGCAGAACGCAGAAATACCTAGAATCGCGGTCACAACAACTATCCTACCATCTCGCATCTCGCCCCGCCACGTCCCGCCACCTACGGCAGCAGCCTTTCGTTGGCATTGTCCTTTGCCACGACCACGGTATAGGTGGGGCACGGAATGCGTCGCGCGCCGCTTGGCACGTTAGTCCATCACCGGCAGTAGTCCTCGACGTTTGAGAAAACGCAAGACTGCCTCGGCAGCGCAGCGATGTCCCTCTGCATTGGGATGATAGAGGTCGCGGGCGATGGCCGATAGCGGGCCGCGCCGGCGCAATTCCGGCAGAAGATCGAGGCTTTCCACCCCAATCTCGTCCAACACGCCTTTCGCGTAAGCCACTTCCGCTTGCGAATTGCCATCGTCCAGTAGCGGGAAAATAACGACGAAAAACGGCGTCCGGCGGTTGCGCGACATATCGCGAAACCAAACGAGCGCGGTGCGTTGCTCGTCGCTGCCGGGCAACTGAACGTAGCCGTCAAGAGTATCCTGCGGCTCAGAGCAGCGATCACGCACTAGCCAGAGAAGCCTCGACTGAAGAAAGCCAGCTTCGCCACGGGAAAAATCCGGTCGCCCAGCTCTCGTTCCCACGATCTCGTACTGCGGCCACTCATTGTCGGGACAAGGCTCGTTCGGACTTCTTTTCTTAAGCAACATCACGTCGGCATCATTCACGCAGTACTGCAGGATGAGCACGTCCGTCTCGAGGCCCTGGTAGCTTCCGCGATAGAAATGCATCTCCTGCCACGTGTTGTACCCGCCCACGCCCAGCGGTAGCACCTCGATCTTCCGACCGGGCAGTTCCCTCTCCAGCGCGGTCTGCAAGAAATCCGTGTAGTTGGTGAACCCGGGTATGTTCCACTCTTCTGTCAGTGAATCGCCCATTGCCACGACTCGAAAAGTGCCGGCAGGCTTGCGGAAAGAGAACTTCCGCAGCCGATCGTCGGGGTAATGCACGGCCACGTAGCTTTTTCCGTCCGTCTCGATTCCCCGATAGGTGTAGAAAAGCGGCGAATCGTCGTTCAGAGTAGGGCTGAAGTAAGCGGAGTTTCGTTGGATCGTGTAGCGGATAATACGTTTCGGCTTGAAGAAAACCCGCAGCCCAATCTCGGCGGCCAAAAGCGCGCACAGCGCGCCTGCCAATACGAGGAAGAGCCGTTTCTTGAGCTTGCGCGTGTTCATCCTTGACAGGATTCTCGGGCGTGCCGCTCCAAGGCCAGGAGTCTGATTCCTTCGGAAAATCGCACCGGACGGCATTCTACATCACCGCAGGGGCGATTGTCATGAGGTTCTCCCTGGCATAGTTGAAAAAGATGGCGGTTCCTCCCTCCGGAGAGTACGCTCTGGAAGTCATTTCCAGAAAAGGAGAAACCGCCATAACCAGCAGGTACTCGAAGTGTGTGCTGCAAAGTAAGCGGGGACCGAGGCCAGGGCCGGCGCACCAAATCAGTGTCCGAAGTCTCCGGAAGAGTCAAAGGGAAGAGTCAAAGGGGACATTCTGGTTTTCTGAAAAAGTAGAATGTCCCCTTTAGCGAGGCCCGCCCTCTACCGTGGCGTTGGCACGGCTCTCCGTCACAACTAACAGATCGAAGTCGCTCTCATACGTGTAGGTAACACCGTCTTCGACGTAACGATCCCGAACCCAATCGCCGCGCACGTAGGAGCCAAAGAGAATCAGCATGGCCAGATCGTCGCCGACCAATTCCCGGATCACGCCGGTGATCGCGGTGAGTTGCTCGGCGACGTGTTCGGATCGTTGGTGTCCTTCCGGTAAGCGTGTATGAATCCTTTTGGGGCGTTTACTATCGTTGGCTGTCGGGCAGGACGCTCGATCATCCTTGCCGTGCCCTTATCACGACGAAGACTGATTCTGGTACAACCGACGATAGTCAGTGGGCGTACGGCCCGTAAGCCGCATGAACACCAGTCGGAAACGTCGCGTATTCGGAAATCCGCAGGCCGCGGCAATCGCCTTGATCTGCATCCTATTCGGCGCGGCAAGCAGTTGTTTTGCCCGGTCGACCCGGGCGCGGCAGATGTATTCGTGCGGCGTGCAGCGCAAGTATCGCTGAAAGAGATTCTCGAACTGCCGTCGCGAGATGGATACCTGGTGGAGGAGTTCGTTGACGCCGAATGGCTTGTCGACGTGTTCGCGGACATAGCGCGCGGCCGCGGCGACGTGTGCGTCGTCGACGGCCACGACGTCCGTCGACTGGCGATCCACGATGCCCTCCGGCGTCATGAGGACGTCTTCCTCGGGCGGTGGCTCGCCGGCCATCAACCGGTCCAGAAGCGCCGCCGCCTCGTACCCGATCTTGTAGCCGCCCCGCGAAATGCTGCTGAGCGTCGGCCGGCAGAACTCGCAAAGGGTCTCGTCATTATCCACGCCGATGAGCGCTACGTCGTCGGGTACCCGCAAGCGCAGTTTGTTACACGCGTCGATTACGGCGCGTGCCCGATAGTCCTGGACCGCCATGATGCCGACGGGTGTCTTGAGCGTCTCGATCCATTGCTCGAGCCCCGCCGTGCGTTCCTGCCACGATCGTGGCGCGGTGGTCGGTGTGGGTTGTTCGTAGAGCGAGCACTCGCCGCCAGTCTGTTCGATACACTCGGCAAATCCGCGATACCGCTGGTGTGAGTACCATACGTTTTTGAAACCGTAGAAGGCCAGGCGACGCAGCCCACGACCCAAGAGGTGCTCGGCGGCCATCCGCCCGATGGCCACCTGATCGGGCACCACGCTCGGCACGCCCACTTCCCGCAGCACGGACGATATGTTGACCACCGGAATGCCCAGTTCCGACGCGATGCGGGCCTCGGTCTTGGTGGTGATCTGCGTGATCACACCGTCGCCGGGCCATCCCCGGAGCGTCGCCACGGACAGGGCTACCTCTTCGGCGCCGCTGAGCGTGGGCGGGCTGGTGATGAGGGTCCATTGGA